>Ga0114996_10004054_pt1 | contig 17775 bp, 14 predicted proteins | sample ArcticOcean_MG_C_4_FD_87039 | JGI IMG/M metagenome (GOLD analysis project Ga0114996, IMG submission 87039) | Marine microbial communities from western Arctic Ocean - ArcticOcean_MG_CB4_134 | ecosystem: Environmental > Aquatic > Marine > Oceanic | place: Arctic Ocean: Canada Basin | collected...
AAAAAAATTCCATCTCCCCATTGTTGTCGCCGTCAACCGATTTCCCGGCGACACCTCAGCGGAACTGGACGCCGTATTTGATTTCTGCGACGCGATGGATACTCCCGCCGCGCTATCGGAAGTGACGGCATTAGGCGGGGACGGAGGTCTGGAATTAGCGGAAAAAGTGCTTTCGCTCATTGATAACAGTGACAAAGCGGATACGCCATTACACACGCTCTATGAGGTAAACTCACCGATCAAAGAAAAAATCGAAACTATCGCACGTGAGATATACCGCGCGGACGGAGTCGATTATCATCCCTTAGCGGTAGAGAATATAAATCGGCTGGAGCGCCAGGGTCTAAATAATTTACCGGTTTGCATGGCAAAAACTCAGCTTTCGATTTCCGACGACCCGAAAAAGCTGGGCGCGCCCACCAATTGGCGCTTAACGGTTCGCGAGGTCAAAATCAGTAATGGGGCCGGCTACCTGGTAGCTATTACCGGGAAAATGCTGCTTATGCCGGGGATGCCTAAAAAGGCGGCCATAGAAAGAATTGGGATCGATGACGAAGGGAACATTTATGGTCTGTCTTAGAAATTCAGGCATCTTCATATAAATTATAATTTCGCCCTGCACATCAACTATGCCCTATAGACTTTTACGCTTCGCGCTGAGCAAAAAATATCCCGAGCCCCGGATGTTTACTGAGCCTGATAAGCTCAAGAAGCATTACGATGTCGTCATCATTGGCGGCGGAGGTCATGGATTAGCGGCAGCTTACTACCTGGCACGCGACCACGGGATTACCAACGTTGCGGTACTGGAAAAAAACTATATCGGCAGTGGTGGAACGGGCCGAAATACAGCCATTGTCCGCTCCAACTACCTCACTGCGGAAGGGGTCAGATTTTATGATAAAAGCATTAAACTGTTTCAGGATCTGTCCGCCGAATTCAACCTCAACCTCTTTTACTCTGAACGTGGTCACTTCACCCTGGCGCACACGGATTCAGCTCTCCGCACCATGCGTTGGCGCGCCGAAGTCAATAAGCACATGGGAGTGGAAAGTGTCCTCGTCGACCGCGCATTCATTAAAGAAAAAATTCCGGAAATTGATCTCGATTGCGGGCACAACATGCCAATCATAGGCGCACTCTACCACCCACCGGGGGCAATCGCGCGACATGATGCAGTCGCATGGGGATACGGGCGCGGGGCAAATATGCGCGGCGCGGAAATTCACCAAAATACGACCGTAACCGGTATTGAAGTGAAAAATGATAAAGTCGTAGGAGTGAAGACGAACAAAGGGATGATTGAAACGAATAAAGTTCTCTCCGCGGTGGCAGGTTACACCCCGCACATCACGCGGATGGTCGGCCTGCGCACTCCGATTGTCGTCCACCCCTTACAGGCCTGTGTGACGGAGCCAATAAAACCCTGGCTGAACGCGATTGTCGTCTCAGCAAGTTTTCATTTATACGTCAGTCAATCATCCCGCGGTGAGCTGGTAATGGGCGCTTCACTCGATCCATATGAACTTCACTCCACGCGATCCACGCTCGACTTTGCTGAAGGGCTGTCGGGACATATGCTCGAACTTTTTCCTTTTCTCTCAGAGATCAATGTAATGCGCCAGTGGGCTGGTTTATCGGACATGACCCCTGATTTTTCACCGATCATGGGGAAGACCTGTGTTGAGGGATTTTATATCGATGCGGGTTGGGGCACCTGGGGATTTAAAGCGACACCGGCGAGCGGTAAAACCATGGCCTCCACAGTGGCTAATGACCAGGATGACGAAACAATTAAACCCTTCAATCTTTCACGTTTCGGGCAATATGAACTGGTAGGCGAAAAAGGCGCCGCCTCAGTCGGTCATTAAAAATGAAAATCCTCGAATGTCCGATTAACGGTCCCAGGCCAATCCAGGAATTTATCTTTGGGGGCGAGTACCGCCCCATGCCCGATCCGGATAAAGTCTCGGATGAGGTGTGGGCTGACTATGTGTTTAATCGGGCCGGCGAACCTGGAATCAAGCATGAATGGTGGTATCACCTTTCCAGTGGTACCTGGTTCATCGCGGAGCATGACACGGTCAAAGATGTATTTATAAAAACTTACCTGCACCAGGATATGAACGAAAATGAGTGAACGCTTAGAAAAACTCCACGGCGAGTGGATCGACCGCTCACGACCCATTCATTTTCAATTTGAAGGGGAGTCTTATACTGGATATGCCGGTGATACTATCGGCTCCGCACTCTGGGCGAACGGGGTACACGTATTGGGGCGCAGCTTTAAATATCATCGCCCCCGTGGAATATTTGGATTCGCCGATATCGACTGCAACGCGATGGTGGAATCAGATTCCGCAACTAACATGCGCGCTGATCTCACACCCATTGAAGAGGGCATGTCGGTAAGGGCAGTCAATACATTGGGTAATCTTAAAAAAGACCGCTTGCGTTTTCTGGATTACTTCGGGGCGTTTACGCCGGTTGGGTTTTATTACAAGGCATTTCATACACCTAAACGATTATTTCCTTTTTATGAAAACCAGATCAGAAAAATAGCGGGGCTGGGAAAAGTCGACACGCAGAAGCCGATGAAATCAGTGATCAAAGACTACGGCTTTTGTGATATCCTGATTATTGGATCCGGACCGGCGGGTTTATCCGCGGCCATTGAAACGGCAGCCTCTGGGGCGAAGGTTCTTATTATCGATGAAAACCCTCACCCGGGAGGAACGCTCAGCTATCGTTATAATAATCAAGGTCGGGAAATTGATTTATTAAATCAACTGCTGGAAAAGGTAAAAACGTGCAAAAATATTCAGTTACAATCCTCAACCCTAGCCTCCGGCTATTACGCCGATCACTGGATCTGCCTGACAAGTAAAGAACGTATGACAAAACTGCGTGCGCGATCAGTGATAGTGGCGTCGGGCTGCTACGAACAACCAGCGGTTTTTCATAATAATGATTTACCCGGTGTGATGCTGGCCAGTGCCGCTCTTCGCTTAATAAACCACTACGCGGTTAAACCTTTTCGCCATGTCGTCATTCTCGCGGCGAACGCCGATGGATACCGCTGCGCATTGGATTTTCACGAGGCGGGAATCCATGTTGTTTCACTTGTCGATCTCCGTCGCGAAGGTGAACAATCGGAGCTCGAGAGACAAGTAAAAGGCTTAGGTATTACTGTTTACCGCGGTCATTTCATCTACGAAGCTATCGCCGGTCGGATGAAAGATTCAGTTCAAGGCGTCATCTTACGCGATTTGGATGCCGATATTATCGCAAACGAAGGGTCGGAAATAAAGCTTTCCTGTGATGGGGTCGCAATGAGCGTCGGCTGGACTCCAGCGGATGGAATTCTGCGCCAGGGGAATACCCGGATGGAATATGACACTGGTCTTGAACAGTTCCTCCCTGTCGAATGTGCGAACGGGATGTTTGCCGCGGGTAGGGTCAACGGCATTTACGCTTTAGAGGATCAACTGGAAGATGGACGCTGTGCGGGTGCCGAAGCGACAGCTTTTATCGGACTCACCAAGCCAGGTAAAAGTAAACGTCCGCCGAGGGAAGGATCTCCGCAAAGCCACCCCCACCCCATATCAGATCATCCCAAGGGGAAAAACTTTATTGATCTCGATGAGGACGTACAGCTCAAAGACATCGTTAATTCAATTAAAGAAGGCTATGACAGCCCTGAACTTTTAAAACGTTATTCAACGCTTGGAATGGGTCCCAGTCAGGGTAAGCATTCTAATTTGCTCGCCTTGAGAATGGTTGCCCGCATGCGCGGCGAGACGATGATGGGGAAACAGATTACGACTGCCCGTCCCTTTACCTCTCCTATCAGTATGGGACACTTGGCGGGTCGGATTTTTACGCCTCTGCGTCGAACATCACTGCATGATCGTCACGAAGCACTGGGCGCAAAATTCATGTATGCAGGTAATTGGTTGCGTCCTGAATATTACACGATCGATGGGCTAACGCGCAGTCAATGTATTGAAGCGGAAGTGCAAAATGTGCGCGAACGCATCGGAATAGTCGATCAAGGAACGCTCGGTAAAATAGAAATAAGCGGTCCCGATGTCGTCCCCTTATTGGAAAGAGTATATACCGGACGTTTCGCCAAACTGAAAATTGGTATGACGCGTTATGGATTAATGTGCGACGAAAGCGGGGTCATTATTGATGACGGTGTCATCTCCCGCCTCGCTGAAGACCGCTACTATATCAGCACTACCAGCTCTGGTTCCGACGCGGTTTATCAAGCATTGCAGCGACTGGTTATTGAATGGAAACTGGAGGTGATTCTTGTCAACGCGACGAGCACTTATTGTGCGATGAACCTGGCGGGGCCTCACGCGCGCAAGGTCCTACAGCCACTCACTGATGTAAACCTGGACCAGAACGCATTTCCTTATTTAGGCATTCGCGAAGGCAGCGTTGCCGACGTTCCGGCCAGGTTATCGCGAGTCGGATTTGTCGGTGAACTGGGTTATGAAATCCATTTACCTGCAGACGGTGCGATTGCGGCATGGGACGTAATAATGGAAGCGGGGCGGGATTATGGACTATGCCCCTTTGGGGTGGAAGCGCAGCGGATGCTAAGATTGGAAAAAGGGCACATTATTGTAAGCCAGGATACCGACGGGCTGACGCTACCTTTCGAAGCGGGAATGAATTGGGCAATTAAAATGGATAAGCCGTTCTTTATCGGACAAAGAAGCCTGAGCATTGTCGAAAAGAAACAACGCGAACGTATTCTCGTTGGATTTTCCCTCCCTGAAAATTATCAGTCTCCTGAACCGAAAGAATGTAACCTCGTCATTAAGAACGGCGAGATGAAAGGTCGCATCACAAGTATCGGTTTCAGCCCTACTCTGGGTAGATTAATAGGATTGGCCTATACGGACCCGGAGGACAGTGACGTGGGATCCATACTGAGAATTAAACTGGATGATGGATCCTTCGTTAAAGCGAACGTGGTAAAAACACCTTTTTATGATCCAGAAAATTCAAGACAGAGAGTTAGCGAATAAGAACCGGAGAGGCATTAAATGTATAAAAGACACAGTTCTCTTAAGAACCAATTTGAAAAACAACAAGCCGAATGGGGAAATATTCACGCGATGGAAGTTCCCTTGCATTTTGATTCCCACCAGTCAGAATCTACCTCCATGCGTGATTTAGCCATTTGCGATGTAAGTTCCTTACCCAAGCTTGGCGTTAAAGGAAGAGGCGCAGCTGCATGGTTAAGTGGAGAGGGAATTCCCATTCCTAATGGAATTTACGAGTGGTTGCCATTCGATCAAGGCGCTATGATCATCCGTCTCGCACCGGATGAATTTTTTCTCGAAGACACGATGGGAGGTGAATGGGTCGCCAACCTATCCGGCCGCCTGGGAAGGGGATTCGACGGCGTCTACCGGGTGGAACGCCAGGATACCGGCCTGCTCATCAGTGGAAAGCGATCGCATGAAGTGCTCGCCCAAACCTGCTCCTACCCTTTCGATGATAGTGAAGAAAAAGTCGTGATGACCCGAGTAGCCCTGGTCTCCTGTTCCATTCTTCCCCTCTTATTAAAAGAAGTGCAAACATTTCGATTGTGGTTCAGTTCGACCTACGGAATATACCTTTGGCAATCACTGACCGAAATTGTAGAGGATCTCGGAGGGAAGACTGTCGGTGTGAAAGTTTACTTTAAGAACCGGATATATATTAAAGTGAAATAAGCGAAAATAATGATAAAGGAGATGAGTTGATGAATGCAGAAGAAGCCAAATCGTTTTTAAAAGAGAACAAGGTTAAATATATTTTGGCGCAGTTTGTGGATATACATGGGGTAGCGAAAACTAAAGCGGTACCAGTCAGTCATTTTGATGATATTCTTACCGATGGCGCAGGTTTCGCAGGTTTTGCCGTTTGGGGCATGGGGCAGGAACCGCACGACCCTGATTTCATGGCCGTGGGCGATCCTTCTACCTTAACGCTTGTCCCCTGGCAGGAGGGATTTGCGCGGATGGTTTGCACTGGCATGGTAAATAATGAACCCTGGCATTTTGATACACGCTATATCCTCACCCAACAATTAAAGCGTTTTGAGGAACGCGGGTGGACATTAAACACCGGGCTGGAACCTGAGTTCATGCTTTTATTAAAAAACGATGACGGTAGTGTGAGACCGGCGGATTCAAGCGACCGACTCGATAAGCCCTGCTATGATTATAAAGGATTGTCGAGGAGCCGGGGATTTATCGAAAAACTTGTCGATTCTCTAATGACGGTCGGCTTTGATGTCTATCAGATCGACCACGAAGATTCCAACGGTCAATTTGAAATAAATTTCACTTACACCGACGCATTGACTACGGCCGATCGTTATATCTTTTTCCGCATGGCGGCAGGGGAAATTGCCCGTGAATTTGGTGTCATCTGTTCGTTCATGCCTAAACCCATGTCCACACGTACGGGAAGCGGGATGCACACCCATATCTCGATAAGTGACAAAGAGGGGAATCAGTTATTTGAGGACGAGTCGGACAAAAATAAACTCGGCCTCTCTCAATTGGCCTATCATTTTATGGGCGGTCTTTTTGAGCACGCGCCCGCGCTTGCCGCGTTAGTCGCGCCATCAGTTAATTCCTATAAACGATTAGTCGTCGGTCGGGCGCTCTCTGGAGCAACCTGGGCACCTGCCTATATTTCCTATGGCGACAATAACCGAACCAGTATGGTCCGCGTGCCGCACGGGCGACTGGAACTTAGGCTCAGCGATTCCAGCTGTAATCCCTACCTCTCGACAGCGGCAATCATTGCCGCGGGATTGGATGGAATTGAACGCAAACTCGATCCAGGCGAACCACATAATTTCAATCATTACAAACACTCGCTTGAAGAAATTCAGGCGATGGGGATCAAGGTTCTGCCCCAGACATTGAAAGATGCAATAGACGCACTCGAAAAAGACCCCTTATTCAGTGAGCAACTGGGGCGCGATTTCATTAAGGAATTTATTATGGTTAAAGATATGGAATGGGTAGAGTACTCACGCCATGTATCCGATTGGGAAATCGATCGCTATCTTGAATATTATTAATCTTTTGGAATCCAATACATGTGCGGCATCGTAGGACTTTTCGCCAAAAATTCAGAGATGAGAGCGTCTCTGGGTAGCTATGTCGTACCGATGATCGTATGTATGGGTGACCGCGGTCAGGATTCAGCCGGTCTCGCTGTGTTCTCCGAGCAAAACTCAAAAAATAGCCGACGCATTAATTTATTCTCTCAGGATAGTACATTTCCCTGGGACACATTATCGGAGAAACTTTCCCAGGAAATGAAATGTGATTTCGATTCTATTGATAACCACGCCGTGATCATAGCAACGGAGGATCCACAGCATATCATCCATTGGCTGAGTGAACATTATTCCGAGCTTTTCGTTCTCTCGATTGGACAAGCGATCGACGTTTACAAAGACACCGGGCACCCGCTGGAGATTGCGGAGAAATATAAGTTTAACGAATTAAAGGGGACGCACTGTGTTGGACATACCCGGATGGCGACGGAATCTGCCGTTACACCCTATCACTCTCATCCTTTTATCGCGGGTGAAGACCTATGTCTCGTGCATAACGGGTCGCTTTCCAATCACCACAATTTACGCCGTATGCTGGAAAAGAGGGATATTCCTTTTGAGACCGACAATGACACCGAAGCTGTCTGTCGCTACCTGCAGTGGCGCCTGCGGGAGGGTGATTCAATTGAAGAAGCACTGCAAAAGACCTTCGAGGATGTGGATGGATTTTATACTCTCCTTATCGGCACCGCGGACAGGATAGTTCTTGTCCGCGATGCTTTTGCCTGTAAACCGGCATTAATAGCGGAAACAGACGATTATGTGGCTATCGGTTCAGAATTCCGAACGATGGCACACCTTCCCGAGATTGAAAGCGCACAGTTATACGAGCCAAAACCCGAAGAGATTTATTCATGGAAAGTTTAGATTTGGCCGCTCAAAGCGTGCGAGAGACCAACCAGTTTTTTCACGACCTCAGTTCCTCGGACACACGCGAATTTGAGATTCTCCACCCAAACGGCGCGCACAATATCGCCGTCGGACTCGATGCGCCGGTCAAGGTTCATATCCGCGGTCATGCAGGTTATTTTATCGCCGGCATGAACAAGCAAGCTGAAGTTACCATACACGGTAACGTGGGTTGGAGCGTTGCCGAAAATATGATGTCAGGTGTCGTCAGAGTAAATGGATTTGCATCGGAATGCGCAGGTTCATCCGGGCATGGTGGACTCCTGATTATCAATGGCGATGCCTCATCCCGTTGTGGCATTTCGATGAAAGGCACCTCTATCGTGGTCGGCGGAAATGTAGGCCATATGTCCGCCTTCATGGCTCAAGCTGGCTACTTGCTCATATGCGGGGACGCAGATCACGGATTAGGTGATTCCCTCTATGAAGCGGTCATCTATGTAAGAGGTAAAATCCACGGCCTTGGGGCGGACGCACGAGAGGAACAAATGGAAGAATCCGATTACACTAAAGTAAATGAACTTTTGGAAATGACGGAATTCAATTATGATCCGAAAGAATTTAAACGGGTCGCCTCGGCGAAGACACTTTATCACTGGTCTCCTAATTCCAAACAGTTTGCTGTGCTATGAATTCCAATCAAAGCCGAGAAGAAAGTTTTTCCTACAACCAGAAGATATTGAATTATATCTATCAGGCAGCTGAAACAGGCGTCTACGATATACGCGGGTTAGGGGCAAAGCGCCATTTACCCACATTTGATGATCTCGTTTTTCTCACCGCCTCGATGTCAAGATACCCCCTGGAAGGTTATCGAGAAAAATGTGAAACCAAAACGGTATTGGGAACGCGTCATGCAAAAAAACCGATCGAACTGGATATTCCCATTACTATTGCCGGTATGAGTTTTGGCGCCTTGTCCGCCAATGTTAAGGAAGCCATCGGGCGAGCGGCGACAGAGATGGGAACCTCAACAACAACCGGGGACGGGGGGATGACGCAGGAAGAGCGTCAATCTTCCAAGATTCTCGTTTATCAGGTGTTACCCTCGAGGTATGGATTTAATCCCGACGATCTACGCAAGGCCGATGCGATTGAAATCGTTGTTGGTCAAGGGGCGAAACCAGGCGGCGGGGGAATGTTACTCGGATTGAAAGTCGGGGAGAGAGTCGCAGAAATGAGAACCCTGCCCGAGGGAATAGATCAACGTTCCGCCTGCCGGCATCCCGACTGGACGGGTCCCGATGATCTCGCGATAAAAATCCTCGAGCTGCGCGAAATCACAGACTGGGAAATACCCATCTATGTCAAGATCGGTGCCACACGCGTGAAGGATGACGTCAAACTGGCGGTGAAATCGGGTGCTGATGTCGTCGTTGTCGACGGTATGCAGGGGGGAACAGCTGCCACCCAGGAAACATTTATCGAACACGCGGGCATACCTACCCTGCCCGCCGTTCGTCTCGCGGTTGAAGCACTCCAGGAAATCGATATGTTTGGCAAAGTGCAGCTCATACTCTCGGGAGGAATACGCACCGGTGCAGATGCTGCCAAAGCCTTAGCCCTCGGTGCGGATGCTGTTTCTCTAGGACAGGCAGTCCTCATGGCACTGGGGTGCAACAGCCCGCACTACGTGGACGGAGATGAGAATGTCGATGTCACAAGCGAGTACCAAGCGCTGGAAACAACCCCGGGTTATTGTCATCACTGTCACACTGGACGCTGCCCGGTGGGAGTGACGACACAGCTACCCGACCTTGAGAAACGCATGCAACCGGAATGGGGTGCCCGCCGTTTAACAAATTATCTGCGGACCGTTACGATGGAAATGACGACCCTGGCGCGCGCGTGTGGAAACTCTAATGTTCACCATCTCGAACGAGAAGACCTCGTCGCTCTCACGGTCGAGGCGGCAGCAATGGCTAAATTGCCACTCGCGGGCACCGATTGGATCCCGGGAGAAAAAAAACTTTGATTCCCCACAACCATTTTATAGACCTACTCAATAATATAATCTCCAAAAAAAGATCTTGTGATTCATAGGCAACTTGTGGCTATTTAAACCTTATGGCAGACCAAATCGTTAATAAATTAAATATTGCAGTGACCACGCCGATTCTCCCGAACGGAAATGTTTCGGAAGAACAATTTAAAGCTCATATTCGAAATTTGAGGGAGAAGGGATTTGATGGAGAACCGATCATCGATGGCATTGTAACAGCCGCTTTAAACGGCGAAGCCAAATTCCTTAATCAAAAGCAGCGGGAACAACTGATTCAGTATACGGGAGAATACCGGGATGAAGATCCCGATATTAACTTAATGGTCGCCACACTCAGAGCTACCGAGGAAGAGCTGGACGAAGACTTTAAGACCCTGGATAGCAAAAATTTTACCGCCCTCGTAATTGCGCCCCCGATGAATGACCCCGATCTCACTGACGATAAGATGGCAGATATCGTGGAGAAGGGATTTCAGATTACCGGACTGCCCGTATTGCTATACAACACACAGCAGGCTATTTTTACCTGCCGATTAAGTACCGTACAAGCGGCATACAAGCGGATAGGAAAAAATCTGCTTGGAATTAAAGATACACAAAATACTGACGTCATGACTCGCGATTATTCCAAACTGGTAAGAAGGGAAGGCAGTAGTGACGTGCTCCCGATTATAATTGCCCAGGGTATGGACAAACTTTTGGCACCGGTGTGGGAAGAGCAGAACGTATTAAGAGCTCAGGGGCTTTATGACTATGAGCCGACTAATATATCCGGATCATCGAATATAAAGGACCTGGCTATTTTAACCGGCTACATGAAACATTATATCAAAAAAGGGAATTGGGATGTAGTTTTCGAGATTCAAAATTGTCTTAATACAGAATTCATGACCATTCTGCTTTGGAATGTTGTCGCACTGGGAGGAGAGCAGGGAACCTGGAAGTCGACGGTCAATTTTGAAATTCCAGATTATCCAATTGCCACGGTCGAAAATCCTAATAGCCCAATTAAGACCCTCACCCCAGATCAGGTAGCGCAGAAGCACGCCGCTTGTCGTTACATTAAAGAACGCATAAAAACGTTTGAGCCGAAATAAGGCGATAACACCGCGACTATTCGCTTCGAATGTCAGTTATCTGATGCGGTTTTCCTGGATCTTGTGGATTACACTCAGCGGCCATCCGCATTTTTAAGAATAAAATAATAAGCAATAAAAGTATTCCCGCGCCCAGGGTGACAATAGAAAAACCCCATTGGTATCCATTCATTATAAGGACAGGAGCCAGGGTAACGAGCAATACTTCGAGTGGACCGATCGCAAAGTACGCGACGGCAAAGTCACTGAGAATATTGGCTTTATTTTTGGCATCGACGATTCGCAAAAGCGCAATCGCAATTGCCATAATTCCGGTGACCCACCCCCAGGTATAGAGAGACTTTTCAAACCAGTTCTCCCGAAAAACAATAGGTCCAAGGTAAAAAAAGAGCGCCCAGCAGATTAGGATCCCGACAATAAAAAGGCCGAACAGCGGAAAAGCATATTTAATAAGTAAAGGTATTTGAATGGAGGTAATACCAAATACGACAAGTAAATCGGTAAATGACCCGCAAAGGCGCAGGGAAATTTTCTGATCAATGTATTGATACCCGCGAAACGTTTTCAATCCCCACTTCAGTAATATTGCGACTAAGAAGGCTAAAGAAAAAGTCGGGATGCGATAGTCGCTCATTAAATCGGAACTCCATATTCCAATATAATAACCGATCACCGCGGCTGAGGCGATGATCGCGAAATGAAATATTATAGGATCAATGGCGAGTGGGGACACTGTCTCGCTCCCCACTGATTCTCGTTTATTTTCTGGAATCAGGCCGGTTCGCAACTCATCGGGTAAATCTTTAAATGGAGTAATAAAATTAGTAACTCCTTTTTGCGATCCCCACCTGATCCATAGCATACCGCCAACAATTGAACATAAAATTCCCACGGTAGCGGAAATCATGGCGAGAGATTGCGCCTCATCCCAACCGCGATCCATAAAAGTACTGCCTATCGCCGCGGCAGTGCCGTGACCGCCAACAAATCCAGCCGCCAAAAGGGTCCCGAACCCGGGGTGTAGCTCAGGCCAGATGAAACTTAATACGGCTAAGGCAAAGAGCGTTCCCAGCCCCCACTGCCAGAGTACAGCAATGCTAGAGTATGTTCCTATTTCCCCTGCCCTACGGCCGCCGGTTTTCAAGACAAAATCTTTGGATGAAAACGGAAGTGAAGCAAAAATAAAGGCGATCAAGATTCCGGGGTAGCTCACAATGAAATCAGAGAATGGCAGCCACTCAAAACCGTTAGGGCCCAGGATGAGTCCCAAAAATCCCGCAATCATGCTCGCGGGTAAAAGCAACTTTTGAAAAATGACGATCCTGCTGCGCATCCATTGCCCAAGAAGAAGAAGAATCGAGACCAAGCCAATATCGACAAATATACTCCATACTGTATTATTCACATCCTTACTTAATAATAATTAATACAGCGATGAAATGAAATAATTTGGCGAAATGCTTTTACTCAAATATGATGCGCTGCTTAATACACCTTCATTTATCTCATTCCCTTCATATCTCTTATCTGACGTTGGAATGTTAGAGTAGGTATATTAATTCCGCCCCCTATATGTCCTCACCCACGGCATCATCGCAAATACCCCCACCCCTAAACACGGCTGTCATTTTAGCCGCGGGAATGGGAATACGCCTGAAAACTGTGTATGATGAAGCACCCAAGGGGTTGTTAGAAATTGAAGGTAAAGCTATTATTCAACAATCGATTGAAAATTTAATCTGTGCCGGCATTAATTCTATTCTTCTTGTTATCGGCTATCTCGCTCCCCTATACCGGTCTTTTTTTAAGGACTATTCGGAAATCAAATTAATAGAAAACACCGATTACGCGAAAACAGGGAGCATGCACTCATTTTTTCTGGCGAGAGATTTTATAGAAAATGATTTTTTACTTTTAGAATCTGATCTGATTTATGAAAAACGAGCCCTCGACGAATTAACCCGTATTGAACACCGCAATTGTATCCTAATCTCCGGCTACACCCATCATGGTGATGAAGTTTACGCTTACGGAAATGAAAACAATCATTTAATATCTTTATCAAAATCTCACCACGAAAACCCGGTAGGTGAATTGGTAGGTATAAGCAGGATTTCTCAAGAATTGTTTAAAGCAGCGTGTGATTATTATGAAAAAAATATTACCACCCCCTTTAATTATAACTACGAAGATTGCCTGACCGCACTTAGCGAATCACACCCCATTCACCTGCATAAAGTTGAAGATTTAATCTGGTGTGAGATAGATGATGATAAGCAATATAACATAGCCATTAATCAAGTGTTCCCTGAATTGAAAAAACCCATGTCCGCTAATCGGAAGATTCTACTGAATCCAGGTCCCGGGACTACTTCTCAACGTGTCAAAGATTCTTTGAAAGTCGATGATATCTGCCCGCGTGAAAAAGATTTTGGTAATCTTATCGACAACCTGCGCACAAAATTAACGCGTGTCGTTAGCGCCGAAAAGACACATACGGCGGTGCTATTTGCTGGTTCGGGTACCGCGGCTGTCGAATCCTGTATTTCTTCGCTCATGGGTGCAGATGACAAATTGCTTATCATCGATAATGGCGCTTATGGAGAACGCGCACATATAATCGCCAAGGCCTATGGCGTGCCACACAAAATTATTCATTACCGATGGGACGCGTATCCCGATGTAATAAAAATAGAAGAGGAAATTCTAAAAGAAGCTTCATTCACCCATTGTTTTTTTGTTCATCACGAAACAACAACGGGAATGCTAAACCCATTAGAGGCTATGTTACAGCTATGTCGCAAACACCAGCTGGTTTCCATAGTGGACACAATATCCTCATACGCTGGAATTCCCCTCGATCTCAGTCAAGTCCATATCGATTACCTTATCAGTACTTCAAGCAAATGTATACAGGGATTCCCCGGTGTTTGTTTTGTTATCGCAGAGAAAGCTGCCCTTTGGAAAACCTAATCTCTACCCAAGCGAAATTTTTATCTCAACCTTTTTGAAAACTGGAAATACATCGACGAAAAACATGAATTTCAATTTACTCCCCCGGTACAGGTACTCTATGCATTAAGTGAAGCACTGGATGAATTTTTTGATGAAGGCCAAGAGACACGTTATAAACGTTACGTCAACTGTTACTCAGTGTTGTTGTCAGAGATGAAACGATTAAATTTTTCCTGTCTTATTCCCGAATCACAGTATTCTAAATTATTGACCGCTTTTTTTGAACCGAAAGACAGTCGCTATCAATTTGAAGCGATGCACGATTACCTCTATGAGCGAGGGATCACCATCTACCCCGGAAAATTAATCGAGGTTAATACCTTTCGTATTGCTAATATTGGCGATCTCTATCCTGAGGACATACGAACATTCATCAAAAATCTTGAGACATACTTAATTGAAAGTAAGTTAATAGTACGACCTGATTGCAATTGATGAAGAGGCATAAATAAGTGAGATACGTGAACGCTAAGCTTGGAATTACAATAATGCCGATTGTTTTTGGTTTGGCACTTCTTGTCGTATTAATTTTAGGTTGGGCGTACTACCAAACCCAGGAAGAGCAAGGCCAGAGCGAAGATGAAAAAACCCGACTCGTCCTGGCGCTTAATGTTAGTCATAGAGATCGTCCATTTTTTGTAGAGACGATTGATGCATTTATGAAAGAACACCCAAACATTGAGGTGGAAATTCGGAACATAGCCGGGGTCAGGTATTATCAAAAAATACTCATCATGATCGCGGGTAATGTGGCACCCGATTTAATGTGGATGGGACAGAGCTTTGCAGAGTTTGCTTATAAAGGGGCATTTCTCGACATCACTGATCGCCTGAAAGATATCCCGATCGATGAGTATTTACCCCCGGCCCTAAGCTGGTATCGCATGAATGGGCGGCAGTACGGGGTACCCTATGCCATTCATATGCGCATTTTCGCTTATAATAAAAAGCATTTTGATGAGGCCGGTATTCCCTACCCCTCGGATGACTGGAACTTCGATGAGTTTTTGGAAATAACTAAAAAATTAACGATCGATAAGGATGGCGATGGGAAAATAGATCAATATGGTTTCCGTGGCGGGTTACACCGTGCAACGTTTGGCGCGGAAATATTTTCTGATGATGGACAGCTGGCGCTTTGTAATACACCTGAAATGGTTCATTTTTTTCAGACAAGACTGGACTTGGCCTTTAAATATAAAGTTCAACCTACATTGGAAATGAGAAATCATGAAGGAAGAAATACAGTCATGGATAAATATCCCCCCTTTGCCCAGGGAAGATACTCGATAATCGATGCTGGAAACGGGGATCGTGCCGTTATGCTGGAAAAATGTGCCGATATTGATTGGGATTTCGTCCTCTGTCCCAAAGTAAAAAGGCAAGCGCAGTGGTCCTCAAGCGCGGCAATTGTTATTTCTGCTGATACGCGCCACCCCGATGAATCCTGGGAACTTTGTAAAGTATTCATCAGTGATAAATTCCAGAAATCAATGGCCCTTTCCGGAATGCCTACTAATATTAAAGCCGCGGAAGAAGTCATTGCCGAGCACCGGGGTACACCCTCAAATCTAAAAGCAGTACTGAGAGCATATGATTTCCTCTACCCTACTCCACGCGTTCCCAACTTAAAGGAGCTGGAAGCGATATATGTCGATGCGGAAGAAAAAATAATGTTGCGTATGGCGACACCCAGAGACGCTTTGGACGATGCACAAAGAAAGATGACCCTCGCGATCAAAAAATTAAACGAGAGAAGCCGATGAAAAGAGAACAGGATATAACGGCGTTTGTTTTTCTCTCACCCAATATATTTGGCTTCCTGATATTTACCCTTTTCCCAGTCCTCGCCGCATTAGCCTTGAGTTTATTTCGCTGGGATATTTTTAACGCTCCTAAATTTATAGGTCTTCAAAATTATTTAGATCTTCTGGGCTGGGTTTTTGAGGATAAATCTTTCCAATGGATCGATCCCGACTTTTGGAAATATCTCGGCAATACGATATTTTATTTATTGGCGATACCCTTAAGCATGGCGGCCTCTTTATTCCTCGCGATTATTTTAAATCAAAAACTCCGGTGTCGAATTTTCTTTCGGACCGTGTTCTTTCTTCCCACTATCTCAGCGAGTATTGGCTTATTGATTCTTTGGAAGTATCTTTACAACGGAGATTACGGCCTTTTCAACTTCCTCTTATCCAATATCGGTATCGACGGACCGGGCTGGCTTACCGATTATCACTGGGCGAAACCGTCGATAATGATGATGATGATCTGGGGCAGTATGGGAGGCGTTGCCATGGTCATCTACCTCGCCGGCCTCCAGAACATCCCTCGTGAACTCTATGAAGCCGCGGAACTCGACGGCGCTAACGGCTGGAATCAATTTTGCCATATCACCTGGCCGATGTTGGCCCCGACTACTTTCTTCATTTTCGTTACATCGATAATCGCGGGTTTTCAAAGCGGTTTTGATGCCGCTTATATATTGACTCAAGGAGGACCGGCAGGTGCCACGACGACCCTCGATTATTACATATATAATCACGCTTTTGTCTATTTCAACATGGGTTACGCATCAACGATCGCGGTTGTTTTATTTTTTATCGTCTTTTGCGTAACCATGATAAATTGGCGATTTGGAGGGAGGAAAGTCCATTATGGGTAATATTGTATTAACCCGGTCGCGACGACGGCAGATAGTACATGCGATCAGCTATGCCTTTTTAATTATCGTTGGTGTGACGATGTTATTCCCTTTTTTCTGGATGCTCATTACTTCGGTAAAATCACGCTATTCAGATGCCCTCAATTTAAACAAGCTGCTCCCGGAAACGGTATGGCAAATTTCTGCCAATGATATCCGCGATTGGACAGCACTCTTCAATAAACTCGAGAGCGCAGACAGAATGGAAGAATCTTCGGGATTAAAAACACTCTGGACCGCGATGGGACCCAATGAACAAACTAAGATCATCAGTGTGGTTACTCGAGGCACTTACGGAGAAGAGGATAAAAAAGTGTTAGTGAGTGGATTGAATCAAGTAATGATTAACCAGGTACTATGGGATAATGAAGAGGCGACAGCTGGTCTCAATCCAGAGGAAAGAGCCGTCATCACAAATAATGGTCCCCTCGTAAAAGAACAAAGAGTAAAAATAAACCGAATGATTATCGATGCGCTCTTTCCCAAAGAAATACAGAAAGCGCATAGCTACCATTGGCGAAATTATCGAACAGTTTTTGTGGAAATTAATTTTTATCGCGCAATATTAAACAGTTTTTTTGTCACTTTGATGATTACGGTGGGTCAGGTATTTACCAGTTCTCTCGCAGCCTACGCTTTTGCCCGCCTTAATTTTTTTGCTCGCGATCACATTTTTCTCGGGTACCTGGCCACGCTGATGGTTCCCGGCACAGTTACTATGATACCCGTATTTATTATCTTACGTGAACTCGGATGGATTGATACCTATTACGCACTCATTATCCCGCCCTTATTCAGCGCATACGGCACGTTTATGCTTCGCCAGTTCTTCCTGTCCCTACCCCGCGCGATAGAAGAAGCAGCGATCCTCGACGGGTGTAATGCCTTCAGAGTTTACTGG
>Ga0114996_10004055_pt1 | contig 17775 bp, 14 predicted proteins | sample ArcticOcean_MG_C_4_FD_87039 | JGI IMG/M metagenome (GOLD analysis project Ga0114996, IMG submission 87039) | Marine microbial communities from western Arctic Ocean - ArcticOcean_MG_CB4_134 | ecosystem: Environmental > Aquatic > Marine > Oceanic | place: Arctic Ocean: Canada Basin | collected...
CCCCCGGTGACCTTGCCTCGCCAGCCGGCCCTGAAGACTGCCCAGATAACGGGCCATGACGGGCTGGATATACCCATTGAGCACCGCCGTGCTGGTGCGCTCGAACTCTCGAATCTCGGGTAGGACATCGGACGAGAGCACCACATGGAGATCAGGCCGCTCCCGATTAATGATCTCCCCCGCCATACGCTCGTTGACGGTGTTGGCGTAGGAGTGAAGAAACGCCACGACCACAACAGCCGCGGACCCGATGGGCACCTGCCTCAGAAACTCGATAACTCCCGCCTCCGACACCGGCTCGAGCACACTGCCTTGGTGGTCGACACGCTCGTCGACCTCAAAGCGGTGGTCGCGGGAAATCAGGGGTTCGAAGAAGCCGGTCAACCCGTAGGTATTAGGACGGTCGCGGCGTCGCAGCTCGAGGATGTCACGAAACCCTCTGGTGGCAAGGAGTACACACTCAGCGCCTCGCCGCTCGATGGCCGCGTTGAGGCCAACTGTTGAGCCGTGAAATACGTCGCCTAGATCGCTGATCGGCTCGCCGGTAGCTGCCAAGGCAGCCATGAACCCCTCTGACTGGTCATGAGGCGTCGATGGCACCTTTAGTGCAAGCAGCCGCCCGGCTTGTTCGTCCAACAAGACTAGGTCAGTAAAGGTGCCGCCTACATCAATGCCTACGATCTTTGCCATTGGTTCCCCTGCAATACTCACCGAAGGGTGAAATGTCGCTACTCCAAGGCGCGGGCTGGTGCTTCCCTACAATAGCGGGGAGGCGACACCCCTCGCAATCTTCCGCTTCCGTAGGCATCCGCCTGTTCACTCCATTTGCGCCGGCCCCAAGGAGGGCCTTCCCTGGAGGCCGTCATTGACCCGCTGAGAGCGTTGCGGCGGTGGCGTCGCCAACCTGCCTGCCAAACTCGATGGAGTGGCGGTTGAGGTAGAGGTGACTGGTGAGTTGGTCGCCCAGAGCGACCCGCAGGCATCGTTCTCTCGCCCCGTCCCCATCGGCGTGTCGGCTGGTACTGACCGCCTCATCGTCTACCGAGGTTCCCTCTATTGCACGGTGGGCACCATTGGAGCCCGCGTGACCGATGGTACAAACGTCTGGGCACTGAGCAACGCCCACGTCTTTGCCCTCGAAGGGTCCAAGACCGACGGAACAGTCCAAGCCGGTGCAGCCGGGGACCGCATCCTCCAGCCAGGTCGCGCCGACCTGGCCGGTTGCGGCACGCAAGCCCAGATCGACGCAGCTGTCATCGGCAACCTAGCCGACTACTCCCAAATTGAGCTATCCAGACAGGCCAGCAACGTCGTTGACGCCGCCATTGCTTCGACGACTACAGCCAACCTTGGCAATGCAACGCCTGCGGACGATGGCTATGGCACACCGAGTTCCACTCCGGCCTCAGCTTTCGTGGGCCAGGCGGTGCAAAAGTATGGGCGGACAACCGGGAGGACCTACGGCACGGTCACCGGCATCAACGCCACCGTTATCATCAGTTACGACAGCGGCCAGGCCAGGTTCGTTGACCAGGTCATCGTCACCGGCGACAGCGGACCTATGAGCGCCGGCGGCGACTCCGGCTCGCTCATCGTAACCAACGACGTGAACAACAGCCCGGTAGCCCTGCTCTTCGCCGGCAGCACGTCCATCACCATCGGCAATCCCATAGACGCCGTTCTGGCCCACTTTGGCCTCAGCATCGATGGAGCGGGCGCTCCCCCGGCCACTGCCACTCCCGGCCCAACTCCTATCCCAACGGCAACCCCCGCGCCAACACCAACGTCTGCCCCAACACCGACGTCTGCCCCAACGGCGACTCCTGTGCCGGGCAGCGGGCCAGACGTAGTGGCTTGCAGCCCGAGCAGCGGCAACAGCAGAGACCAGATCGTCGTGTCCGTTACGGGCTCCGGCTTCGTAGATGGCGCCGTCGCCGACTTTGGAACCAGAGTCACGGTACAAAGCGTGATCTTTGTCAGCGACGCGCAACTGGACGTGCAGGTGAAGGTCCACCCGAAAGCGGCCTCTGGTCCTAGGGACGTCACCATAACGAACCCTGACAGCCAAAGCAGCATTAACGCAGGTTGCTTCTCAGTTAACTAACCTGGGCCACAGATCATAGCGTTACGAAAGAAAGGGGCCGACTAAAGTCGGCCCCTTTCTTTCTCATCAGGAAACTGGGCATGACGAAGAAAACCATTGAGCAGGTTCTCAGCGACCACACAGACCACTTGTTGTCGTTACCGGGCGTCGTCGGAACTGCACAGGGCCGTTGTGACGGTCAGCCCTGCATAAGGGTGTTCGTTGCCAAAGGCAGGGCCGAAGGCCGCCAAGAGATTCCGCCCAGCCTTGAGGGCTATGCCGTGGAAGTCGTAGAAACCGAGGATTTACAGGCGTTCTGACCCACCGAAACCCAGCGTGGTCCCAAACACAGGCCCCCGCGCCAAATATTTAGGTAACCGCCTCTGGCGTCAAAGAAGGAGAGCCCCCCTGGAGACTCTCCTTCTTTCTTCTTCACTGGTCTCGTGCGGGCAACCGTTGGAGAGGCGACCGCTATGCCACAAGTGCTAGAGCCCGTAGAACCTCGTGGGATTGTCGTCTCGGATCTTCCGCGCGGCCTCCTTGCTAATGGAGGCACTCTCGCCCATCTGGTGGATGAGGCTGAGCGTTTCGATCTCTGCAGATGAATCGGCGTGCGAATAGTCAGTGCCAGCCATGAGGTTGTCCTCTCCAACCTGCTTCATCAAATAGGGCAGGTCCTCAACCGTCTGGCAGGCCACATAAAAGTTGCAGTCCTTCAGCAGGTCCGACTTCAGGTCGAAGTTGAAAGACCACTTGGTCCTAGTCTCGCGGGCCTTCAACTCGGCCATCAGGTACGGCACCCACGACGACATCGCCTCGATGAACCCGAAGCGGAGACCGGGGAATTTATCCGGGACATCCGCCATAACCAGCGACAAGAAAGCGTCCAGCACAGGCAAAGTGAAATGGTAGAGGCTCAGGGCCCGCATATCAGCGTCGGTCAAATTGGGATTGCTTGTGCCGACGTGCAGGCACACGGGCATGTCTAGGTCTTTGGCCTCCTGGTAAAGGGGGAAGAAGTAGGAGTCCCCTGCAGCGCGATCGCCGCACTCGATCCCCTTCTTTAGGATCCCGCAGGCCCCATTCTCCTTGGCGAAGCGCATCTCGTCGAAGGTCTCCTGCCACACCCCCGTCATGGGGAGCAGAGCAACCCAGCGCAAGCGGTTGTTGCTTTCCCGCCACTTCTTGGCCATCCATCGGTTGTAACTCTTGCGGAGAGCGGCCTCTACTTCAGGCTTCTCGCTCATAGCCATGAGAAAAGACGTTGGGTAGATCACCTGGACATCAATACCCAGTTCGTCCAACTGGGCGAGCCGAGCTTGTACGTCCAACAACTCACGAGTTTCCGTTGTGGAGGCCGTACGCACATCATCCCGATAGCGCCGCACGCGGATCTTCCCGTCAACGAACCAGTACCGGTTATAACCCCACGGCAGGATGGGAGGAGACTCGCCAAACGTCTGCATTACGGTGACGGGCTTGTACTTGACGAACTCCTCGTCCATGTACTCCCACGTCTCATCAGTTTCATCAATGTGGGCGTCTGCATCTACGACCGGCATGGCCTTGGCTCCTAGCGCAAATTGACCCCTCAACCGGGGTGCGCGAAGGATAGGCGCGGCCCTTGCCCAGCGTCAACAGAAAGCGTTGGGCATTCTCCATTAACCCAAGCCCCAGCCGCGAACCAAGCCATCTTGCTCTAGTCCTGCCAGCCTTTTTGGATTGATCTTCTTGTTCCCCACATTTGACAATCGGGAAAGCGACCTGCTATACCTCCGCTGACTCCGCCACTGGCGGAGGCATGAATGTTCGCAGCGGGAGGCGGCACAATGGATTGGGGCCTACAGGGAAAGGTAGCCTTCGTGACTGGCGGAGGCAGTGGAATCGCTAGGGCCGTGGCGATGGCCTTGGGCGAGGCGGGAATCGCTGTTGGCGTAGCGGACATGCGACTTCCCAGTGCTGAGAGCGTCGCTGCGGAGATTGAAAGCAACGGGGGCAAGGCATTGGCGGTGGAGGTGAACGTCACCAATTCGGATCAGGTCAACGATGCTGTGGCCCGTGTGGAGGCCGGTCTAGGCCCCATCGACTACTTGGCCAATGTTGCAGGCTTTGCCAAGTTCGTTCCCTTCCTAGAGATAACAGACGAAGCCTGGCATGACCTCATTCATGTCCACCTGAACGGCGCCTTCTTCTCCAGTAGGGCTGTCCTTCCTGGGATGATTAGCCGGGGCTTTGGTGGGATCGTCACCGTCTCCTCCCTTCATGCTCAGATCGGTCAGCCCAGGGCCGTGCACTACTCAGCAGCGAAGGCCGGCTTGATGGGCTTCACCAGGGGTCTGGCGAAAGAAGTCGCAGGCAACGGTATTAGAGTCAACGCTGTAGCTCCCGGCCCGATCGACACTCCTGGGTGGCGGTCTGGCATGGTCACTGGCGGAAACATGGAAGAGATCATGGAGGGGCGTTCCCAGGTAATTCCTATGGGCCGCATGGGCGCACCTGAGGAAATCGCGGATGTGTTCATGTACCTGTTCAGTCCTTCCAGCAGCTACGTCACGGGGCAAATCATCAGCATCAACGGCGGCGAGGTTATGTACTAGGCCGCTCCGCTAGCGCTTCACGCCATCAGAAAGAAAAGGGACGGGCCTGAGGCCCGTCCCTTTTCTATTGCTCCATAAGGAGAATCAGGCGTAAAGCCTAACGCTGCACGCGCCCGCTGGTAAGGGTCAGCCTGGCGAGCGCCGCCAGGATCACCACGACCACGAAAAGCAGTACGAGGTATGTGACGGCTAGGTTTTGTTGCCCGGTGGCGTAGTTCAGGAACACGACGTTGGCGATCATCCGCGTTCCTGCCGTAGCGAGGAACAAGGGAATGGCAAAGTCCCGCACGGCATGGGCAAAGACCCATATCCACCCGTTAGTGAATGCAGGGAGCATCAGCTTAAGGTTGATGTTATAGAAGGTGCGCATTGGCCCAGCCCCGCTGGTGTAGGCCGCTTCGTCCAAGCTCTTGTCTATTTGAAGCTGCGCTGAGTGCATCAGCCGCGTTCCAAGAGCCAGGTAGCGCGTTGTGAAGGCAATGATAAGAATCCATAACGTCCCATAGATGGGAATGGGCGAGCGAATATAAAGAAGGAGGATTGATAAGGCCACTACTGGAGTGGGAATCGCCAGGGGAAGGAAGGTAATCGCGTTCAGCGCTCTGGTGAGATTGGAGGGTCTGCGCACCGTTAGCCAGGCAACGATGGCCGCCAGTATCATGGTCGCCGTGGAAGACACAGCCGCCACTATCGCTGTGTTCTTCACCATACGAGTAAGATTGCCGCCAGAGAACACTTCCCTATAGTTGTCTAAGCTCAGCCGTTGAAGGCTCGCCCAGGAAGGAACCGACGGAAACGCGCTCAGGCTATTCCAGAACACTATCGAGGTTGGAAGAACCACCGCGAGCATGAGGTAGGCGGCTACGATCCCCCAACACAAATAAGTCCAGTTCCCCAGCCGTACCGTACGGGGACGGAAACCTTTACCAGTGACCACAGCGTATTTGTGTTGCTGCCTCACCGCCCACATATAGAACGCAATGAGGACCGCACCAAGAATCAACGCTATCAAAGCGAAGGTCGCCGCCAAGCCATACACCGGCAAGCCCAACTCAGGGTCGGTTGTTTGCTCATATATATGGACGCTTAGAACATTGACTCCCGCAGTGGGCCCAAGGATGAGCGGGACCTCGAAGACCTCGGTGAGTACCAGGGTGTAATAAATAGCAACGGTCAACACGCCGGGCCTGAGGAGTGGCAACGTGATGCGCCGGAAGACTCCCAAGGGACTTGCCCCCGACGTCAGGGCGGCATCCTCCAAGGCTGAGTCCATATTGCGGAACAGACCCAGCAGCAACAGCCACATGGTCGGGATAACGGCCATGCTGGTGACAAGGACCAGACCCCAGAAACTGTAGATATTGAGGGGTCCCCGAGTGGAAACAAGGTCGAAGATGTCCCTGGCGTAGACGTTCAACGCTCCATTGTTGGGACCCAGGAGCTGAATCCAACCGATAGCAATCATGAAGGCCGGCATGACCAGCGGAATGAACATGAGCGTGTAGAACACGCCCCTGCCCCGCATGTCCGTTCGGTCCGTTAGCCAGGCGAAGAACAAGGCGATGGGCAAGGACACTACCATGGTTGCCACCGCATACGCCACGGTGTCCCACAGTATGGTGTAGGTCTTGGTGTCCAGGAAGACCTTGGGATAGTGTTCGAGGGTCCAGAGGCCGCTGGTGTCCAGGGGCAGGGTGTCCGCCGGACGGAAGGTCGCTATCAACATCCCCAGCAATGGAATGATCGACAGAGCCACGACGATGACAACCACTATGAACGGCAGCATTTGGCCGTTGTGCAGCAGGTTGAAGCGATTGTATCTCTGAGGTTTCGTGGAGGTTGCCAAGGCCTTCCCCGTGCTCTCTTAGGTCAGAGAGTGGGGGAAGGGCCAGGGCTGACGCCCCGCCCTCCCCCCACCAACGCTCTCTAGCCTTTGTAGATGTCTGCGATAGTGCCGCGGAAGGCCCGTTCGGCCGTGGCGTTCTCGATCGTTCCGCCGTCCACCATCTTGGATGCGTCTAGTCCAGCCTCGTCAAGCTTGGCGCCCAGGGTTCCCCGGCCATCAGAAGGCATCACACGAGACCAGCCCTCGCCGTCGCCTATAGCTCCGCCGACACCCTCCATCGCTATATACGCGGTCAGGAGGACTGCCAGGTTCGGGTGGCTGGCGTTCTTCGGGAGGTTCAGGTTGTCGTGGTAGATAACCAGCCCGTCCGAAGGGATGTTCCAGTTAACCGGCGCGCCCGCGGCGATGGCCCGGTCAGCAAAGGAGTGGTTGATAACAGTAGCCCAGACCTCACCGCTTGCCACCATGCCAGCAAGAGCCGGCGATCCAGACCCGAAGATCGGCTCGTTGGCCTTGAGCCTCTTGGCGTAGTCGATGGCCTGGTCTTGACTCCACACGGCCTGCAGGAAAGAAGGCATGAAGCCGATGCCGTGGGTACCAACGCGGCCCTTGTACTTCGGGTCCGTAAGGTCCTCGATCGACTTGGGCGAGTCCGCCGGGTCGATGAAGTCCGTGTTGTAAGCGATGACGTTCATCCGGGAGAGGTAGATCAACGCGCCATTACGCAGAGCCGGGTACGGCTGCAGGTCTACAATCTCACCTATCAGAGGCCATTTCTCAGAGAATAGGCCTTTCCAGTCGATGTCGTCACGCCCACACCCTTTGTCGAACACGGGCGCGGCCGTTCCTGCGCTGTTGTACCAGAGAATAGGCAGGTTCTTTATCCCGGCCTGGCACTCTGCAATGTAGACCGTGGGAACCTCTTGGAAGGTCTTTGGGTCGTCTTCCAGATTCATGTCGATGTCGAACTCGTTGCGGAAGTCGACTTCCAAGCGGCTGAGAGTGGATTCCTTGTATCCGCCACCCCTGATGATGACGGTCTTGTTCGCTTCCACCTCGGCCTTAGCAGCCGCTACTAGGTCAGCGAAGGCCTGGCCTCCCACTGGCGTTGGCGGGACTGCCGTGTTCGCAGGGGGCGCCATGGTGGTCCCGGGCGCGGTCGTCGCCGTTGGCGGCACTGCCGTGTCAGCTGGCCTTTGCGTCGCCGTGGGGTCAGAGCCGCAAGCCGCGAACACTAGTGTCGCCGCCACTATCCCCAACAGAACGAGAAACGAAACCTTTCTACTTCCGATCTTTCTGAGCATATGCCTCTCCTCCTCGGTTGTTGAATGCGACAAACGGTGGGTCGCTACAGAGCGTAGGCCCGCCGCGGATTATCGTTGAGTATCTTCTCAGCGCTGGCCTTGTCGACAGCTCCGCTCTCTCTCAGCGTACGCAGCGCCTCAATCTCTGAGGACGTGTCGGCATGGCCGTAGTCCGTCCCTATCATGAGGTTCTCATCCCCGACGCAATCGAGAATCCAGTCAAAGTCGTCGGTGGTCTGGCAGGCCACGTACATTTGATATTCCTTCAATATCTCACGAGTCACGAGCTTCGTTCCCGCTTTGGCCAGCCGTAAACCAGCGTCGTTGAGCGCGTAGGGCAGCCATTGGGAACTGACTTCCACGAACACCCATCGGAGGTCGGGAAACTTTTCAGGGGTTCCTTTCATCACTAGGTCATGGAAGGCGCCCACGACGGCCAGCTTGAAGGCCGAGAAGCCCGAATCTCGCATGAAGAGGTCCGCGTAATCGATGTTGGCGACTCCAGAATGTACCGTTATTGGCATATCCAGCTTGCTCGCTTCCTCATAGAGAGGAAACATGAACGGGTCTGACAAGCGGTGATTCCACTCGAGGCCTCGTGTGAAGACGCCGCAGGCCCCGTTTTCCTTACCGAAGTGCAACTCCTCAATGGCCCAGTCCATGTTCATCAATGGAACCATGACAGCCCAACGCATTCGGTCTGGCGCCTGCTTCCAGATTTCGGCCAGCCAACGGTTGTAGCTCCGATACAGCGCCCGTTCTATTTCCGGGTGGCGGGTAACCGCACGCAGGAATAGCGTGGGATAGAGCACGTGAACATCCACTCCCAACTCATCCATGTGCGCCAAACGCTTCTGAATGTCCGAGAGTTCTCTTGCGCCATCAGGAGTATCGAGGCCAATGTTGACGCCCTTGGCGAACACCCGGCCGTCAATGAACCAGTATTCCGGGGCCGGTGTCTTGCCATGCCGCGGCGCCAAGATAGCCGGCTTAAAGTCTTGCTCGTCTTCATTAACGAATTCCCAGGTGCGCTCCGTCTCGACGACATGAGCGTCGGCATCTATGACTGCCATCGCCACCTCCCTGTATGACTAAGCTGCTGTCCCAAGCTATCTCGCGGTCGCGAACCGAGGCATTTTTATGGGTTGATACTCCTTCGGGGCCTCGGTGACAAAGAGTTCAGGCTCAATTCCATACAACTTGGCAGCATTTGTGCACAGCATCTTCTCCTGCACTGACTGCGGCACGCCTGCCTTGGTCATGTTGGCGATGGCTTCCCAACCCTCCGAGCCATCTAGGTGCGGCATGTCGGAGGACCAGAGGCCAATGTTCTCAAAGAGGTCCCACATCCGGAACACCGGTATCTCATCGGTTTCGAAGGCGATGTGGCACTGGCGGTAAAAGACCTCGGTGGGGTCACCAATCTTGAGGGCCCCCTCCCCTTCCTGTGTGTACTTGTATAGGTCCAGGTAGGTCTCTGCCTTCTCCAAAACCAATGGAAGCCATGTAGCGTTGGATTCCAGTACTGCGGCCTTCAGGTTCGGGAACTTCTCTAGCCAGCCGGTCATCAATACGACACCGGTCCAAGCCATCGCCTCAGCCATGAAGCTGTACGCAGAGCTAATGGCTTGATTCGATCCCATTATGGCCCCAATGTTGGCAACGAACTGACCTGGCGTGTAGACCAGAACATCTTCATCTCCGAACATCTTGCCGCGCCCAGCCATCTGATTGGCCAACCCCCGGCTCAAGGCCTCGCCCCTAGCGGGAAAGGTATGCATGCTGAGCACGATCCCCAATTCCTCGAACTCCTTCCAAAGGGGATCGAACTCGGGGAAGGTCGGATATTTGTCGTTGGCGATGATGGGCCGGACCAAAGCAGCCTTGAACCCCAATTTGGCAACCCGCCGAAGCTCCCTAATTGCGTAGTTAACATCCTGGATTGGCAAGACCGCGCAAGGGAACAGACGCTTCGGGCTGGCGGTGCAGTAATCGTAGACCCAGTTGTTGTAGGCCCGGCAGCAGATATCAGCGGCTTCAGCGTTTTCGATCAGAGGGGAGTAAACGAACGTGGAAGGAAAGATCATGACTTGGTCTATGCCAGCCGCGTTCATGTCTATGATCCGGGCGTGTGGGTCACGAGCGCAGGCCTTCCGGCCAATCTTCTCGTCCCATTCCTCGGTGCCGGGACGCACGGCGCCCATCTCGTGCTTGGTCAGACCTGGGTGCCACATCTCAGCCGCATAGTTGAACGTGTTGGGATTACCGAATGTCACTGTGCCGTTGCGCACGGAAACGAGGCGGTCGGCGTCCCGATAGAAGTGAGTCTTGGCAAACTGCCGCTCCGCCTGCGGTATGTATTCGTCCCATACCTCAGGGGGCTCGTAGATGTGACTGTCGCAGTCGAAGACCGGAAAGTTCTTCTTCTTGCCCTCGGCAGAATATGCCATTTGATTTCCCCTGGAAGTTTAAAACTCTCTGAACAACCGCCCGAAGCCGTCAATCGAATCCGAAACACCTGCTCGCCGCAGGGCCTCCCAGATTGCCGCCTGAAGAGACGTGACGACGTTCACGCCGCGCTCCCTCTCAAGGTTGTCGATCTGGTCGGCAATGGGGCGATGAGGCCCGCCGAAATAAATCGTGTCGGCCTCTGGATGCTCGGCCAATAACTCGCGGCCAGTTTGCGCCGACATTTCGGAGTCAAGGCCGCCTAGCTCGATCAATGTCTCAGCCGGAATCGATTTCTCACCAATAACCTGTACGCCGGCCATGCGCTCTAGTAGCGCATCAGCGGAGGTCTCCGTGGTTGGCTTTGTTTTTTGCCAGGGAATTGGGGGATGTGGCGGGACAGACACCACTTTTTTGGAGCCAAGCTTGATCATCGCGTTTGCAGAGGCCGTCATCGTGGTGGTGACCGGTATTCCGAACTCTTTCTCAAGCGCCGCTATTCGGTCTTCCAGCGATGTGAGGCCTTCAGCGATGAGGATGGGGCCTCCGCCCCAAACCACGATGTCCGCACCCATGCGCGCCAGCACTTTTCCAGCGCGAATGCCGCGTTCGGCGCTGTCATTGACTTCTTCTTCAGTCATATCCACCAGGTCTAGGCTGACCATCATCATGGTCACACCCTTGGGCACCATCTGGTAGAACTCATAGGGAATAACCTCCTGACACATGAGAGGCCCAGCGTAACCAATGCGAGCGCGGTGCCCGTACATCCTAATGGTTCTCCCAAGCAGGCTTTCGATATAGGCCAGCAACGGAATGGAGGGAAGCTAGCACCCTCCCCTTCCTATGTCAATACGAAACGCCGACCACTAGGCGCCTGCCGTTACAAATCACAATTGCCCATGCAACGTAACGGAAGCTCGCGCAGCGCTGATTAGAGGGACTGCCTGAGATCTTGAGCAACGTCGGCCAACAGCTGAGATTTGGCACGCGCTAGGTCTCGGCTGATGGTCATCAGACCGCAGTCCGGGGCTAACAGCAGCCGGTCTGGGTCAACATATTGGAGGGCTGCCCTCGCCCTGGCGGCAACCACTGATCGGGTCTCCGGGGCATCGCTGGGGTCTACGCAGCCATACATGACCATTCGGCCCTTCACTGCTGCGAGAACTGAAGGGTCATACCCGCTTCGAGCGAACTCCACCGAAAATCCTCCGATGGAGGTTTCCATCAGCATCTCCAACAACTCTGGATATTCATACATGTGCTGCCGGGCGGTGACGCCAGGGTATCCGTAGCACAGATGCACAAAGGTGGGGATGGTTACGCCCTCCAAGCAGCGATCCAGGGCCCGAGCCCCATATTCTGCGACTTTCTCGTGATGACGGGTCATTGCCGGCTCGTCGATCTGGACGGCGTCGCACCCTGCTTCCTGCAACTCCAGGATCTCGGCGTTCAAAGCTGCCGCCACATCCATGGCCAGAGCCTCTTCGTCGTTGCCGTAAGCGTCATCAAAGGTGGTGTCCACAACAGTCATGGGGCCTGGCACGTCCATCTTGACTGGCATGGAAGTGTGCGCTTTGGCGAAGCGGAGTTCCTCCACCACGGCGGAAGAGCGCCGCGAGACTTTGCCCACAACCCTGGGCACCTGAATGAAAACACCGACCCGCCGCCGTATCGCCTTGGGCTTCATGTCCACCAGGTCAAACCCGTCCCACGCGGAGAGAATGTGGTTGATGAAGCCGGTACGGCGCTGCTCGCCATCGGTGAGCAAGTCCAACCCGGCGTCCTCTTGCTCTCGAAGAGTCACCACCGTGGCGTCGTCTTGAGCTTCCCGCAGAGCCTCGCCCACCAGCCTGAAATCGGCACGCGCCCGATCCGTGTCAGCCAGCCACGTAGGCCGGGGAAAGCTGCCGACTGTAGTAGCAGCTACGGAGGGTAGTTGCATCAGGAATCCTCCCAGCGCTTCGCGATTAGAGATCGTAAAACACCTTGGCGTTGTCGATGAGTATCTTGTCGACGACTTCTTGGGACATGTCCTCACGGCCACGAAGCGTGGCCACCATCTGCGCTTCGGCCGACGGGTCTGTGTGCCCGTAATCCGACCCGATATAGAGATGGTCCTCATCTATGTAGTTGAGTAGGTATGGAATATCCTCGTCGGCCTCGCAGGCTACGAAAAGGTTGTACTCCTTGAACAAGTCCGGCGTGTACTCGTGGGCCCGCTCAACGAGGAGCCGCTTCAGCGCGTGAAGGATATAGGGCACCCACGAAGAAGCTGCTTCGATGAAACCCCATCGCAGGTCAGGGAACTTCTCCGGTATGCGATTGGCGACGATGTCGCGAAACGCCATGAGTGGAAGCATTCGCACCTGGGGCAACGTGCTGCTAATCGTGACATTGACGACGCTAGTAAACGCCGGGCAGCCGGCGCCCGTGTGAATGCAAATGGGCAACTTTACCTTGCTGATCTCCTCGTACAAGGGAAAGAAGAAGGGATCGGCCAATGAGTACTCGTCCTCAATTCCCCGAAGGAAGATGCCCACCGCGCCACTCACTTTGGCGAAATGGACTTCCTCAAGAGCCGCGTTCATATCATGGAGGGGGAGGATAGCGACGTAGCGAATACGACCGCCACTCTCAGCACAGACCTTGGCCATCCACTGGTTGTAGGCGTGACAGAGGGCCTTTTCCAGAACGGCATCCTTTGTGTTGAAGACCAGGAAAAGTGTTGGATAAACGATCTGAGTTGCTATGTTCAGGTCATCCATATCCTTGATCCGCGGCCGGAGGTCGGTCATCTCCCGGCTGGGAATACTGATATCCGTACGAGCCTGCTGGCGTTCTTGAGCGGAGGGAGTAGCGACAAAGAATCCACCCTTGCCCCCTGGCCTGGGGTAGATGTTCCCATCAATGAGCCACATCGCATTAGTGGTCCCGTAGGACGTGTTGGTTGGGGTTTTAATGACCACGGGTCGTCTGGGCTTCATGGCCTCATCCATCAGATCCCACATGCCAACTGATTCAATAACGTGCGTGTCCGCGTCGATAACGCCTGCCATATCCCCCTCCTATTAATGCCGTGTTGTGCTCGGGAGCCTCAAGAATGGCCCGATTCTACTCCCGCAACCCACACCGGCGCCACGAGAGTCCCTGGCGTGCCGAGGCTCCAGCCTCGTATGCTATCCTGAATGCTTAGTTTGCTTTACGCACGGGAGGAAGCTTGATCGTAGGTATTCTTGGCCTTGGGCATGTGGGCCTTCCCACTGCGCTCGGATTCGCCGAGAACGGTTGGAGTGTCATCGGAGCCGACCGGGATAGCGCAAAGGTTGCCCAGGTCGCCCGGGGCGAAGCCCCCTTCTTTGAGGCCGGTGTGCAAGAAACCTTGCAGCGTCACCTCAACTCAGGCTTGTTGCAGGTGACGGACAGCATCCCGTCCGCCGTGGAATCCTGCGACGTATTGTTCGTCTGCGTAGGCACTCCTCAAGGAGATGACGGAGCGGCGGACCTTTCGCAGCTTGAGGGCGTCGCCATCACCATCGCCCGCAACCTAAACGGCTACAAGCTGATTGTTGAAAAAAGCACCACTCCGGTGCGAACGGCGGAACGGCTCAAGCGGACCATCTCTCGATACGCTAACGGCAACCATGAGTTTGATGTTGCCGTTAACCCCGAGTTCCTGCAAGAAGGAACAGCCCTCCACAATTTCCTGAACCCCGATCGCGTCGTACTGGGTGTGGAGACTGAACGTGCCAGGGACCTTCTGCTGGAGCTCTATCGCCCGTTAGTTGCTCGCAGCGAACTCGCCGGAGACAACCCTGAAGACCGGCTCATAGTTACTGACCTAAACACAGCTGAACTAATTAAACACGCCTCCAACGCCTTCTTGGCCACCAAGATATCTTTCATCAATATGGTCGGCGACATTTGTGAAGCGGCCAGGGCGGACGTGAAAGAGGTAGCCAGGGGGCTGGGCATGGACCCTCGAATTGGGCCCCGCTTCCTCGGAGCTGGAGCTGGCTTCGGAGGCTACTGTCTTCCTAAAGACCTACGGGCTTTCGTCCGAATCGGCGAGTTGAACGGCGTGGACATGAGCCTGCTCAGGGCTGTAGAGAACGTCAACGATGAGCGCATCAACAAGCTCATGCACAAGGTTCATGAGGCCCTTTGGGTGGTGCAAGGCAAAACAATCGCCATTTGGGGACTCTCCTTCAAGCCTGATACCGACGACATACGTGAAGCGCCCAGCCTAAAGGTTGTCACCCGCTTGCTTGATGAAGGAGCATATCTGCGGCTCCACGATCCATTGGCCTTGGCGGAATTCCAAAAGGAGTTCCCCGAGCAGGTTGGACGACTGGAATACTACGATTCTCCGTATGAAGCAGCCGCGGGAGCAGATGCGATAGTCCTCCTGACCGAGTGGAGGGACTACCTCACGGTGGACTTGTCACAAGTGCGCGACACCATGGAAGTCCCTCTTTTGATCGACGGACGCAATCTCCTGGATCCCGCTGCTGTGAGGAGCTTGGGCTTCGAATACCACAGCATGGGCCGTCGATGAGCGTGGGCAAACGAGCCCTGGTCACAGGAGGCGCAGGCTTCCTTGGTTCCCACCTCTGCGAACGGTTGCTAGCTGAGGGCTACGAAGTGGTCTGTCTGGACAATTTGTTGACCGGCGACGCCAAGAATGTGCTGCACCTTCAAGCGGACGACCGCTTCACATTCCACAAAGCCGATGTCACCGAGCCCCTCAATGAAGATGTCACGCCGGATATCATTTTTCATCTTGCCAGCCTGGCAAGCCCCGTTCACTACTCAACCTATCCAATAGAGACCTTGAGAGTGGGGTCGCTGGGCGCAGACAACGTCCTTGAGCTAGCGCGCCGAGGGGGCGCTACAGTCGTATTTTCCTCCACGTCCGAGGTCTATGGCGATCCAGAAATCAATCCCCAGCCGGAGAGCTATTGGGGCAACGTCAACCCAGTGGGGCCCCGTAGCATGTATGACGAAGCTAAGCGGTATTCCGAAGCACTAGCTGTTGCCTTCTACCGGCACTATGGCGTGGACGTTCGATTAGCCCGAATTTTCAACACATACGGCTCCCGCATGCGGCTGGATGACGGCCGAGTGCTCCCCAATTTCATGGTCCAAGCACTCACCGGAAAGCCTCTGACGGTCTATGGGGATGGCTCTCAAACCCGCTCCCTGTGCTTTGTTGACGATTTGGTGGAAGGACTACTACGAGCGGCTCATTGGCAATCAAAGCTGACCAAGGGCCAGCCCCAAACCGGTGAGCCCCTGATAGTGAACCTGGGAAACCCTGATGAAGCGACAGTCCTGCAGCTCGCCCAGGAAATCATTGCGGTTACAGGCAGCGATAGCACAATCGACTACAAACCACTCCCTGGCGACGATCCGCAAGTAAGGTGCCCGGACATTACCCGGGCAAAAAAAATCCTAGGTTGGGAACCCAAGGTGCCTCGCAGTGAAGGACTCCGACGAGTAGTCCCGTACTTCAAAGAGGCCCTCGCCAGAGGATCGTGACTCCGTTGGTCGCCTTGGTGTGACCGCTATTCCTTTTCCTTCCTGTTGCGAATAAGAAGAGAAGCGCCCCAGCATATGCTGGGGCGCTTCTCTTCTTATTCCGTTAGGAGGCTTAGTACTCTCTAAAGCCGGTCTTCCTCTCGATACAGGTCAAGGTTCTCCAGAACGGGAAGGTCGCTCACGCTGAACAGGACAGCCTCCTCGGAATCTGACCCGTTGGCGTGCTCATGCCATGCCCAAGAGGGCAAAGCGAACGTGTCGCCCGTTCTCCAATCCATTCGCTCGCCGTTGATGATGGTTGTTCCCTGCCCTCGGTAGGCATGATAGACGGTGCTGGTTGTGTGCCGGTGAGCGCTGGTCTGCTCACCGGGCCGAAGCCTCTGAATAAAGCAAGACATACCCGGAAGGGTGTGACCTCCGTCGAGAGGGTTGGTGTATTCGAAATAGGCCCCGTCGAACGGACTGATGTCTTCCTCAGTAACGCCCAGCAGCGCGTCATAGGTGTCCTTCCACTTGTAGATGAGTGAAAGAGCGCGCTCCTCCGGAGGATTGTAGACGTTGCGAAGCAGACCTTTGCCCAGCCGGTTAGCGGTGTAGTTCTCTGGAACGATCACGGGCTGGACATTCTCATAATAGGGCTCGTGGAAGTAGGCATTCAGATACATGGTCAGTGGCACATCAAGGGCGTCAAGCCAATAGATGTTCTGGGCTTTGGGATTCGTGTGGTCATGCCACGTCATCTGGGGCGTCAATACCAGATCACCTTCTTCCATGATCACCCTCTCGCCCTCCACGACCGTGGTGGCGCCACTGCCCCGCAAGATGAACCTTATCGCCACCGCGCTGTGGCGGTGAGCGTTGGCCGTCTCACCTGGCTTGATCATCTGGATGGCTGCCGATATGGACGGTGTTGTACCGAAGAGAGGCCGCTGGATGCCAGGGTTGGCCAGAATAAGCGCTCTCCGTTCGCCCCCGGTGTTGAGGGTCTGGTCCATACGGCCAGCCTCGTCGATCAGGGGGACAACCGTATCCCACCGCCAAAGGTAGGGCACTATTGAAGGCCGGGGCTCGGCAGGCATCGGTGGCAGCTTCCAAAGCGGCGTCACATCCGCCTGAGTCACTCGGTCGTAATAGTCTTTTTCCTGGGCAGAAGCATCAGTCATTCCGGTCACCTCCAAACTCGACGGGGGACGGCCAAGTTTCAGTTCAATGCCAGAGGGTACCAGAAAAGACAAGAGAGGTTTGCGGAGCGTCCCCGACAGTGACAGGACTGCCAGAGGGCTCCCCGCTTAGCGCCACAGCGCCTCCTTTCCCGAGGTCAGTTACCATGACTCGAGAATCTCAGACGCCACACTGAGTGAGGTCAAATGGAAATAGGCGAAGGGCGCAACGGGTCAGCCGGAAGGGTGCTCGGTGTTGTGTCCCTATCCACCATCTTCGCCTTGTCTATTTGGTTTAGCACCAACGCCATTGGCCCGGCACTGGAACTGGAAAAGGGCCTATCGACCTCCCACCTGTCTTGGCTGACCATCGCTGTTCAGATGGGTTTCGTGGTGGGCACATTGGTCAGTGCCTCGCTCAATCTTGCGGACCGCCTTCGCCCCAGAGTCCTCTTCGCTGTGGCTGCCTTGGCCGGCGCAGCGCTGAACGCTACTGTGGTGCCGCTGGAGAGCTTCGGCTGGATCTTCGTCGCTCGCTTCGCCACGGGCATGGCCCTTGTCGGAGTCTATCCAACCGCAATGAAGATCGTCTCCGGCTGGTTTAGAGGAGGCCGTGGAGCGGCGCTGGGAATCATGATAGCAGCGCTGACGTTGGGATCGGGGTCCCCTCATCTTCTACGATCGTTGTTTGTCGACAACTGGGAGGTGGCTGTTTTCGGCAGCTCACTTCTCGCGGCCCTGGGTGGGCTATTGGTCCTGGGCTTCGGAGCGGACGGCCCTTTCAATGTCTCCGGGG
>Ga0114996_10004057_pt1 | contig 17767 bp, 16 predicted proteins | sample ArcticOcean_MG_C_4_FD_87039 | JGI IMG/M metagenome (GOLD analysis project Ga0114996, IMG submission 87039) | Marine microbial communities from western Arctic Ocean - ArcticOcean_MG_CB4_134 | ecosystem: Environmental > Aquatic > Marine > Oceanic | place: Arctic Ocean: Canada Basin | collected...
CCGAGATACCTTTTATCTCTATTTCTTCCTCAAGGCTATAATATAATCATCTGATCAGTCATCTTATACTATAATGAATTCACAAATTTTCACTATAAAAACCTATGTAAATCAGAGTGATAACTAAAATTAAACACGCCCGCGCCGAGAGTGTACACTTATGTGACTATTATGCATATACCTAAAATGTAAGAAAACGCCGCCACTCGGCAGAATGAATTTATTGTGTGCCGTTAATTAAAAGGATTAGGCGAGAGGAGTTTATATAATTATTGGAGCAATATTCTTTACAGCATTTATTAGGAAAATAATTTATTCTTTAGTCCTTCTATTGTTGAATTGTGGAGATATTTTTCTTTTTTTAGTTCTTCAGCAAATTGCTTTCTAACTTTCTCATTTTCTTCAATTCTACAATTACCCCAAGTTCCAGGATTACCCCAATGTTTGTCTTTTAGCCAGTCCCAGTTAATATAACAAAAAGCTTTTATTTGCTTATGATCTTCAATCAATTTAAAGTAGGGTTTAAACCAATCATTCCAGCTCTTTTCTCCATCTAAAACTCCTACCCCTGCAGCGGTGGATTCACCAATCATTACTGGTTTTTTATGTTTTTTTGCTAGTTTTAAAAAATCCTCTACGGGTTTGTATTTCCCAGTTATATGTCTAGCAAAAAATACATCCATTCCAAACCAATCAACATAATCATCTCCGGGATAATATGGCTCTACAGGTTCTGATCCATTAAAGGGGCAAGCACACCAAACAGTAGCAATATTATCTATTTTTGCTTTTCTAAATAGATCTACTATATGCTTCCAAGCTTTTACAAAATTTAAAGGATTATATTTTCCAGTGGCATCAAATTCATATCCAATTCTTATAAATACTGGTGAACCCCTATTTCGGATGACTTCAAAAAGATTCATTAGATCATTGTCATACTCTCCATTAGTGATGTTTGAAGTCTTATCTTCTTTTTCCTCACTTAATAACTTTAAACCGATTTGTAATATTAAATTTGGATAATTTTTGGTTTTCAAATCTACTTTAATTTTGTCTATCCAATATTGAATTTTCTCTATATGTACATAGGTCATATAAATAATTGGTTTATTCATTCCAATTGCCTCCCAGTAGTTTGAAAAAGTTTTGATATTTTGTCCGGCACCATGTATAACTTTATTCCCTTTGGGTTCAAATTTTTGTTTATAATCCATTTTACTTAATAAGAAAGGCCATGTTAAATGCTTTTCGGAGGAGAATATTCTATACCCTAAATAAATTAACTAAAGTGGGATGCTCCACCAAACAGTTAGAATAAGTTTCAATCCGTCGCCCGGCATACACAAAAAATTAAACGCTGTAAATTAATCCTGGCACATAACTTATTCAAAACGCCGCCACTCGGAGAACAGTCGGAGTGTTGTTTACTTGTGATTATCTTAAAGAGTTGAAAGATTATTTAGTTTGAAGTAAGAGTTTTAGGCATTATGTTAAGATTTAAATTGAGGTATGTTTAGCACTAATCAACTTTAGCTTCAAGAGATTTTCTATGTTTATCTAATTGGAGACTAATAGCACGTGCATTTCTAATTTTCTTACCATCATGATGCCTAATATTTAATTCTTCTGCAATTGATTTATTATTAACTTGAGAACCTCTTTGATATTCTGGTGTTGTTGATAATAAATATGCATCTTTTCTTTCATCATCATTCCAGGGAGTTAACCCTCTAGAAATTACACCCTTAGAACTATCATTACCATGTTGCTCAGCAGTTCTTCCAAATATTCCTAGTTTTTCTTTATGTAATTTATGACCATTTTTAGAACTATCATTACTACGTTGCTCAGCAGTTCTTCCATATATTCCTTTCCCTTGCTCACATAATCTGAGACTACTTATTTTACCTGCCTCAGACCTATGCCCCCTTCCTATAATTTCTCTTTCTTCTTCATCAGGAATAAGTCCATCATAAGATTCTACTTTATAACCTCCATTATGTCCTGAAATTGCAAAATGAATACCACCAATTGCAGTATTATCATTAACTCCATATTCTGATTTAATATTAAGCATTTCTACAATCTTTCCTTGGGGATAATATCCATAAATTACAGCTATCTCTGGATGATCTGTTTTTAAGGTTCTACCTAAATTGATATGTCTATTAATAGCTACCAATTGTTCAGGGGTTATTTCTTTATGTTTTTTCATGTAAAATATATAAATACAACCTATTTAAAACTAACTATTTGTAACTACTATGCAATAGCAATAATAGATAGATTTAAAAGCATCTTGTTTTTATAATTTATATGAAAAATGATGGACTAAATGGAGATCAAATGTCAGCTATACGCAGAGGTTTAAACTTAGGCAGAGCCCTACAAAAAGACCATCCTGAAATTTCTACAATGTATAAAGATCATACACTACCAGAAATATCTGATAGGCTAAGTGTCTCTTCAAAATATGGTATAAATGAGACTATTGCAGTAATTGCAGTATATAATGCATTAAGGGGACATTATGAGGACTTTGGAGTCTCGCCTTATGAGGGGCTTCTTAGTAAGGAAGAAATAAATAGAATTGGAAAAGAACATCAAAGGAATAATGGTAGAAAAACCCGTGATGAAAAAATAGGCATTTTTGGAAGAACTAATGATGAAAGATTAGAAGATTGCAAGAAGGGTGGCTATAAAATGGGAGGAATTAGGGGCCAAGAGACCTATGAAACTGGAGTTGGAATTTATGCAAGAACTCCTGAACAACATAGTGACGATAGTGTAATTGGAGGAAATAAATCCTATGAAGAAAAATTAGGAGTTCATGGAATGAGTGCAGAACAAAGGGTTGAAGCAGGTAGAAAAAGTGCGGCTTCAAGGGGGCAAATCTCTTGGACAGATGGTGAAATTGAACACGCTTATAAGTTATCATTGACCTCAGAATACATGCACCAGAGTGGTAGGCATAATGGAAGAGCTTGTAATGAATTAATAGCACTCGAACTAAATAAACAATTCCATGATTCTGAAGCGGTAAGAACAGAGGACACTGTATACAAAAGCCTCTATAGGCATAAGAAGTCACTCGAATCTAAAGTAGAATAATTTTTATTTCATAAACTAAGACTATTCTAATTAGATTAATTATAGGTTATCTTCCATTCAAGCAGTCTACGGCAGCCCCAAATAAATCTCTTAAACCCTTATGAGTCTCAAGAATATTATCCTCTATCTTAAATTAAATATGGCCACCATTATAGACTATATGGCCCTCTCTCCTTTGAGATTTCCATACCAAATATCTTCCACCTACTAATGAGATTATTATTATTAATGCTCCAGCATTTGTTTTTCCACCCATTAACAAAATTAATCCATATAATGTCCCCAGTAGCCCTAATAAATATCCTATAATTCTCGTACCAAAAACTCCTGCGTCACTTTTTACCATTATATACTAAAACAGCAATCCTATAAAAGACTATTATCCCTTCCACCTATATTATTAGTTTTCATAACTTGTAACAAGGTTATAAAGATTTTTCAGGGAGGTCATTGCCCCATATTGCATAAATTTTCATATCATATTTGTATATTCTTTATTAAATATTAAACCTATATTTTAGCATGTAATTAGTTAAAAATAGCATTTTATCGTCAATAATATATATTCAATCTCTCAATACTTAAATATAAATAAATATCAATATTAACATGAAAGCACAAATCCAAGTTTCAAATTCGCAATGGCGATACCTAAACAGTTTGAAAAGTCCTAAAGAAACTTTTGAACAAGTGCTTAATAAACTATTAAACATGGAGCAAGATGATGGAGCAAGCAGAAGCAATACAACTCAAGAATAAAAAGATACGATTAGTTCTAAGTTCAGGTTACAGATATTCTGGTGAAATAATTGAAGTTAATGTAAATACTGCTATCATTTTAGACAAATTTGAAAAGCGAGTTTCAATTAAATTAAGCGACATTTCTGTCATGGAAGAATTATAATGAAAGGAGGTTATGGTAAACAATGAAAATTTTAAGAAACAGTTAGCAAGCGACGCACTCACATTTAGGCAAAAGAAGATCAAGGAGGTCTTAGCAAAACCTGAAAATCAAAGAATTGAAATGGAGGTAAGTATAATCCAAAGTTGGATTGAACATTACGGCAATGCTATCTACTGATTTTGATGAAGAGAATATTAGGGATGAGATAAAGAAATCTCAGGATAGACATGATAAAATAGCCAAACCAGTTAAGAGGGAAGACTTAACTAAAACAACAATCCACAGACAGTTAGCAAAAGATTTCTACTATGAACAACCCTACTTTTTTGACGAGTATAAGAATTGGTGGTTATGGAAGAAAAACCAATGGAAAATGGTAGACGATATAGACATTATGATAGAGTTCGATAGATACTTTGTTCTAGATACTGAACGTGGTGCAATCAAATCTACTATTCTTGAAGCACTTAGAAAACATGGTAGAAGTAACAAACCTAAAGAAATACCTGCAACATGGGTACAATACAAATCTAAAATCTATGATATTAAAACTGGGGAAACATTCGAGGCAACACCTGCTTTTTTTGTATGTAATCCTATTGATTGGGAAGTAGGAGAAAGTGAAGATACACCAATTCTAGATAAATATATTAACGCATGGGTATCACCTGAAGATGTTGATAGATTATACGAAATACTAGCATTCATCACAGTACCAAAATACTTTATTCATTCGTTTTTTTCCTTACATGCACCACCAGGATATGGAAAATCTACATTCACAAATTTACTAATAAAATTCATTGGTGAATCAAACCACGTAACTACCTCAATAGCTAAAATAAATAGCAATCCTCGTTTTGAAACAAAGAATTGGCATAAAAAATTATTAATCACAATGAGTGAAGTAAACAATGTTAATGAACTTACTAATTCGGCTATAATAAACAATGCAACAGGTGAAGATCCAATAGGTATAGAGTTTAAGGGAAGTAATACAACTTCAGATTTTGTAAATTATGGTAAGTTTGTATATCCTGCAAACAAATTATTAAAAATTGATCCTGATGATGGTTTTGGTAGAAGGGTTAGAACAGTCTCTTTTATAAACAGATTCGAAAAAGAGAAAGACATACTAAATGAAATCCCAGATGTAGAGTTTAGTAATTTAGCTAAAAAGTGTATAAGAATAGCTGGAGAATTATGGGAAACAAGAAGGTTTACAGGCGACTTGAGTATCAGCGAAAGAATGAACCATTATCAAGAAGTATCAAAAACACCCCTTGAGAAGTTTATTCAAGAGCATTGTGACGAAACTGATGCTAGTAGTAGAATACCTCTAGCCGAATTATTTGTGCAGTTTAATAAGTACCAAAAGGAAAAGAAAGCAGGAATCATTTCAAGAGTAAAATTGGGAAAAGAATTACGTAAATTAGGTTACAATATGAAAAATGATAACTGGGAATCAGGACAATTTAGCTTTGATAATAGAAAAAGATGGGAGAGTAAAATGACAGTTTTTGGCTTGAAAAAGAAAGTTAACTAAATTTATTATTAGTATTATTGATATTAATGTCTTTTCAACTAGTATCCTCCCTAGAAACAAAATGATATTACGATAATAAGGATAATAAGGATAATAAATGCCTAAAAGAAAGCAATAAAATAAATATGGAACAACAATTGAACGATAATGAAAAAATCATTTAGAGAAAGCCTATTAGAACGGGCATTTAATTTACATTTAAACGGACATAGCCTTACTGAGATAGCTGGGAAACTTAATATAACGCGCACTACGGCATTTAATTGGAGTAAGAGGCATGATTGGAAGAGTCGAAAAGAGGACATACAAAAGAAGATAATAGAAAAAACTGGTGAAGATTATGCGACTGCTCGTTCTAAAATGTTAAAAATCTATGAGAAATCAATTAGTAAAATTGTAGACCATATTCAAGCAGATAATATGGGTAGACCTTCTTTTAGCGACTTACCAAAAATTATTAGGGAATATTTAACGCTAAAAAAAGAATCTAATCCGGGAAGTGAAGAAAGTATTGATTCACCTAAAAACATGAACGCACTATGGTTAGAAATTGAAGAAGAACAAAAGGATGAAGTGAAACTTAAAGAAAAACAAGAATCTGAAGAAAAATCAATAGAAGAACAGGTTGAAAATGAATATGCTCAGTAATAAGGTAATAATGATTAATGATTTTATCACCTGCAAGAGTTGGAGAGATTATAAAAAGAGTTTATTTGAAGATAGATAATTTGACCTGGATCGAAATAATTGAGTGATTGGAATGGAGAATACTATCAATATTAAATAGTATTTCAAAAGATAAGAATGTATTTATAGATCATCTTTGTTATCCGCCCATGATCAAAAGGAGCATACTAGGTTTACTAATAATATTGTTTTCATTTCAATCTGTTTATGCTGTCCAGGTATGTTCTATTTATGATGATTTTTCTACGGGGAATCTAAATTTAACGAAATGGGAAGAATCTACAGGATTTCAAGTAAATGCTTTCACAGATGAGCATTTTGTAAATACTTCACAAGAAGTTTATCATATTCAACAAAATACTCCTGGAGATAGAGAAACCAATCTTAGGCCTAAAAGAGAATTTGTTGCAAATGAATCCTTTTCTTACGAAGTTACCTATAGTGGAGGGATTGGCAATCATTTCTCTCAACCATTAATCAATGGAAATTATCCTCAATCCCAAATAGAACCTTGTACTGCTCCTGGAGGATGTGGTGCTATCGGATTTTTTAATGGTTTGCCAGACCTCGGAGCACAAATTGGAACTTATTTAATTATTTTTGAATTTTCCTCAAATCAAGTTAAGATGACTTCTGTAAGGCCAGATAATGTTTCTATTGTAAATACGTTTACTGGAAATTCTGCACCTTATAATTTGACAATTAATACACATACAGGACATAATGGCCTGATGCATTTTGATTATGATAATGTTGAGATTTGTGTTGAAGCTTCGGCCCTTCCAGATTTAGATAATGATAGCATTTCAGATATTAATGATTTATGCCCAAATACCAAATCAGGAGAAGATGTAGATCTAAATGGGTGTAGTAATCCTCAATTTTGTGCTCAACAAAATATGTGTGGAATTGGTTGTGAGGGGGCAGATTGGAAGAATAATGAGCAGGGTGTTGAATTTCCCGGAGATTGTACTACTGCTATGGTAAATCGTGGTGGAGAAACATATCCAACTTGCGCTGGTTTGACCTGTGCAAATTAGAAAATGTTAGGTTTTATCCCCCTAGTTTCTTTCTCATCTTCCTACAGGGATTATATAGGTCTGCAGAGACTATCTTCTTTAATCTGGCACAATATATCTTTCTAGAAATAATTTGAATATAAAATAATCAGAAATGAGAGAATAATAATATTTGAATAAATGGACTGATTAAGCCCAATTTGTTTAATATCGAATAACTTTTTAAGTAAGATTAAGCTGTAATTAATGTATGGTAATGAAAAATGGCAAATAATGGTCACGGATTAGGATTTGAACAGAAGCTTTGGAGTGCAGCAGATAAGATGCGGAACAATATGGATGCCGCAGAATACAAGCACGTTGTTCTTGGACTCATATTTCTAAAATACATATCTGATAGTTTTGAAGAAAAAAGAAGATTATTAGAAAAAGCTGGAGACGATTTAGAAGATCGGGATTTTTATACTGCTAATGATATTCCTAATCCCGGAGATAAGGGTGTTTTTTGGGTGCCTAAGAAGGCAAGGTGGGATTTCTTACAGGACCATGCAAAACAACCAGAAGTCGGTAAATTCCTTGATGAGGCAATGGAATCCATAGAAAAAGAGAATACTTCATTGAAGGGGGTACTTCCTAAAGATTATGCAAGACCTGCTCTTGATAAAAGAAGACTTGGAGAACTTATTGATTTGATTGGAACAATTGGTCTTGGTGATGAAGAATCAAGGAAAAAAGATATACTTGGAAGAGTTTATGAATATTTTCTTGGTGAATTTGCAGATGCAGAGGGTAAAAAGGGTGGGCAGTTCTATACGCCTCGATCAATAGTTGGAATCCTTGTTGAAATGCTTGAACCTTACAAGGGAAGAGTATACGATCCTTGTTGCGGTAGTGGGGGGATGTTTGTTCAATCGGAGAGATTCATTAAAGAACATCAAGGAAGAATCAATGATATTTCAATATTTGGACAAGAATCAAATCCTACAACTTGGAAATTAGCTAAAATGAATATGGCAATTAGGGGGATTGATTGTAATATTGCCCTTGGAGATACATTCCATGACGATCAGCATAAAGACTTGAAGGCAAATTTTATCATTGCAAATCCACCATTCAATGTATCTGATTGGAATGGAGAATCATTAAGGGATGATCCAAGATGGAAATATGGGATTCCACCAACTGGAAATGCAAACTTTGCTTGGGTTCAACACATGATTTACCATTTAGCACCTAATGGGGCAATAGGGTTAGTTTTAGCCAATGGTTCAATGAGCTCTAATACTTCTGGAGAAGGAGATATACGTAAAAGTTTAGTTGAAAATGATTTAGTTGATTGTATGATCGCCTTACCTTCTCAATTATTCTATAATACACAAATTCCTGCATGTCTTTGGTTTTTTAGAAAAAACAAGGGGGCAAGAGCTGGAGAAGTATTATTTATTGATGCAAGGAAAATGGGAGAAATGATCTCTCGAAAAAATAGAAATTTAACCACTGAAGACATTGGAAAAATTACTTCAACATATCATAAATGGAAGAATGGAGAAGACGTTGATGAATTAGGATTTGCAAAATCCACAAATCGGGAAGATATGGAGAAGCATAGCTTTATCCTAACTCCTGGAAGATATGTTGGAACAGAAGAAGAGGTAGATGATGGGATTTCATTTGAAGATAAGATGAAAGAACTTACCTCTGAACTTGCAACACAAATGGAAGAAGGGAAAAAACTTGATAAAGAAATAAAAAAGAATCTGGAGAGTATAGGTTTTAAGGTTAAATGATATGCAGAAACTAAAATTCAAACAAACTGAAATTGGAATGATTCCAGAGGATTGGGAATTGAAAACATTAAAGGAGTTGTGTTTGCGAATTTATAGTGGGGGGACTCCCAACACACGAGATAATTCTCTTTGGGATGGGCAAATTCCTTGGCTTTCCTCAGGCGAAACTAAACAGGTATTTGTTAGAGCTACAAACAGAACTATTTCGCAAAAAGGAGTAGACAATTCAAGTACAAAACTTGCAAAGAAAGGATCAACCGTTGTTGCTTCTGCCGGACAAGGCCATACTCGAGGACAAGCAGCTTACTTAATGATTGATACTTACATAAACCAATCGATAGTAGTATTAGAACCTAATTCATCTCAAATTAATAAACATTATCTCTATTATCTCCTTTTATCTAAATACGATAGATTAAGAGATCTATCAGATTCCCATAGTTCTAGAGGAAGTCTTACATGTAAGTTATTGGAAATTGTGAAAATCGCCTTACCTGCATTAATAGAACAAACTATTATCTCAAAGATCTTAACAGATCTTGACTTACAAATAGAACTTCTTCAACAACAAAACAAAACTCTTGAAAAAATAGGTAAAATCATATTCAAACAATGGTTTGTTGATTTTGAATTTCCAAATGAACAAGGAAAACCTTACAAGTCTTCTGATGGGAAGATGATTGAAAGTGAATTAGGAGAGATTCCCGAAAATTGGCGAATTTCAACCGTAGGTGCTGAACTAAAAACCATTTTAGGGGGAACTCCAAGTAGAGTTAAAAATGAATATTGGGAAAATGGAAACATATCTTGGATAAATTCAGGAAAAGTTAATGAATTTAGAATAATTAATCCTTCTGAATTAATAACTGATATTGCTTTAAAAAAATCAGCAACTAAATTAATGCCTAAACGAACAACAGTATTGGCAATAACTGGTGCTACATTAGGACAAGTTAGCTTACTTGAAATTGATAGTTGTGCTAATCAATCTGTTATTGGGGTGTTAGAATCTGAGTTTCTTAAAGCAGAATTTATTTTTTATTTAATAAATGATAAAATAGAACATCTAATTTCTAATCAAACAGGAGGGGCTCAACAACACATAAATAAAAATAATGTAGATAGTTTAAAATTTATACTTCCAGATAATATCGCTCTCAATAAATATTATTATATTCAAAAAGAATTATTAAATAAAGTAACAATTAATGTTTTTGAAATTGAATCATTACAAAAAACAAGAGATCTTCTTCTTCCTAAACTTATGACTGGAAAGATAAGAGTCCCTATGGGAGCACTAAAATGAAATTTATTGTTGAACAAGCTATTGAAGATGCCAGTCTTGAGATACTTGAAGAAATGGGCTACCAAATTATTTATGGTCCAGACATTGCTCCAGATGGTCCAAAGCCAGAAAGAAAGAAATGGGATGATGTTGTATTAGTTGAAAGATTAAGAGATGCAATTGATAAATTTAATGCAGATATTCCTACTGAAGCAAAAGAAGAAGCTATTAAGAAAGTTCTTCGTTCAACTAGTCATAAACTTCTACAAAATAATAAGGAATTTCATAATTATCTTGTTAATGGCGTTGAAGTAGAATATAGGTATAAAGGAAGAATAAAAGGGGACATCGTTCAATTGTTTAATTTTGAAAACCCAAAACAAAATGAATTTCTCGCAATTAACCAGTTTACCATTATTGAGAATAAACAAAATAGAAGACCTGATATATTATTATATATTAATGGATTGCCATTAGTTACAATTGAATTAAAAAGTCCAACAAATCCTAATGCAACTATTGATACAGCATTTAAACAATTACAAACTTATCACGAAGATATACCTACATTGTTCCAATATAATTCATTTGAAATAATTTCTGATGGTAAGGATGCGAGAGTTGGATCAATAACTTCCCCTTATGAATGGTTTTTATCTTGGAGAACTGTTAACGGAGTTTTTCAAAAAACAACTCAATTAGAAACAAATCTGAGAGGTATGTGTGATAGGAAAACAATATTAGATATTGCTAAAAATTTTATTACATTCACAAATAATGGAGAAAAAATACTTGCAGGTTATCACCAGTATAATGCAACTAAAAAAGCTATACTAAAAACTTACAAGGCAATTTCTTCAAATAAAAAGATAGGAGTGGTATGGCATACTCAAGGTTCTGGTAAGAGTCTTACAATGGGATTTTATACAGCATTAATGAATAAAGATGCAAAAATGAAAAATCCAACAATTGTTATTTTGACAGATAGAAATGATTTGGATGATCAACTACATGAGACATTTTCTTCATTATCTTTATTCCAAGAACCTCCCAAAAAAGTGGAATCCCAGGCAGAATTAAAGACATCATTAAAAGTTTCCTCTGGAGGGATTATTTTTACAACAATTCAAAAGTTTCTAGCTAAAGATTCTTCAACTTTTGAACAATTATCAACAAGAGATAATATCATTGTAGTGACTGATGAAGCACATAGAACTCAATATGGTTTTAAAGCTAAATTACAGAAGAATGTTCTAAAATATGGTTTGGCTAAATATTTGAGAGATGCATTACCTAATGCATCATTTATTGGATTTACAGGAACACCTATTGAATTTTCAGATAAAAGTACTAAGGAGGTATTTGGTGATTATATTGATATTTATGATATGCATCTTGCATTAGAAGATCAAAGGGTTGTAAAAATTATCTATGATTCTAAATTGATTAAATTAGGGAAAAACGAAGAAATATTCAAACAAATTGATAATCTTGTATATGAATTTACAGAACAAGAAGAAGAAAGTATTGTCGAAGATGAAAAAGCAAAATGGTCAACCATTGAAGCTCTTGCAGGTTCAGAACCAAGAATTAAACAATTAGCACAATCAATAGTTAATCATTTTGAAATGCGACAACTAATCGGAAATGGTAAAGCGATGATTGTTTGCATGAGTAGAAGAATTTGTATTGGGTTACATAATGAAATTAAAAAATTAAGACCAAAATGGTATAATAAAGATGATGATAAGGGGGTAATGAAAGTAATTATGAGTGGTTCAGCTTCAGATGGAAAAGAATGGACTGAACACACAAGAAATAAAAAGAAAAGAAAAGTATTAGCAAATATATTCAAGGAACCTGATTCTGATTTTAAACTTGCTATTGTACGAGATATGTGGCTTACAGGATTTGATGTACCTTGTTTGAATACAATGTACATAGATAAAATAATCAAACATCATAATTTAATGCAAACTATTGCAAGAGTTAATAGGGTTTACAAGGATAAACAAGCTGGATTGGTTATTGACTTCATAGGAATTGCTGATGAATTAAGAAAAGCGGTTACACTATATACTCAAACAGCAGGCAAAGATGATCCTCTGAGTTATGGTGAACAGGCAATAGCAATACTAAAGGAGAAATATGAAATAATAAAAGATATGCTTTCAGGTTATGATTATAAAGAATACTACAAAACTAAAAGTACAAAGAAAAGAGTGGACATATTCTTTCAGATAGAAGACCATATTTTAGGTATTGAGGATGGAAAGAAAAGATTTGTTAGAAATACTCAAGCATTAATGAAGGCATTAGACCTCACAATAACCTCAGAGGAGGCAAAGATTATAAGGGAAGACGCCGCATTATTCCAATCAGTAGCAAGATCCTTAGTTAAAACAGAAACAGAAAGGGGATTATCAAATACATTATCTGATAGTGTAATAAAACAACTTGTCTCAAAAGCAGTAGAAGCTGAAGGAGAAATTGATATTTTTAAAGAATTAAATATTCAAAGACCAGAAATCTCAATATTATCTGATAAATTTTTAGAAACATTTGAAAATATGGAGTATAAGAATCTTGCATTTGAGACATTAAAGAAATTATTAAATGATGAAATAAGAACCAGATTTAAAACTAATGTGGTGGAAAATAAGAAATTCTCTAAAATGCTTGAAGAAGCTATACTTAAATATCAAAATAGAAGTATTGATTCAGCCCAAGTTATTGCAGAACTTATTGAATTAGCAAAAAATATTCGTGGTGCTCAAATAAGGGGAGAAGAATTAGGCCTATCCAATGATGAAATTGCATTTTATGATGCATTAGCAGATAATGATAGTGCTAAGAAAATGCTTGGAGATGAGGTTTTAAAGAAGATTGCAAGAGAGATGACAGATGTGGTTAAAGAAAATACCACTATTGATTGGAAACTTCGAGAAACAGTAAGGGCGAAACTTAGAGTTATTGTAAAAAGGCTACTGAAGAAATATGGTTATCCTCCAGATAAAACTGCCATAGCAACAGATTTAATTTTAGAACAAGCAGAATCATTGTCTGAACAATGGGTTATGGAGTAATAAATAAAAATAAAACTACTACTCCCAAACCCTTTTATACCGCTCAATTCTAGCCCCTATATGGCAAATAAGATGTTAACTAAGTCAAAATACCTATACGGGATGCAGTGCTCTAAGTTATTGTGGATAGCTGTGAACGATAAGGCGAGGATACCTAAGCCTGATAAGGAAACTCAGCATAAGTTTGATGCAGGGCATGAGGTGGGTATTCTAGCTACAATGGTTTTTCCTGGAGGGATTGATCTGGCAGAGTTGGGATTTAAGGAGAATATTGATAAAACTAGGGAATCTTTAGAATTAAGAAGGCCAATTTTTGAGGCTGGTTTTTTGGCGGATAACTTATTCTCTAGGGCAGACATATTACTTCCTGTAGGTACAGATGAATGGGATATTATTGAAGTAAAAATGGCTACAAAGGTTAAGGATTCAAATGTTCATGATGTAGCTTTTCAGAAATATGTTTATGAGAAAGTGGGGTTAAAGATTAGAAGATCTATACTTATGCATTTAGATAATTCTTATCTAAAAAAAGGAGAGATTAATCCCAAAGATATATTTGTTCAAGCTGACATAACTGATGAAGTTGCTTCAGCAATGATTGGAATTGAAGATAGAATCTCGAAGATGTTTGAAGTTATTAATTTGAAGGAATGTCCTGAATTTAATGTTGATGATTTAGCTACTATTGAATATAGTAATATTGCAAAAGATGAATTTATGGGGTCTTTGCCTGAAGGAAATGTATTTGAATTATCTCGCGGAGGAGTGAAATCAAGAAATTTGTATAAGGATGGAATTGTGAAAATCAAAGACATTCCAGATCCTCAAAAACTAACAAGTAATCAAGAAATTCAAAAAGAATGTTCAATAAGTAATAAGCCTCATATTGATGAGAAGAGTATTAAGAAATTCTTAGATGGGCTTGAATACCCCTTATATTACCTTGATTTTGAAGCAATGACTCCTACCTTGCCTAAATTTGATTACATGAAAGTTTATCAGCATATTCCTTTCCAATATTCCTTACACATAGTTGAAAAACCTGGAGCAAAACCTAAGCATATTTCATTTTTAGCTGATGGGGTGAGTAATCCTATTCCTAAATTTATGCAGTCGCTTAAAGATAATTTAGGTGAAACTGGAGACATAATCGTATATAATCAAACTTATGAGAAATCTAAAATGAAAGAATCAGCCACATTATTTCCAGAATTTGAAAAGTTAGTAGAAGATAATTTTACTCCGAGAATTAAGGATTTGTGGGATCCATTTAGGAAGTTTAATTATTATGATCCTAGGCAAAAGGGAAGTGCTAGTATTAAGGCAGTTTTACCAGTAATGTCTGATTTGAGTTATGATGAATTAGTTGTAAATAATGGGATGGATGCTAGTTTGGAATTTGAAAGGATAACCTTTGGGAATGTACCTGAAAAAGAGAAGGATAGGGTTAGGGAGGCTTTAGAGAAGTATTGTAAAATGGATACTATGGCTGAGGTGAAGATTGTGGAGAGGTTATATGAATTAGTAAATAATAAAAGGGAGAAGAAGTAATTAATAATATGTTAACTCCATATTATAAAAAAGTGGATAGATCTATGATGGATTGGGGATTTACAATTCCAAAAAAATTATGTGATGATTTTCAAGCAGGAATTCCTGTAAAATTAGGTACTTCTAGAAATGTAACTATTATTTGGGATAGAAAAAGATATTCTGCTAAATTATGTCATGTAAATAGAACAAGTGCTAATCCAGTTTATCAATTAAGATGGGATTCAGATAAACAATTATTAAAAAAAATAAGAAAAACATTTATACAAAGCTATGTTATTTTAAAAAGTGAGAAGGAACTTTTTGATAAAACAAAGAAAGAAAGAAAGCATTTTAGAACCTCATTAGCTTCTGGAAAACAAGAAGTTTTAATTATTCAGCCAAAAAATCCAAAAGAGCTTGAATTTGAAGTTTTCATTAAGATTAAAGGGGAATGGAATGAGCTTTTTGAAAGATTAGCAGAAGAAAATGTTTTTGGATGGGTTTTTGATAAGGGAGATAAAGAATATTTAATCCAAAGAAGTACTAACTGGATGAAGACTAAGGAATTTAAAAAACACGATTCTGCAGTAAATGTTATTTATTATCTAGCTAATACTAAAAAAAGAACATTATATATTGGGAAAGCTAATATTTTTGGAAAAAGAGTTAAACCTGGAAGGCAACACCAAAATATGGAGGGGGATTGGGATTTGTTTAAGTATGATATTATTAGACCAGAGTTTTCAAATATTTTAAAAAGAATAGAAGATCATACAATCCGAACTGTTTCATCTATACTCTTAAACGACAAAGATTATCCTACATTAGGATTAAGTGGATATAGATTAGTTAATAAAGATTGGAAAAAACTATAAAATCATCTTTTTTTGATTTCATTTTGTATTAAATCTGAAATAACTTTCTTGCATTCATTCCCCTTAATTTCTTTCCTTCCTATAAGGATCTCAGCTAAGTTTTTGATAATAGGTTTCCTTTTGAAATGATTTAATTTAGCTTTAACTACAAGTTCTAAATATTTTATATATGCAGTATTTATTTTTGGATCATAACCAATGATATAAGTTATTAAATTCATAATGCTTCTATCGTCACTTTCAGATCTAAATTTAAGCCTTTTTAAAAATATTTTTTCAGCAATATGGCCTGACATGAGAACCATTATATACTTTTCAGCTAATTTGTGGTATCTATCTTCATATGAAATAGATTCAAAACCTTTAGGTAATTTATTTACAATTTTCCCGTAAGTTATTCCACTATCATCCTCATATGGAATAATAGACATCTCCCTTATTGGAATCTCTAAAAAAAAGGCCATTACAGCATGACCTGCCTCATGAATTGCAGTTCTTTTTTCAGTTGTTTTATATTTATATTTATTTTTCATTTTAATTAATTAATATTTCTTTTTTATTTTTATCATAAATCTTACCTTCTTTCTCATAAAATACCTTATTACCTTTTTGAATAGTATTTACATTTCTAAACCAATCTATTTCATCCCTATTATCTATGGAAAACTCAAACATATCTTTTAGTTTACTAAATTCTGATTTCAATTCATCTAACTCTAAGTTATGTTTAGATTTCTCTTTATCCAACTGTTTCTTCAAATCTTCCATTTCAGTTCTTTCAAACTTCTCCTCAACATCATCCATGATTAAACCCTTACGAGAAATATATGTATCCGGCATGCTACTATTAAATTTCCAAGCAAAGAAATAACATAACTGTTGACGATTTAATCTATTAGCCAACCATGAAGCGCAACTGGATCTAAATAAATGAAAGTGGGTATTCTTATTTAATATCCTCTGGCCATATCTTCCCAACCACTTTTTAATGCTTTCATAGCTTTCTTTAATAATAGGATCATCTGGTTCAATACCTTCCATCTTTCTTTCCTCTAAATAATCTCTAGTAGCTTCCAAACATTTATCATAATATAAGCTAATTGTTCTCCCGCCAGTTTTACTATATCCCTCTCTAACTCTTATCTTAACATAGTTCTCATTATTTGAAGGAAGTGTATAATCGCTATATCTTAAATTAATAAATTCCTCTGCTCTAGTTCCACTCCCAAACAAATTAGCAATAATAAATCTCGCTCGATTATCCTTACAATTTTTATAAAGTTTATCTATCTCTTGAATGGTTAGGAACTGGGGTTCTGGTTTTTTAGTTTCTATTCTTATTCTTAATGGTTTTGATAATATAATATAATCCTCTGGTTTTAATTTCCATCTAAGATATTGATTGAGGGTAGCTAGTAACATCTTCTTGCCCTTAATAGAATAAGGATTATCTTTTAGTTTAGAAGATTTGATCTTATCCTTCAATAAATCTTCTTTAAATTTCCTAACATATTCTACATCCTTCTTAGTGAACTTCCCTATCACATGCTTCTTATTCTTTGATAGATAGATTATTGATACTCTTAATAATTGTAAAACCCGTTCTATTGTAGTATCAATATTAGTCCCTATTCTTCCAGTAACCTCTCCCTGTTTATAATCTTCAATAAATCTGTTAATATCTTTCTTATCTAAATCATCTATCATCCAGTTATTAATTCCCTTAATTCTCTCATCTGGGTATCTTCTATGTGTTAATATCTTCTGGCTCATAAATACCCAAGATAATCCTACTATTTAAAGATTTTCTCGGGGGACTAATGCCCCGTCCGAGATTCGAACTCGGGTCACCGCCTTGAGAAGGCGAGATGCTTGGCCGCTGCACTAACGGGGCTTAAAAATATTAGCTAAAATCCTTTTATAAACCTAAC
>Ga0114996_10004059_pt1 | contig 17762 bp, 10 predicted proteins | sample ArcticOcean_MG_C_4_FD_87039 | JGI IMG/M metagenome (GOLD analysis project Ga0114996, IMG submission 87039) | Marine microbial communities from western Arctic Ocean - ArcticOcean_MG_CB4_134 | ecosystem: Environmental > Aquatic > Marine > Oceanic | place: Arctic Ocean: Canada Basin | collected...
GAGAAGGTGCGGGAGACACTTCGGGAGAAGGTGCGGGAGACACTTCGGGAGAAGGTGCGGGAGACACTTCGGGAGAAGGTGCGATCGCCCCCGGCAATGGTACGGGTTGCTCGGTGTTGGTATCTCCTGACGGCACGGCGCTGGGTACGACCTCAATCGCAGAAGGGGCGGAAGGAGCAGAAGGGGCGTCGGTTGGGGCTGCATCCGTGTCTACGCTCTCGATTACGCCCCCTGTCTCATTGACGTTTTCCAACGGATTTCGAATCGGAATCCGTGTGGAACGGCGGGTGGGGACGGCTCCTCTCCAGTACCTACGATCGTATTTGTAAATGTCATTGAGGAAAGTGGGGGTGGCGTCGTCGCCAGAAAATGTAACCGTGTTGTATTCCACATGGATGGCCACTGGAGCTTTGAACGCAACGCCCCGCTCTCGATTCGTCCGGAGGACCTTTTCGATCTCCTCATCGGTCATGCCTCCATCTCGATTGATCAAGAATTTAACGAACTCGATGGGGTTGTGAAGTCGCATACAACCATGACTAAACGCTCGGATCGTGCGTTTGAACAATTTCTTCTTGGGCGTGTCGTGCATGTAGATCGCATGATGATTGGGAAAGAGCAGCTTCACTTTCCCCAACGCATTGCGACGACCCGACACCTGCCAAACCCGCACGAGTCCGCTGGCATGAATTTTCTCTCGGTACCCATGTTGTTGATAGTACTCGGGATTGGTCTCACGCGCTTTTTCAAGCTCATTCACGCGAATGCGCTCGGGTACCCTCCACACGGGGTTGAACACGGCAGTCTCAATGGTTTTGTTCATGATCGCCGTGCGGTTGAGACGCCCCTTTCGACCCGTGGCCTCGTCCACCTCATAACGATTGTTTCCAACAATGACCTTGTGGGTACGGATTCGCTTCCCTTCGTCCCATACTTCGACTTCAAATTGGGGAATATTGACGCGTACGTAGTAACCGTCCGCCTGAGAAATCGACTCTCGCCACCGCTGTAGGGACAACTGCAACGTTTTTACACGGTGGGACATGCTCACGTTCAATGACCGGTTGGTAAAGTGCGCCAGCTTGCGACCATTTTGAACCACCCCCGTGGGCGTCAGCTGATGGGTCTCCTGATAGTGCTTCACGGACGCTTCGAGCTCCTCGTCAAAGGTATCGCTCGCCATGTCCCCGCCGAAAAAACCTTCGGACGCGAGTCTCTTCTTGAGCTGAATCACTTCCTTGCCATGACTCTTTTTCTTGAGACAACAACGATGTTTCCAAACTGGAACCGAGTCTGCTGCTACCATCGCTCGATATTTATGCAACGCGCTTCGAGTCTTTGCGTAAAAGGGATGCGTCGGCCAATAGGATCGCATGGCTTTGCCGAGATTTTCTCCGGCCGCAATCAGCGCCTCCTTCAACGCTTCTTGGTGCTTCTTTGCCGCCCGGTATTTTTGCTCATGCTTCACCGCACGAAACGGATGGGCAACGATTAAATGTTTGAAATCCAACGCGTATTGCAGAAAGCCTTGGACAATAAGCACATCCATGTCCACCAACACCGGCAAGAGCGCTTTTTGAGCTTCTAGAATGGCGGCGCGGCGCTTCTTGAGCGTTGCCATGTACGCACCAAGATTCAGTTCATCATGCAAATCAGCCGCCAGAAGCGCCTTTTCGAGCTTCCCCACCTGCACTTCTCCCACACTCGGCGCATCCACGATGCCCGACAACGCTTCAAAGAGAGCGTTGTCCTCAAACCCTGTTCTACGAGCTGTTCTCAAGGCATCCATCGCCTTATCGTAGAGCAGGTGCAGTTTCTTCATGTCATCAATGGGGTATACCGAAGGCTCCAAACCATGGCTCTCCACATCCAGGATGAGTGAAGCCGCCAACCGCCCCTCGTCCGTCAGGCCATCGAGGCGACTTGAAAATAAGCCATGATTCCGCGCGGTATATGCCGCCGTGACGACGGGGCGAAATCGCCGCATGTGCCCAATGTGTAACTCCAGCCGTTTTCGCACGTCGTGGCTCATATCCACCGGCTTGTCGCCCGCCCAAAAAGCGGTCAACGCTTGTGCAAATTCATGAGCCGACTTGGGGGACTCGATGGCTAGCGGTGACGCTTCAGTATGGGGTTTAGTCTGTCCGGCCGTCTTTGCGCCCGGCGATTCCGCACCGGATTCACCACCGGCCTGTTCCGCGTTGGATGCCGATGGTACCGACCCACAACCGAAAAGCAGCAGGCACACCAACATCGCCGTTAAATCTGTGCATAGCTTCCAACTCATAACCAACCTCCCGAAACAGAAGCTATTCACAGTTCGTGCCGACCTGGCAACGTCATGCAACCAATTGATCCTAAAAACAAATCCCCCCCCGATGCGTCTGGCTCTGTGGCAATAATGACACGTCCATGTTCCCTCGCAACCACATTGAGTTCATCCGAAAATTACCACATGGCCAAGCAGGTGCAAGCTATTTGCTCATCCGTTCAGTAGTCAGAAATGCCAACTTGATGGACGTAGGGTTGTCTGTTAAACCGCCTACATGTTGCGCTTCTTCGCGGTAATCGGATTCTTGAGCGTTGTTTTTCCGGCTCAGGCGCTGCCCCGTCGACCCGCCCAAGAGCACGATCTGCGAGCCGCGCGCTTGGGGGTGGTGTACGATCTGCCCACTCCACAAAAGTCAGAAACGCACACCGCTGAACCGGTGGACAACAGCCGAAAGGGCTTCTCCACAGACAGTCGGGCGCGCACACTGCGGAAGCGTTTGCGGCACCTACTGCGCAACCAACCGCTCGCCGGTGTGAGCCTGTCCATCGCTGTATCCGATGCAGTCACCGGTGAACTGTGGGCCGCTCAAAAACCCGAACAAACGTTGAATCCTGCGAGCACTTTGAAGTTGGTCACCAGCGCAGTGGCGCTGGACCGATTGGGCGCCGATTATCGCTTCACAACCCACGTCCAATTTCTCGATGGGACGGCATACCTGGTGGGCTCGGGGGACCCTCAACTATCATTGGAGGCGCTGGATCGGCTCGCGCAGCGCCTTGTGGACCATTCCCCTCGATCCATTCGAAACATTGTAGTCGATGACGAAGCCTTTTCAGGTGGAGTGCTTCCCCCTGGCTACGACAAGAAAGAGACCGACGCCGCTTACCGCGCTTCGGTGGGGGCCATTGCGCTCATGAGTGGCACAGCCAAGATCTCGGTGTACCCGAGCCGCGAGGGCCAACCACCTCGCGTGGTACAAACCCCGCCGGGGGACTATGTATTAATCGACAATCGAGCAAAAACGGTAAGTGGGAAAAAGAGCACCATTCGAATCCGAGTCAAACGCCATCAGCGACGTTCCAAGGCGGTGATTACAGGACAGATCGGCCGTAATCGGAAAAAACGCCCGACTTTCGCCACCCGTCGAATAGAACATCCGCCTCTAGCAGCAGGGTATGCATTCAAGGCGCTGATCGAGAAACACTGCGACTGTCGAATCGCCGGAGGTGTCACACTGGGCCCCACACCGTCGCATGCGCAGCGTATCGCACACCACCGCTCCGATCCCTTATCCGTCTTGATCGCCACCATGAACAAGAAATCCAACAACTTTATTGCCGAAACCTTGCTGCGCGCGCTGGCCCGCAAACGGGACAACGCTTTTCAAACCGTCTCGTGGGATCATGGCCTTCGGACCGTTCGAACATGGCTCGAAACAAAGTTGGACTTCCAAGCGGACGACTACCAGTACTCGAATGGATCCGGTCTGTATGATGGCGGTCGTTTCTCTGCAGCCCAAGTGGTTCGCTTGCTGGTTCACATGAACCAACACACCAATAGGGAACTGTACCGGGCGTCCCTAGCCGTCGCGGGTCGAGACGGTACCCTTAAGGGGAGACTGATCGCCGACGCGACAGCAGGGCGCATGGTCGGCAAGACGGGAACGCTCAACGAGGTCAGCGCCCTCAGTGGATATGTTCGCACGCGAAATGGGCAACGCCTCGCCTTTTCCATTCTGATGAACAACACCGGCGGTGCCACCCGGAAAATGCGTCAAATTCAAGATCGCATTGTCTCGTTGCTCATCGAGATCCGCTAAGCCATCTTATCTCGGTAAGCAGCCGACTGACCCCCAAAAACTTGACCATTGCCTCTTCAGTGCGACGATGAGCCTGGACCGCACCCTGGATCGAGGAGGGCATAGCATGAGCGTCATCAACACCCTGAGTGACTTACGCAAATTGGTCAAAGGACCCATCGTGGAACCGGGCACGAGACATGCACGCGTTATTGCGATCTCCGCTCGGAAAGGCGGCGTCGGGAAAACCACGACGACCGTCAACCTGGGTGCCGCGCTGGCGCTCTTTCACAACCGGAAGGTCCTCTTGGTGGACATGGACTCGTAAGGCCATGTCGGGATGAGCTTGCGTATGGAAACCCGTGGCCGAGCCCGAGATACACTGAGCAATGTTCTCCTGCAGAAGCGACGCGATGTCTATGAGCTCGTACAGCCGACCACCATCGATGGTTTGTGGTTTGTAGACAGTGATCGTGACCTCAACAATACCGAAGCGATGATGGCGGGACGCATCGGCAAAGAGTTGCTTCTCAAGAACGCTTTGAACGCAGCTCGAACCCACTTCGATGTGATCTTGATCGATTGCCCGCCCAACTTGGGTGCCTTGACTGTCAACGCCTTGGTCGCGGCGGACACCGTGATCGTACCCACGGATCTGAGCACGTTGAGCTTGGATGGTGTGGAAGCGTTGTTGGCGACCATCGGCGTAGTCCAAGAGACTTTGAATCCAAAGATCGGTGTAATGGGCCTGCTCAAAACCCGAGTCGATCGCCGGAATCAGAAAATGAACGCGACGATCGAAGACGCATTAACCAACCGATATGGCAGTTGTCTATTGGACACCTGCGTGGGCATCTCGACGGCCATTGCCAAAGCGCAACATCTTGGCAAACCGGTGTTCTTGGCCGAACCCAAGAGTCGCGGCGCCGAATACTACCAAGAGTTGGCCAAAGAGATCGACGCTCGCCTCTACCCTCACTGATCGCTCTCTCACAAGCGGAACACATCCGCGACGGCACGGGGGGCAAGAGCCGATCCACTCTTGAAAAGAGTGGCCTTGCACGCTAACGTGCCCGAGTGATGGACTCAATTACCAAACAAATCTGCTTGCGAATCATCGTCCTGGCTGGGCTGTGTACACCGATGATTGGATGCGATCCCGGCATTCGGATTGAGAATGTCGCCCCCATGGTCACAGCCATTGGGCCGGTGATCCAACTGGCTGATGGTGATGTCCGCATGTTCCTTTGGGTACGAGATCACGAAGAAGATCCAGTGGATGCACAAATCACCTTGGTGAACGACGATGGTTCTCAAGTGCTTCTTTCCATCACCGGAGGACATCTATCGACCGGACTGACCACCAATGATGATGCAACTGGCGCTCCCCATGAATTGATATGGACACCGCCCGACAACCTAATCGAACCGATTCAATTGCGCGTGACCGTGAAGGATTGGAAGAGCGGAGTGAGTGCCGAAAGTCAGACGGTGTCCTTCTTTCTGGCAGACGGTCTGCCCACACCCTAATCGACATTGACCCATCAACTACCACTGCCACCGGGATTGCCCGATACCCCGCAACAAGCATTTGCTGCATTGGCGCCCCACGACCACCCATTTTGGTTGGACTCGGGTGAAGTCTTCGGGCATCACGCTCGGTATCATCACCTTGGTTGCCGTCCCAGTCGGTGGTTTCGTTGGTCCGACTCCAACCCCTTTCCTGCGTTCCGCTCCTTTCTGAATGAAGTGGATGTCGGGACGGCCACGGCCATCCAAGCTCCGCGTATCGTGGGTTACTTGGCGTACGATGTGGGACGTTTTCTGGAGTCCATCCCAAGTACGGGGGCCATGGCCTCCGGCGATGAAGTGGCTCTGGCCGTCTACGATGCCTGTGTCACCTATGACATGCAGACAGGGCAACGATGGATCACGGCACACAACCCCGATGCACGAGAAAACCTGATCGACTGCCTGGCCGGAGAAACCACGCCGCTGCACGTCTCGACAATGATCGACAGCCCCTTACGAAGCAATGTGCCCCGCGAGGTGTACAATGAACGCGTCCAGCGCGTACAAGAGTGGATTGCCCAAGGCGACGTATACCAGGTCAACATCAGCCACCGTTTCGATGTGCACTTGGCGCCAAGTGCACATCCAACAGCCATCTACAATGCGCTTCGTTCGCGTCATTCGGCCCCATTTGGAGCGTATTTCGATGCGGGTCCCATCCAGTTGCTGAGCAACTCACCGGAGTGTTTCTTGTCCGCAGACACAAGCCCTGCAACTCGGTCCGCAGCCACCTGGCCCTTGAAAGGAACACGTCCCCGAAGCGCCGATCCCCAAGAGTTGATCGATGATCCCAAAGACCGAGCCGAACACGTCATGATCGTGGACTTGGAACGCAATGATTTGGGACGCGTCGCGGTGACAGGAAGCGTCCATGTTCCTGCGCTTCTGGATATAGTGAGCTACTCGACAGTTCATCATTTGGAAAGTCGCATTGAGGCTCAATTGCGTCCCGGTATGAACGTGGTGGACCTTTTGGAGGCCTGCTTCCCGGGTGGTTCCATCACGGGCGCCCCGAAGATCCGAGCCATGCAAATCATCGCGGAAATCGAACAGACCCCCCGCGGGGTGTATTGTGGGGCACTGGGCTACGTATCATTTGGGGGCGCGCAGTCCATGTGGAACATCCCGATCCGCACGGCCCAGATTAGCGACTCGACGCTTGAGTTTCACGTAGGTGGTGGCATCGTCATCGATTCCAAACCCGACGACGAATACGCCGAAACACTCACCAAAGCAGCTGCCTTCGTGGACGTCCTTACGAACGGGTAGCCCCATCATCGTGGGCCGCGCTTTCCATGGCCGAGAGCACCCGGGCTGCCGGAACCCCCGTCCACAACTGAAACGCCAGCGCGCCCTGACGCACGAGCATCCCCAGCACACCAATTCCCGAACAACCGTGGGACTTAGCGACCGACAAGAAGGCGGTCCTTTGCGGGACATAGACCAGATCGTATCCAAAGGGTGTGGACCAATCATCAAAGGGCAACTGCTCGAATAGGCGGACTGCATCAGACCAAGCCTGCGAGGATGGTTCGCTATCCATGCCGCACGTGGTCGCGTTGATCACCACAGTGGGCTGTATGTCCGTCAGTGCCTCTCGTACAAAGGCAGAGGCCACCACGTCCATCGATTCGGCCAAGGCCTGTGCCCGTGCGACGGTTCGGTTGGTCACGACCACTTGCTCGGCACCGCCTTCCTGCAAAGCCCGAATGACTGCGCGAGCTGCGCCACCCGCTCCCACAACCAAAGCCGTACAACCGCTGGGTTCCACTTCCGCGTCGGCCCGAAGACTGGTCAAGAAGCCCGCCACGTCGGTGTTAAAACCCATCGTCTTACCGTCCCGCCCCCAAAGCACCGTATTCACAGCTCCCACCGTCCGTGCCGCGGGGTCCAGGTCATCACACAACGCGGCCACCGCTTCCTTGTGGGGAACCGTCACATTGACCCCTCTGTACCCCTGCTCTCGAAGCCCATATAAACACTGCTCAACCTGTTCGGGCGGCACATCCAACGCATCGTAACGACCTTCGATCCCTACCGCCTCGAACGCTGCTCGATGCATCGCAGGGCTCTTCGAATGACACACGGGATGTCCCAATAGTCCTGTCCTAATCATTTAATCGCTCCCGAACCCACTGAACGTCCGCATGAATCTGAGCGACCAACGCGTCGACTCCGTCGAAGCGGACTTCATCTCGGACCCGATCGATCAGATCGAGTTGCAATGACTCGCCATACACGTCGTCGTCGAAGTCCAATAAATGAGCCTCCACGGACAACAGGTCCTTTCCAAATGTCGGACGGATCCCGATGTTGACCGCTGCAGGTCTCGGACGACTGTCCCGCACAGTGGCCCAGGCGGCATAGACGCCATGGGCAGGAACCAGTTCAGTGGCCAAGCGTATGTTGGCGGTTGGAACGCCTATTTGCCGCCCCCGTTGATCCCCCTTAACCACCACGCCACGGAGTGAAAATGGACGTCCGAGTAAGGCCGCTGCCGACTGAACATCTCCCTGAGTCGCCAAGAGATGACGAATGCGTGAAGACGACACGACCTGATCCCCATCCACATGCGGCTCCAGTGTTTCCACATCGAAACCGTGCACGTGGCCATGCGCGGTCAACATCCGAGCGTCTCCCAGACGATTCTTGCCAAAATGGCAGTCCGGGCCGGCCAAAACAAATGCAACACCAATCCGTTTGACGAGCAATTCTTCGATAAACCGTTCGGCCGACCACTCACTAAAATCGCGGTCAAAGGGGATCTCCACCACCCAATCCACACCGGCCTGACCGATCAATGCCAACTTCTCATCGTACGTGCAGATCAGCGATGGAGCGCGCTCGGGATGCAAAATCTTGATGGGATGGGGACGAAACGTAATGACGATACTGGTCCCTTCCCGCGCTTCCGAAACTTCTCGAAGTCGGGCCAACACCTGCTGATGTCCGCGGTGTACACCATCAAAATTGCCAAGGGTCACCACAGGGCGGACCAATCCCGATGGAATCTCTTCTAGCTGGTGAATGACCTGCATCATGCAAACCTCGGGTTAGTCAATGGACCCACACTCTGTCAAGAAGTCGATGATCTCCAAACGCTTTTGGGGCGTTTCACTGGGTTGTGAAGGACCACGTGGTATCCCACGGCGCGTCATACCACGTTCCTCCGAGTGAAACCGTATAGGTTGTCTTCACAGTCAAGGGTCTGTGCGCATACATCGCCCACGTGGACGTTAGGAACGGATCCGAGCCGCGCGCCAACCACATGTGCTCCACCGCCGCCCCGGCCGAGTCGGTCAGCTTGTGTGTATCAATAATCAACGGAACCCCGGTAGCTGTGTGCACCGTAATAATCGATCCCGATGGATAGCCCTCTGGCGGCGGTGGCGGCTGTGGATTTTCATGCCCATCCCAGCTGCGAGGCACTCCGGTTTGTCCCGGAAAGGGATAAACAACAATAAGCTTGTTGTTCCCCGCATTGAGTCGACCAAAGTCCATCACATCCACACGGGGCACAGAAGGTCGTGCACCGTAGCCCGTGTCGATCATGTCCGGTGACATCACCGGAATTCGGTGATAGACCGTCTCCACCCAGCCATCCACCGCTGCTGTGGGATTCCCAATGAACGTCATGATTTCAAATCCCGGCTGGCCCGTGTACCCAGCCGCTTTCATTCGATTGCCAAAACTGACCCCCGAAAATCCCTCGGCGAACGCGGGATCTTCGGAGTGCGCACCGCCTGGAATCTCGTTGTTTTTGTACGCTTCGATGTGAACGCCATAATAGTCCGCATGCATTTGAGCAGCTTGATTAATGGTCTCCAGCAAGTTCACACACGGCACACCCACGTTTTCTCGGTACCAATTCACACGTTGGACCGCTGCGATCTGCTCCTTTGTCGCGCTCTCGCTGATGGTGCAGCCTGGGCTCGGCACCACGTCCAACAATGCGAGGACGTCGGCGCCGACGATGATGTCTTCGGGGGGCGGGGGCGGCGCCACATCCGGCTCCGTCACATCCGGTTCGGCGACCCAACTCTCGTGGTGAGCACTCCACGTACCGACCGACGTACAACAATCGGAAGGTTGGTAACTCCAAGTGCCTTCTACACGGTCGACCGCAACGAACGCCCCTTGTATGGCCAGGTCCCCCTCCTTAAACAGTACTTTGCCATCGTTGACGGTGACGTCGAAGGGGTCGTCAAAATGCGCCGCTCGGGCGCATTGTTCCGGGAAGTTGGGATCCTCATTGACCCAAAAGCAAGAGATGCCGGTTACTTGCCAAGCGTTCAATTGACCACCCGTCGCGGTAAAGAAAACCGTATCACCGACCCATGATCCATCCATCGGTACAAACAAGGAGGTGTCACCCGACGATCGGCAGCCCATAGCCCCAAGGACCAGGACCCAAACCCACCACTGATGACGCACGATGTTGCTCAATTCTCTTCGCATTTCGTCCCTACAAGCGCTCTATTGTACGAAAGCGTCCACCAAACACGCAACCTTGACAGATCATTAGACCGACACTCATAAATAAACTCTGTTCGATTTCTTGTGAAGAGTCGGACAGGAAGGCCGTTCCATGCCAACGAAAATCGGGAGCTTCGATCTAATTCAGGCCATCGGTGAAGGCCCAGGGGGGCCCGTTCATCACGCGGTCGACACAGTACTCGACCGAATGGTCGCCCTCAAACACGTGAAAGCCCTGGATAGCCGTGCGGATGATCCGGGGCTCGCCGATATGACGGAACAGGTGGCACAATTGTCACGGATCCGGTCCCACTGTATCGGCCATGTGTACTCATGCTCCAAACCCCATGACTCCACGGTGTACTTGGCCCGGGAGTACATCGCAGGCATCGATCTCGCCACCCTACTCCGAGGCAATCCGGAACCGGATCTATTGCTCGCGATCGCGGTCCTTTGGGGGGCCACGACAGGCCTCGTCGGCTTGCACCAGGAAAATGTACCCCACGGAAATCTGAAATTAACCAATGTGTTCTTGCGCCAATCCGGTGGCATCAAACTGGTCGATCCACTGGTAATGGCGCTGGCGACGACCGCGGCGGGGGGGCAAATAGACTACACTTCGGGTTGGTTTGGCGCACCCAGCCTCTTGGCGCCGGAACAACGTGATGGAGCACCGCCATCTCTTGCCACGGACACCTACTCCATCGGGGTGATGGCCTACAGACTCATGACTGGCCACGGCTATGACGACCCGTCGACTCCCCAAAAATCGCCAAATCCTGCGGAGATCGATCCAACGTGTCCAGCCAATATTGGCGGTCAAATTGCGAAGTGCCTGCACAATGACCCAAGCGTTCGGATCGGCGCCACAAACAACCTCCGCAACGAACTCACCGAGTGGCTACAAGACTCCGGGCTCACTCCCAAACAAGCGATGGTCGAAGCGATTCAATCCGTGTCGTCGCTCTTTCTCATGGCCAACCTCAACACCTCCGCCCCATCCTTGCCCGTCGAAGATGGGCACCACAGACTCCTGAACCAACAGGCCACCATTCCTGTGGAACACGCGACGTCTGACGTCATCGAGAGCTATTCCATCGAAATGGATACGCCACCGGATGAAGGGGGCGATGTTCACAACGCGTTCGAGGAGTTGGTTCAGTCTTGGTCCACGTTGCGTGACGAATCCTCTCCGCTGGACGAGGGAAACGATAAAAAGACCGAAAACCAGCCCACAGCACTACCGCCACGCTCATTCCCACCGATTGGTGAGACGATCCGTGCCCAAGTAGAGGCACTCTGGGAGTCCGGATTCGTACGGATCATCGTCGGTATTCTAGCCATCGCGACGGTGATCTTTTTGTTGCTCCCCGACCGAGATGTATCCCCCACACCGGCTCACACCAACACCGTCGACAACGCGCTCCCACAGCCTCCGGACCCGTCGACCTCAGCCCCATTGCCAACCGACCCCTCTCTCGCTGCCATCGCGAAGGCCAAGAACGCCGCCTACGAACAACCGCAGAACGGAGAAGCACGTCTGGTTCTGTCGGAAGCATACTTCAACGCCGAGAAGTACTTGGCAGCGTTCGAGGAGGTGACAACCGCCGAGAAGCTCTTGCCGAAATCACCACGGCCAGCGCGCCTCGCAATTCGCATCCTGTTGAAACAGAAAGAGGGGACAAAGGCCATCATCAAAGCAAGGGAGGCCATCAAGCTCCATTCCACGGATGCGATGCTACACCTACTCATTGCTCGCGCGCTGTTGACGCAAGGTCGCTCTGAGGACGCGGCAATGTCACTGGAAACCGCCGTCCAGATGGACGCTTCCTTGGCGGAGGCGTGGATTGAACTGGGCAATATTCATCTCGCAGCGGCTCACTACGAGAAAGCGCGCATCGCGTATGAGCGGGCAGCCGAAGAACGACCTGACAATTCCGCCGCAACCATTGGGCTCGGCCGCGCAATGCTCCGGCTTGGCCGAAGTGGCCCTGCTGTCGATGTACTGACCCATGGCGTCAAATTGGCAAAAAACGACCCGCAACTGGAGTACACCGTGGGCCGCGTCTTGCTCTTCGGCAATCGTCATAAAGAAGCGGAGACACACCTAAAACGCTACCGAGAAGCTCGTCCGGATGATTGGCGTGGTCTCTTCAGTATGGGACTGCTTCGTCTGCGCCAAGGCAACACACAGGAAGCCCTCAACTTGTTGGGCAGTGTGCAGCCCCCTCAAAGCCTCCGTGCCGAAATTTCGTACAACCGTGGTCTCGCGCAGATGCACCAAGGCAACCTTCAGGATGCCATTCAGTCGTTGTCATCGGCAGTCTCGCAACGCGACACTTGTTGGGAGGCCATTTGTGAGCGGGCGAAAGCCTATCACCGTCTTGGCAGACTCGCCAAAGCACGCGAAGGCTACGAACAGACCCTTCGACTGCGCCCTACATCGGTCCTCGCGCGGAGTATGCTAGAAACCCGTCTCGATTCGGCGCTTGCCCGAATGCAACTTGGACTTCCATGCGATCGGCAGATCGGCCTCGACATCCACGACGAATAAAAGGCTGCCTTTAGGCAGCTTCGAAGTTTTCGTACCGTACAGAACACTGATAGGATGCTGTGGTGCGTCGATCAACCATCCGATTGGCGAGCGCCTACATTGCGCTCACTTTGCTCACTGTGCCTCTGTGCACCTGGTTTGCGTTGCACGCCCAGGCCGTTACCGGAATCGCGCAAGCGCGGCTCGATGCGCTGAGTACCCCGGGGCTCCTACACATCGAGCGTATGGATTGGTCCTTGTTTCCCTTGCGGCTGGATTTGTACGATGTGACGCTGCTCTCTCGCGGCGGAGAGCCTTCGCTCACGGCCCGTCACATCGGGGTAGTGCCGCGCTGGAGCGAGTCACACCGATGGAACCGAGACATCGCTATCCACGTGGATCGTGTGGAAATCGATGATTTCAACCTGCACTTGACCTGGAACAAGAGAGGGCGCTTGGAGTTGTCAGATGCATTCAGGTTGCGTGTGTTTGATGCAAAGAAAGTAAAACGACCACCATGGCAAGTTGTCGTGGATGCTCCCAAGATCATTCTGCGCAACGGCAATCTGAACCTAAATTGGCCAGAAACAGGCTTTCAGTTCAAAGGAATCAGCACCCAAGGGAAGCTCTGGATTACCCAAGATGATTTTGTAATCGATGTGCCGGAGTTGCGTTCGGCGGAAGGGGAATACTGGCACAACAGTCCTCCCAGCGCGCTGAAAGAGCGACTCTCCCAGGTGATGCCACCGCGCGCTGCGACGGGGGCTGACACCTCCGGTTTACACGTCCCCTTGAAGGACGTCGCAGTCGACGACTTTGTTTGGGGCGAGCGTGGTTTTCGCGCGACGGTTTCGCTGCAGGCCCCGCCGAATGAACCAACGCATGTAAGTGGGTCTATGCGCTTTTTGGCCGATGGCATTCATCATGACCTATCGGCGACCATTGCGCTGGACGAACGCATCGTATCGGCCCTCACTGGCGGCCATGTAACGGGACCAGCGGGCGGCTCGTTTCACACCAAAGGTGTTAACTTTGCCGGAAGCGCCACTGGAAACGCGTTGGAAGCCTCTGGTCTGAAACTTGGCTCTCTTACGTTCAAGGAACCGACCATCCCATCGATCCACGTCCAAACGACCGGAGAAGAAGCCACCGTGGACGCTCGCGTTGAGGCCTCGATGGTGTCGACCAAGAAATTCCTCGCGGAAGATGTACATTTGCACGCATTGGGCGCTCTAGGCTGGGCCGGTTGGAGCGCGGATTCCTTTGTTCAGCAAATGCGAACCAATCCCAAGTCGCTGCTCCGTCGATTCACGCTCTTCGGAGCACCGCATGCGTCCCTGAAAATTCCGGAAGGTCGAGCCAAAACACTCATATCCGGGGAGGCGTCGTGGAACGATGTCACCCTGACGTCCCTATCGTTGCGCGGAGAACTACGAAACCTGGTTGGGAAATTGGAGTCCATCACGGCGAAACAGGGGGCCGCTCTCAGCGCTTCTCTGACCACAAATCTCTTGTCGATGGGTCTGACCTTGTCCCACACCAAGACGGACACGTCGCTGCTGCGACGATGGTACGGCGACCGAGAGGAGTGGCAACAACACCCTGGCGCCACCCACCGTACAGTCGTCTCGCTACGTAGCCCAATTACGAAGCCGCTATCATTTCAGGTGAACAAGGTGACCATGGAGAGCGTCCAATGACCGGGATGATGACAAGTTTCCGGTCCATTGGGCGAACCCTAAAAGAGTTCGCTATAGCCATTTTGAATGCGCTGTACAAAACCATCACGCGCACAGCCTTGTATGCACTGACCCTCGCGCTGGTCGTCTATTTCGCACTAAACAGCTCCTATGCTCGCGACGCCATCACCGACATCCTCGATGACGTGATGCCGGGCACGTTTCAAATTGAAAGCATTCAATACGGCCCTATCCCTTGGAAAGCCACCATACTGGGCGTCGACATTCGAGATCCGCGAGGTACCAGAGTCATTGGCGCCGACCGTGTAGTGGCCCATTTTGACATGGGCCCCTTGGGCGCGTGGCTAACACGCCGCCTCGCAGGACGACAGATTGCTCTCCCAATCGTCTTCGAAGAGGCCAAAGTGTACGGAGCACACGTAGACGTATCGTCCGACGCTGATGGGTGGTTGGGGATCCGTGAGGCCTTCTCCGACAGTCAGGACATTTCCAAGAAAACGGGACCCGGTATCGAGATCACGATTCGGCGAATCGGTGTGCACAACACCGTGGCTCACTTGGACTTTCCGGGGTTTTCCGCCGACCTGAAGAACGTAGACATCCTGGCCAAACTTCGTGTCGCCGACGGCCACGTGGACATTCCCGCCAGCAAAGTGTCCGTGTCAACCGGGGACGCCTGGTTCCCTTCGGTCGTGATAAACGACAGCGCATTGCATCTCCCCTTCGCGAATTTTGAGGCGCTGGACACCCAAGTGACGGAACGCTTTGTCGCCATCACCCGTGCGACGCTCACCGGTTCGACAGTACCAATACGCCTAAACGGCCGCATTGACACGGACGGACCCGAAGTTCGATTAACCGCCACTGGGGACGTCCAAGTCGACATGGCGGACCCCCTGGTGCAGTCGCTCGCTACCCTCCCCATGAAAGGACAGGGATCATTAATTGTACGCTCAGAAGGTCCGGTTAGTGGCCTTACATTGAGCGCAAATCTCCAGAGTGACGATCTGAGCGTACACGGACTCGCGCTGGGCCCCATAGACATCGCCGCTCGGATAGAACCCACCGAAGTCACCGAGAACGGAGGAAGCGTCATTCACGTGCAATCCACGGATTTCCAGGCATTGGATGGGGTCGTTCACCTGGATCATCTCACGATTCGCCCGGGATCCGGAAGCCAAGTGGCGCTCGTCATGGACGCAGGTCTGCGACTAACCGATATCGATCCCTCCTTGATTTGGACCCTGGCTCCCCTTGCCGCCACGAGTGCCCCCCCGGATTTCTTGGAAGGAAGAATGACCGGCTCTGTGTCGACCTTGGCGCGACAGATCACAGTGGATGCCGCCAGAACACAATGGTACGTGGAAGGGGCCGCCGGTTTAGACATTCAATGGGATGGCGCCGGCGCCCTCTCGCCGCGCCCGACTTACGGTTTGTATGGCGTCGTTTCTGGCGTATTCGGAGCCGATGATCTCCGGATAGAAACCCCGGGGCTTATGGCGTACTCGGATCAAGACGAGGTGGTAATAAAGGGCTCCGTGGACGTTGCCAACGACGACCTGAACGTGCGCCTCGCCGCCACAGCACACCTGGAACACTTGAATTCCCTGTGGGGTGACTCGAACTCCGCGCCCCGCTTGACCGGTGAGGCCCGGCTCATGGACACCCGAATTAGCGGCTCATTGCTCTCCCCGGAAGTACACAGTGACCTCCGAATAAAGGGCCTGAAGATTCAAAGCGGAATCGCTATCGAGATCCCCAATCTGTCGACCACACTGGCGTTCAAGAAGGGCCTATTGACCGCGAACCAACTGCGCGCAGATGGCACGTTGGGGCGGCTTCGGGCCAACCTCCGGCTGGGGCTTTTCCAAGACAACCTAGGGACCCCTAACCCGGACCTTCCATTGACCATCCAGAATTTACAGGCCAAAGCGGTGCCATTGCAGGAGCTCCTGGGCGACACAGTACAGGGAACGGCGACAGTGCGTTCCAGTCTTTTTCAGCTGGACCTGGGCCTTTCTGATCCGAGACCACGCGGAAAGTTGAGTGTATCCTCGGACAACCTCGTCGCCGGTGATGAGGCGTTTCGACACATCCATTTCGACGCAACACTCGATGGACGCAACATCCGACTCAACAGCCTCAAGGCCACAACACGCTCTGGAGGGAGAATCGCCGGAACCGGCACATGGAATCCAACGAGCAACACCATCAATGTAAAAGCGAAGGCCAATCAAATCGACCTGGCAAAGCTGGGCATCATTCGTGCGGCACAATTGCCCGCACGTGGACTCGTTGACCTGACGGTTCAGGGCCGAGGAACACCCACCCAATTGAGCCTTGACGGATCACTGAACGTAAAAGGGCTTGGGTGGGGCGGCATCGAGTTGGGAAGCGCGTCGATTCAATTCCGGCGTAAGCGAGGTTCCCGTCTGGTTCTCCTTGAATCGGACCATTTCTTTCCCACCCTAACGATGACCAGCGGACGCCTGGAGCTCAGCAAACACGCTATTCCCACACGCCTGACCATTTCTGCGGACGCAGCAAAGAGCAACATATTGGCCATTTTGCCGGAAATGGCCGACACCCTGCACTCCGCCAATATTCGTCGCGGGCAGATTCAATACGACCAGTTTTTTGATGCGTCTGGAACCACTGTTTTGACGGCGGATATCCCAGCCCGGGGAGTACGTGCAACGCTCGACAACACCTCGAGTCCCATCATCAATCAGAGCCCATTATGGCTGCGAATGAACGGCGAAATCATTGCCGTAGACCCGACGATCTTCGAATGGGGTGAACATCGACTGGCGTTGTGCGGCTTCACCGGTCCCCGGAACCTGATCCAATTCGATGTGGCTGGATCCATTGATTTGGGCAGCCTTCCCCAGCTTCGCGAAACATTGGCCGACGCCAAAGGCCGTCTGATCACACATGCCCCGGACGACGACGAAGAGTCGTTCTTCGAATCGTGCCTCTTGGAAATTGCAAACGACGAGACCTTGGCGAAAATAGGCAGCCCGAAGGGCATATTGACCATCCGAAATACGATGGACAACCCAGTGATCGATGGGGAACTCCGAGTGGACAAATTGATGGTCGCCACCCGTGGTCGCCGGCAAGAGCTTGCGCTCACCAAGGGGATCATTTCCATTCACTCTCCAGACAAAGGCCCATCAGCCCCAGTGATCCGTATCGACGACGACCATCCTCTCATCGGTACACTCGACGACCGAGCCTTCGTTCTCAAGGGAAGCGCAAACTTGCCCCCTCGCGCACAACGTGCCAACGCACAGGACTGGCTACCGGACACAGGTCGCTTTCACTTGGTGGGCAAACAAGATTTCGAATGGTCTTCTCCGGATGGGTATGAGCTATCGTTTTCGCCGAATCTGGTTTTTGAGTTCGACA
>Ga0114996_10004061_pt1 | contig 17762 bp, 21 predicted proteins | sample ArcticOcean_MG_C_4_FD_87039 | JGI IMG/M metagenome (GOLD analysis project Ga0114996, IMG submission 87039) | Marine microbial communities from western Arctic Ocean - ArcticOcean_MG_CB4_134 | ecosystem: Environmental > Aquatic > Marine > Oceanic | place: Arctic Ocean: Canada Basin | collected...
ACTGTATATTCAGCCTGGATCTCCGTGGGAGAACGGCTATGTCGAGAGTTTCAACGGGAAACTGAGGGACGAACTTCTGAACGGGGAGGTGTTCAATACGCTACAGGAAGCCCAGATACTGATTGAGCGGTACCGGCAGACCTACAATCGAATCAGACCACACAGTTCGCTAGGATACTTGCCACCGGCACCAGAGGCGCTCGTGCCATCTGTACATATGCCGATACTTGCCGGACTAACATAACGAGTGGTACAACCAATGGGGGCAGGTCAGTTTGAGTTCGCTGTATTGAGATTCAAGACGTTGCCCACCGAACTGTTGAGGAAAACGCCGGCCGTGTTGCCCGTCGCGGTCACCTCTTCAATGGTGTTTCCATCTGCATCGACGAGATGAATGCCGTTGTCGAATCCCGATACCGTCAGGTCTTTGATCGTGACACCTGTCCGAAGCGTAAGCCGGACACCACTCCCTGTGCCCAATCCAGTGACCGTATGCCCGTCACCGTCGAGCGTAATAGAGTCGCTTCCAATGACTATTTCACTGGCTACGTCGGTCGTGAGCGTGCAAGTCTTCGTCGCCGAGTTCCACAATCCGACCGAGATACAGTCGCCACCAGTCGCGTCGTCGATAATCGTCACGACTCCACTCGCCCACGCACTGCTCGCAAGCATAAGAAATAGGGTGATAGCAGCTAGCAGCGCCAACACCTTCGGAGTCTGGTAAGCAGGTTTGAGATCGCGCATAATGCCCTCTCACTCTATCTTTCAGCGACGTGTGACATCCAATTGTACTTACCCTACGCCGGTAGGTCATCTCGGCATATGGCGAAAACACTATAAACGACCATCCTGAAAACATGAGGGTGTGGCCCAAGGGGAGTATCGACCATCTGAGAGTATCCGTTGACAATCTGAACAGACGATGCGACCGCAATCGATTCCGATCAACGCGACTATCGTCATGGTCGGCACCCCTGCACTGCACCGAACCTTGCAGATGGCAGATGAAGATTTTCAGCGCTACTTCAGGGTTACTGCGGAATTCGATACGATCATGGACCGCACGAATAAGAACCTAATGAAGTATGCGGCGTTCGTTGCGGCACGATGCGAGTCGGACGGTCTCAGACCCTTCCACAAAACGGCTGTGGCTCGCATCATCGACCACTCGAGCCGCCTCGTCGATCACCAGGAGAAACTCACGACCCGATTCATGGACGTGGCCGATCTCATCACCGAGGCCAACTACTGGGCCGGTGTTGACGGAGGCGATGTGGTGTACGACAAGCACGTCAAAAAGGCCGTCGATCACAAGCGGTACCGCTCGGCTCTCACCGAAGACCGGCTCCAGGAATTTATCGAAGACGGCACGATCCACATCGACACCGATAGCGACGCGGTTGGGCGAATCAACGGCCTCGCCGTTATGTCCTTTGGCAATTACATGTTCGGCAAGCCCAGCCGTATAACTGCAAGGGTCTCGCTTGGTAGAGGGCAACTCGTGAAGGTCGAGCGGGAGAGCAGGCTAAGCGGGCGTATTCACGACAAGGGGTTCACCATTTTGACCGGGTATCTGAATGCGAAGTACGGTCAAGATAAGCAGCTCTCCCTCAACGCCAGCATCGGATTCTAGCAGTCCTACTCGGAGATAGATGGTGACAATGCGTCGTCGACCGAACTCTACGCCCTGTTATCGGCGCTGTCGGGACTGCCGATCAAGCAGGCCTTCGCGGTCATTGGCTCGGTCAACCAGAACGGTCAGGTGCAGGCTATCGGCGGCGGCACGGCCAAAATTGAGGGATATTTCGACCTGTGTGCGACCCGCGGCCTGACCGGCGAGCAGAGCGTTATGTTGCCGTACAACAATGTAAAGAACTTGGTGCTCAAGGATGAGGTGCGCCAGGCGGTAACGTCGGGTAAGTTCCACATTTATGGCGTTCATACGATCGATGAGAGCATCGAGATATTGACCGGCATACCGGCGGGCGAAGTGGACAGCGACGGAATTTACCCCCAGGGCTCTGTACATTGGCTGGTCGAGAAACGACTCAAGTATATGGCCGACGCGGCAAAGGCCTTTGGCAAGGACGACAAGCCGGAGGACGAGAAGGCCAACGAGGTCGGAGAGAAGGACCAGGTCGACGATAGGCCGGAGCCGGAACTTCCCTAATAAAGCTGGCTATGGCGACAGCCGGTCGATGTTGATAGCCTGGTTGGCCCTGGTCACACGGATGCGGAGCGGTTCACCGATGATAAGCATCTCGAAAGTGAGCCAGTCGACACCAATGATTTCGTTGTCGACAAGAATGTGGTAGTCGCCGCGCGTGTCGATTTCTTTGTCGGCCAGCAATCCTTCAATCCGTTTGTAAGGTGGCAGGGCGTCAATCATCGCTGCTGCCCACGAGCGAAGGAAACCGGCAAGTCTGTTTATAATTTTTGGGGAATCCATGCCGCTCGCGTGCGCTGCCATAGCCCCACCCGGGAATTAGTCAGTTTTGCCTGTAGTGTCGCAGCTTCATGATACTCCTACGATGTCACCCACTACAATGTGCTCACGGGACATAGTTGCACTAATACAGGTGCGTTCAGCCCAATACACCTTCGATCACTTCAAGAAGTCTCGACCGTTCAAAAACGCCTAGAGAAGCTTTTGAAGGGCGCCGTTCACCTCATCGTAGGTTGCGAATCCCTCGAAGCGGGCCGTCACGATACCTTGTTGATCTATGACAAATGTCCATTCGATGCTCGGCAAACGCCACTCACGGACGGCGGGCGAGATGACCGCTTGGTCGAGATCGCCCTGAATCTGGTGAGGATTGTCATAGAAGTCCACGTGAACGAAGTTGGCGACGGATTTGTGCTCGTTCTTTAGCTCTTGCAAGACATCAACTTGTGGACCGCAGACGGCGTTAAGGCAAAAGGCCGGACTGGCGAATACCACGACTGTCGGCATTTCGTTCTCGATGGCCTGATCGAGGCTTATCTGATAAAGGTCGGGGTCTTGGAGAGAGCCGGTCGTCAACTCCTCGATGGACTGGACTTCGCCAATCGTTCGGGTCTTGGTCGGAACGGCACCCTTGCCCTCCATCGGCGAGAAGGCCGTATCGAACACCTCGAACGCGAGCGGCACGTTCATCGTGCTGCCGTCCTCGGCGGGGACGGCGATGTCGAGCTCCCACTGCCCTGCCCTATCGAAATCGAGGTAAGCGGTGTATAGGCCGCGGCTGCCGTAGGGCCATTCCTGAAAATCGGTATCCAGTACTTGCTTGATCTCAGCGTTGCCGTCCGAGACGTATTTGGAGGTCACCTGCACGCCCGGAGTGGTAACGAAACCCTTCTGCGATGTCAGCACGAAGCCGATACGGTTGGTGCCGACGCCGAGATCGCCGGTGCCGAGGATAACCTTGAGGCCATCGGCCGTGGTCTCACTTTCGATGAGAGGCTCGCGGTCGGGACGCTCTGGGAGTTCATGCGATGCGATCGTCGCCGAGTTATTCTCGCCATCTACTTGGGCAGTGTCGTCGGTAGTTCCGCAAGCCGTGGCGAGGATTCCCAAGACGATCACTGAAATTACGAGCGATCCTATACTTCTTCCCATATATCTACCTCCACCCCAAAAACTTGAGTCACATTCATGTTAGTTAGATGGGCCTGCTACACTTCTGGATGCTCGACGTACGCGCCAAAGGTGAACGCGAATATCTCGAATTCGTCGGAGTTCGAGCTAAGCGTGAGTTCATGGCCCTCGAACATATCGAGTTTGACGAGGCCGTATAGTCGTGGCTCGTCAACAGTGATGAAACTCTGCCCGGTGTCGTCGAACCAGATGTCCTTCCCGGCGTCTTCGGACGAGAGCGGTTGGCCGTCCATCTTGATCTGCACGGTATACGGCGCGTCGCTCTGAGTCTGGAGGACTACGTTAACGTCCACCGCGTTGAAACGCAGGGCCATATAGTCCTCGAAGTTCTCTGTAGTCCGAGCATGACGCAGACTCTCGCGACCGTTGTGCCACAACCCCTGCAAATAGATATAGTGGTTAAGGTGCTCGCCGGGGTCGGTGTAATCCGTGTCTATCTCCGCCCTTTCGTAATACTCCTCGTGGAGGATGTACGGGGCGGTGGACGCTGAACTAAGGGCCCGGTAATTTCGCCCGGTGCCAGCGTATAGCTCGCGGGTCAGGCCGTTAGGGTCGCGGGAACTTCGCGCGTTCGGGTCGACTCGGCGAGCGAACTCGGTCTCGGTTGAGATGTCGTTTACCGACTGCTCAGCCTCCTGGAGCAGAAGACGGATGGCCTGCTCGGTCTCGTCGTAGTCGCCCTCACCGAAGTGGGTGTAGCGAATGAAGCCGTCCTTGTCGATCAGGTATTTGGCGGGCCAGAAGTGATTGTCGAAAGCATTCCAGTTCCAGTAGTTGTTGTCCTGCACGACTGGGTACTCAATCTCGAACCGCTCCACCGCTTCTTGGACGTTATCGAGGACTTTCTCGAATTCGAACTCTGGAGTGTGGATGCCGACAATTACGAGTCCGCGATCCGCGTACTTATCGTGCCAATCCTTGAGGTACGGGAGCGTACGGATGCAGTTGATGCATGTGTAGGTCCAGAAGTCGACGAGGACGACTTTGTTCTGCGCTTGCAACTCCTCGAAGCTAAGCTCCTCCGAGTTAATCCAATAGTTGGCACCCTCGCCCTTCAGGCTGGGGGCGTTTCGTGTGTCTTCAGTGATCGGCAGCGACAGGGATACAAGAGTCTCTGTCTGCGCCGGTGGCGGAGCCGCTTCGGTCTGCTTGCTGTCCCCAGCCACAGGGGCGTCAGTGGCCGGGCCGTCAGTTTGAGTTTGCGACGACGCTGGCGGTGGACTTGAGTCCGTCGTCGATTTCTCTGCGTCGCTCGCGCACGCCGCCAATAACAGCGGCATTAGAACCACAAAACCCAATAACATCAGCAGCGATCTTGACTTGCCCATCTGCACCCCTTTCACCAATAGCAGTGTATCTCGGATTCGAGATCGGACGCCGCGTCGGTCTCGTTAGAGTCGCTCCATCTGTTACAACGAAGATAGCGAGAAGAACGATTCGCGTCCGTACACCCTACTTTATCCGGGCGTCGTTAACCGAAGCTAACGAAATAGTGAAAAAAGTGTGAACCGTGCTGTGGGACCGGGGTGCAACTCAGACCTTAGTCCAGGATGGACTGGTCCCAATCGACCCAGTCGAGTACGCCGCTCAGTTCCATTGTCTCTTTCCAGAAATCGACGTATGTCTGGGACGGCTCGGCCTGGCCAGGGAAGGACGGCCCGGTCTCAAGTCCCATGAGTCTGAGCAGCATACGAGCATGAGGACCATCGGCAACCATCTGTGCACCGGCACGGGCACGCCCACGTTTGTAGACCGGATCGAAGTTTATCCGGCGGTACAAGGCTTCTACTTCGTCAAATCGGCCTTCCTGCGTCAGGTTGGTCTGGTGCAGGGAGAGACGCGGCGCGGCGTTTGCCATCACGTCGATGCGGCTCTTCATGCCGAAGCGCGCGCCCATGCCGAAGAACTGCCGGTTCTCGCTCATCGCGAAGCGGTCGCCGAACATCTGTTGAAAACCGAGGTAGTCCTCGGTCGACGTACCCGTCCACTTGACTCCAACGACCTTGTCGATGTCGGCTAGCTTCTCGAACAGGGCGGGGCTGTAGGAGTACCCGCCCGGCATCACCCAGAAGCTGTTGTAGGTCATGATACCGATGTCGACTCGGTCGGCGACATACTTGTGGTGCAGGTAAATATCTTCCTCTGACGGCTGTGAGTAATGCGGTGGTGACAGCAAGACAAAATCGACTCCCGCATCGGCCGCGATCTTGCACTTTCGCGCGGCTGCACGAGCGCTGAGCTCCGAGACCATGACCATCGTTGGCGCGACGCCCTTGCCCTCGTCGATTATGAGTTCAGATAAAGCCTTGAACTCAGGCTCCTCAAGCATATACGTCTCCCCTGCACCGCCAGCGATGAGGTGGACGCACTTGCCCTCAACCATTCCCTGATCGATGAGCCAGCGGACGTGCCTCCTCTGGCCGTCGAGGTCGACGCTGTAGTCGTCGTTGGTGAAGGTCAGCATCGACAGGACGCTGCCCTGGAGTTGTTCGCGGATGTAATCGTTTGCCATTATGTTGTTCCTTTTGTTTTGTCCCGTCGCTCTTCACGGGGGAAGGTTAGGATGGGGGTTCCTTCTTATCTTCTACACAGGTTGGACTATTCAACCGCCTTCACCCTGGCCCTCTCCCTCAATGGAGAGAAGGGAAAAATCGGGCCTCCTCTCCCTCCGGGAGAGGATTGAGGTGAGGGTTCCTCATTAATCAAATATAGATTGATCCCACTCAACAAGGTCCATCAGACCGCTCTCCGTGAAGACTTTGCGGGTGTGGTCGTAAAGGGCCTGCGGGGCAGGGGCTTGCGCCGGGAAATTGGGGCCCGCATGGAGACCCAAGGTTTCCCAACGGGCGTGTCCGAAGACACCGTCGGCCACTGACGCGAAGGCGGGCGCTTCGTTGCTCAAGCGATTGTCAGTATCGAAATGCAACTTGTCGAGAAGCTCGTCGAGCTCGTCGTATTTGCCGTCGCGGAACATTTCCCACTTTTTGAGGGACAGGCTCGGAGCGACGTTGCCGAAGAAGTCGACGAATCCGGCCATACCGTGCCGCGCGCCCTGAGAGTTCATCATCCCGTTGTCTATGAAAGCGAATTCGTCGGAGAAGAGTTTTAGCATACCGACGTAGTGTGCGGCACTGGCCGAACTCCACTTGAAGCCGACGACGTTTTCCAAGTCGATGAAGCGCTCGAACAGCGTCCGCTGGATCTCGTAGCCCGGCGCGGGCGTGACCCAGAAGTTGTTGTAGTTCATAAGCCCGACATCGGCGTTGTCGTTGACGTATTTTGTATATAGGTACACGTCTTCTTCCGACGGGGACGAGTAGTGCGGGAAGCCGAGCTCGATAAAGTCGATGCCCGCGTCTCCGGCGTATTTTGCGCGGCGAGCCGCTGTTCTCGCGTTGAGGTCGAAGATGCCGATCATCGTGGGCACCTCTCCCCTAGCCTCCTCGACCAGAACATCGACGATGGCGAAAAGCTCACCGTCGTCCATGAAGTAACCTTCGCCGTAGCCGCCTGCTGCCAGGAGCACGCCGTTACCGTTCACACCGATGCCGTGGTCGATGAGCCAGCGGATGTGCTTCGCCTGTCGATCTAGTTGAAGGTTGTGGTTGTCGTCCACGAAAGTGGGCAGTGATACCACAGGCCCAACGAGTTTCTCTTGTCGCTTTTTCATAATTCCGTTTGCTCCTGGGTCACATTCGTAGTTCGAGTCTTGGTTTGATGAGATGATCGGGTAGGTTTGTATCGTGCATGAATTTCACGAGATGCTTGTGGACGCCGCGCGCCGCATCGGCATTTTCTGAGATGACGTTGTGCTCCTGACCGGGATCGGTTGGTAGATGATACAACTGCGACCTGCCCTCATCGGTCGTATACAGCAGCACCCACTCATCGGTCGAGATGGTTGTGACGAGGCTGCTCGCCAGCTTTCGGCGGAAATTGTCTACCGATTGCACGGGGTCGCCTGGATTGGCGAACGGCACCGTCGTCACCGTGAATTCGCGGCCCCGGACAGACTTGTCCTGTACCTTCGGCAGGAGCGATGAGCCCTCGACCCATGCAGGAATGTCCTGCCCCAGAATGTCGAGCACTGTCGGCATCACGTCGATAGCCGAAGACAAACCGTCGTGCGTACCAGGTTCGACACCGGGCACATGGACGATCAAGGGAATCGAGGTTGTTTCTTCGTACAGCGGCGAGAATGTCCAGGACGAGCCGGGGTCGCCGTGTTTGTACATGGTACCGTCGGGCTTCTTGGAGAAGGTCATCTTGCCGAACAGGCCGCCGTGCTCGCCGAAGTAGAAGCCGTGGTCGGAGGTGAAGATGATGGCCGTCTCCTCCGTCAGACCCATGTTCTCGACCATGCGGAGCAGGTAGCCAATCCACGTATCGACCATCGTCACCTCGCCTGCGTAGGACGCTCGCGCCTTGGCGACCTTCTCCTCGGTGTAACCGGGCGCGTCTTGCCAGTAACCGTAAGGAGGCTGGATGACTTCACCGTCGTGGTCGGGCATATACAACTGTGAGTAGTAGGCGGGCGCGTCCCACGGCTCATGTGGATCCCAGGTGTCTATATAGAGGAAGAAATCTTCTTTGTGGTGAAGCTGGAGCCACTGCATGGCCCTAGTGACTGTCTGCGCGACGTTGCGGTCGCTCTCGAAGCGCCATGCATCGCGAGCGTCGCGGGATTCGTGATGGTGGTTCGCCAGCATTCGAGTGACCGACCCCTCCTGTCCGGTGTACATAGAGAAGGTCTGGAAGCCCTTGTCATAGTTCATACCGCCGCGAAGGTAGAAGGGGGTGTCGACCATCGCTGCCGTGTGATAGCCCTTCGACGCCAGCAGTTCGGCGAGAGTCGTGCCGTCCTCCGGCAGCGGCTCCCAGCCCATAAAGGACATCGTCCAGCGGCCCAGAGCATGGTCGGCGCGCGTCGGCATGGTCGGAAAACCAGCCGCGTAGTGCCGATTGAACAGCGTCGACTTGGCCGCGAGCGCGTCCAGCGACGGCGTCCTAATGGGCTTCTTGCCGTACGCTCCAAGGTGATCCTGCCGGAACGTGTCAGCGACTATCCAGATGACGTTCATGCACGTGGCCCAATCGTCGATTTCGTTGCCGGATACCATACCACAACAAGACCGAATCGACGATTGGTCGGACATGGTAGACTGAGGCTGAAAAGGTACTGCCGTGATCAACCAAGAAACCACTGACGACCAGTTCCGGATCACCCGCGTCTGGGCGAAAAACTTCCGCTCTATCCGCGAGCTCGACCTGGAGCTCGGGCCGCTGACGGTACTCGTCGGCCCGAACGCGTCCGGCAAGAGCAACGTGATGGACGTGCTGCGGTTTATTCGGGACTGTACGGTGTTAGGTATAGACCGGGCGGTGTCTGAGAGAGCGGGCATTGAGGAAATACGTCGATGGTCGGACGGAGGCAGGGTTCCAGATGTCGAAGTCGGGATAGAAGCCTGTCTGAAAAGCCTCCGTCTGAACTACTCCTTCACGATCGCTAGTAATCGGAGCGGGACGTACAAGATCAAGCGTGACAGCTTGAAACTGCACTACGGTTCGACCAGCAAGTCGGAAGAATGGGTCATCAGTAACGGGAAAGTTGTCAAGCCAAAGAATGAATCCGCGTCCGGGGCCTTTGATTCGTCGCAGTTGCTTTTATCCGGCACCTTCCCAATAGCTGTCTTACTGGACGCCTTTGGCCTCGGAGGAGACCACCAAGAATTGACCAAATCGGATACGGAGGACCCGTTCACGTTGGTTAAGCGGATATCGGCCATGCGGTTCTATGTTCTTCCTCCAAGTGAGTTCCAGCGACCACAGTTGCCTGGAAACCCAAATATGTTGGATGAATATGGCCGTAACTTTGCTTCGGTAGTAAAGTCGCTCAAAGCGACTAAGAGTCGAGATGTTGAAGAGATCAAAGCAGGTATTAACAACATTGTCCCTGCAATCGTCGACTTTCAGGTGAAAAGCGTAGGTGGGTACCTGGCCGTCAAGCTCAACCACAAGATGACTGACTCGAACGGACGCACTTCTGGATCATGGTTTAATATGACCCAAGAGTCCAACGGTACTCTGCGACTGTTTGGGATTCTGGTCGCGCTCTATCAGCATCCATCTCCGTCCTTCATAGGTATTGAAGAGCCGGAACTCACCATTCACCCAGGTGCTATGGGTGTGTTGTCGGACGTCATCCAGGAAGCGTCGCTACGCTCACAGATTATGGTCACGACTCACAGTCCCGATCTGTTAGACCGCCTGCCGATTGATTCCATCCGAGCTGTTGAATTCGTCGACGGCGAGACGCGTGTCGGGAAAGTGTCGGAGCGACAGGCCGGCGCTGTGAAGGAGCTGCTGTTTACCCCCGGTGAGTTGCACAGCATGGAAGGGTTGGAGATCGAAACCCCGGTCGCTCAATGATGCGCAGTCCTGTCATCGACCCGATTGTCGAGGGCCTTGGGGACATGAAAGCAGCGCCGCTTCTCCTCAGACGAGTGTTGGGCGAGCTGCATGGGCGCTATGACGTTCGGATTCAGCGACCGGTCAATGCTAAGGGGAAATCAAACCTGATAAATAAGCTCGAACGGCTGCTTACTCTTGCCCAATACTCTCCAGAATGCGACGGGATATTGGTCTTGTTGGACGGTGATGAAGACTGTCCACGTGCTTTAGCCACAGAATTGGTGGAGAGGGCATACGGGATGAATATGGACCTTCCGACTGTCATCGTATGCGCCAATAGTGCATACGAAGCTTGGTTTGTCGCAAGCCTTGATTCAGCTACTGGTAGCCAGATCAAGGCCAGGCTGGGCTTGAGTGAAGCAACCAATTTCTAGGGCGATGTAGAGTCGATAAGCTCTCCGAAAGGTTGGCTTCAACGACACATGCCGAGAATGAGTGGATACAAGGAAGTTCAGCACCAACCTGCTCTAACTGAATTCATCGACATCGAGCACACCCGGCAACGTTCCCGCTCCTTCCGTCGCCTATGTCACGCCATTGAAGAGCTTCTGGAAGCCATCGACTCAGGGTCAACAATCGTCACGCCAAGAGGCGTGGGCTAGAATAGTTCCAGGAAACGAAGTGCCACAAACACCAACCAAACCCATCCTTTACACCTACCCTGGGTGCGGGTACACCGACGACCTCAAACGCGAGCTTCGGAAGAAGGCCATAGAGTACGACGAGGTCGATCTTTCGCGATACCCTGAACGGATCCCTGAACTGCTTGCGCTGACTGACGGCGACCGCCTGACGCCTGTCTTCGTGGACGGCGACGAGGTGCAGATCGGGCACAATGGCATCGGCTGCACGTTCTGACAAAGGAGTGATACATGACGATAAGAACGGGTGACAAGGCTGCGGATTTCTCACTGCCGAGTTTGTTGGGGCCAGACGTCCGCCTATCCGACTTTCTCGGCAAAAAAGTCGTATTGTTCATGTGGGCGTCGTGGTGAGGGTGCCGGGGTCAGTTGCCTGTATGGCAGCAATTCTACGAAGCGAACAAGGAAGCCGGCGTCGAGGTGCTTACGGTGGCTATGGACGCACAGGGGCCTGAACGACCGCGTCCCTACGTGGAACGGGCCGGTGCCACCTTCGAGACGGTCGTCGATCAAGGGAATCTGCTTGGCGGTCTGTACGGATTCAAGGCCGTTCCGAACGGTTACTTGATTGACGAGGACGGCACGGTTAGGTATGTAAAGCTCGGTGGATTCGACATCAAGAAAGCCGAGACCCGTGACGTGCTCGACCGCTGGCTCGCTGGCGAGTTGTCACCTGACGGCGACGACGTAGCGGTGGCAGTTTCGGATTCCGACACGGCTTCACAGCTATTCGCTCAAGGTATTGCAAATTACAACCGGGGGGATACAGTGACTGCGGTTTCGTTGTGGCGGCAGGCGCTGTCGCAGGACCCGGACAACTACATCATTCGCAAACAAATATGGGCCGTTGAGAACCCCGACCGCTTCTATGAGGGAGACATCGACTACGATTGGCAGCGGGAAGTCAGGACAGCGGAGGAGAAGGCTCGATAGTTATCATGTGCATCTGCTCGATGTCACACGTCAAAACTATGAGAGCGATGGACTTTGTTCGTTTTAGGGGCCGTTGACCGGCTAAACGGTCGATGTCCCAAGTGACCCCCACCGAAACAGTGTGACATTCTGCGACATTTTGTGACATTGGGCCGGCGCGGCTTTTTTGCCTATCATTCTTATTATAGCACTTATGTACTGTTTTGGCACCTCAGAAATGTTGCATTGGAAGGAACGCGATGACCACACCACAGATGTTCGACATGACTAGTCGGGTCGCGATCGTCACCGGCGGCGCGACACACCTTGGGCGCTCGATGGCGACGGCGCTTGCGGAGCTTGGGGCGACGGTCGTGATCGCCAGCCGTCGAAAAGAGCTATGTGAGCAAGTCGCGGCCGAAATGTCGTCGCAAGGCTTAAAGGTTGAGGGCATGGGCTGTGATGCAACCGACAAGGACAGTGTCGCAGCAATGGTGGATGCGGTCGTCGAAAAGCACGGACGCTTGGACGTGATGGTCTGCAACGCAGGCGGCGTTGCGGCTCCGACGACCTACGTGCCAGAGGGCGACATCGACGAGTTTACAGCGACGCTCCAATTGAACGTCAATAGCACGTATCTGTGTGCCAACGAAGCGGGAAGGGTCATGGTCAAGCAGCGGTCGGGGTCAATCATCACTATTGGTTCGATTCACGGCTCGCTGACCAACGACAAGCGATTCTACGATGGGCTGAACTTCCGGCGGGGTGGCGCTGCTTATCAGACCGCCAAGGGCGGCATCATCAACTTCACGCGCTACCTTGCGATGGAGCTTGGAGAGTACGGCATTACTGCGAACTGTATCAGTCCAGGGATGATTCCCCTACCCGACGCTGACCCGCACATTATCGAGCGGAGTGCCGACAGAAACCCACTACGTCGTGGCGGAGTACCCAAAGACCTGAGTGGCGCCGTCGCCTTGCTGGCCTCCCCTGCGGGGTCGTGGATTACCGGACACAACCTCATCGTTGATGGCGGCTGGAGTATTTGGTAGAAGCCGTTGTCATGAGAATCTGGAGATGAGATGAGGAACAGTACACTGATATTTATTCATTTACCGAAGACCGGTGGCAGCACGCTTCGGAGCGTCATGAATAAGCAGTACCCAAATAAGTTTCGCGTCAGCTTCAAAGCCAAAGATGATAGCAGACAGATTTTGCAGACGATGCCTAAAGACGAACGAGAGCAACTTCGTCTTATACAAGGTCATGTAGTTTTCGGTATCCACGATGCCCTCCACCAACCGTTCATATATACAACCATGCTTCGAGAACCGATCAGTCGCGTAATCTCTGAGTACTATTACCAGCGGGACAAATACGAAGGAAGAGATGATCTTGAAATTTCACATCAAAGTCTCGCGCAATTCGCTCAAAATGGGGTCGGCGCCTACTACGACAACCGGCAGACCAGATTCCTCTCAGGCGCCGGCAATGACGTGGAGTTCAACTCGCTAACGAATCAACATCTCGATATGGCGAAGCAGAACCTGAAGGATCATTTTCAAACCGTGGGATTGACGAGCAGATTTGATGAATCTGTCATGTTGATGGCTAAAGCGTTCGGTTGGACCATGCCGTATTACCGCAAGCTCAAAGCGGATCGTAAAAGGCCAGACCCTCAAGATATTTCTGAGGATACGCTACAGGTGATACGCGATCACAATCTTTTCGACAACGAGTTGTACGGCTACGCAAGCAATCTTTTTGATGAGATGATTCAGAATGACTTGCGAAGCATACAACGGCGGGTCCGCATGTTCCGCATCTTGAACGCCTTCGTTCCCCTAGGAAGAGCATTGCGGGCGAAAGCTGCGAATGCAATTCGCATTCGCAGCGTCAAAGCCTGACTAGATGTCTATCGGTTCGTGCCAACGAAGGCACAAATGCTGCTGGTTTCTCAATGTTCATCGCCCTATCGCTTGAGCCGATGACACTTAAAACCGGTTGGAGTGTCTTGTTTATTGGCTCCAGAATCCAAAGTATACGGACAAAGCGGGACGGAGTTTGTCCACAAGGTGATGAGTCGCAGTGACAACGGCGGCCACGCTACAAGGATGTGGCGGGGTAACGCCTAAATATCGTCATCCGAGTTGCTTCACCAAACTGACTCGGATTACGTCGTTCCAGATCGGCCCTTGCCGTATCTTTCGGTATCCCATCTTTTCGTTTAGCGCGATGACGTGTGTGTTGGCCAGTTCCGTGTTCGTATAGATCAGCGTCACACCACGCCGTCTGCTTTCCGTTTCAAGCTGCAGCTTCAGACTAGTAGCCAACCTTTGTCGTCGGTAGTCAGGATGCACCCACAGGTTGAAGACCTCGCAGAATCGCGCACCGTCGGACAGCAATGGCTCGTTTAAGCCGCAAAGGAAATCATCGGTGGGAGTCTCGTTCCCTTGACCCAGAACTCTGAATCTGCACAGGACTAGGCCAACCCTTTTCTTCGCCACAAGGTCATCAGCGACCCACGCGCCCCCGTCTTCCATCGTCAGAAATTCCGTGATCTTAGCCCGCTGCCCATCCGTCATCTCGCGCATGGGCTCGTCATATTCGGATGGCTGGCCCTCATTCTGTTGATCGACCCAAAGCATAAAATCGAGGTCGTCGGGATGGGCACTGCGAATGGTCGTCATGTCGTTCGAATGTTCAGCCATCGTCTTTCACGTAGCGTGCGGAGTATATGGTGAGTGGCCTAGGAAGGCGTCAGAATCCTTTCATACAGGGTCTGCACGGCAACCGGACGAAAGCCCATCTTCGTGTATATCTGCTTTGGCGTGTCATTCGCTTTGGCTACGATAACGACTGGTCCTGCGCCGCCCTCGCGTGCGTCGGCCACGCACCGATGGATGAGCGCCGTGGCAATACCTCGATGTCGATACTCCGGGTGGGTAAACAGGTCCTCGACCTGGCCGACGCCATCGAGCCCGCTCCACGAGTAGAGGTGCGCGACAGCCTCGTCGCCCATGAACGCCAACCACCATCTGACAGGCGGCGTTTTACTCTTGGCCTCCTGGAGGGCGTCCTCCAACGGCTTTCGATTGAGTTCGTCCCATCCGGCTTCACTATTCGCAATCCTGAAAAGCTCGACCAGGCGGCGCCAGTCAGCTTCCGATTCGACGGGACGGATGTCGTGGCGCTTGGGCTGACCTTTAAAGTCGCCCTCCAGGACCATGACGAGCGAGTCGTAACGTTTATATCCCTCGTATGCCAGTCTCGCCTCGAACTCCGGGGGCGTGGTGAAGTCGAGGTCGAAGCGCCGGTGCGGAAAGCCCTCGAACTCTATCTCGACTCGCCGAAGCAGCGCGTCGATCTCCGCTTCGGTGCGGGCGGTGACCTTGGTCACGTGGTTCGCGTCGCGAATAGCGGGAATCGCTCGGTTCCGCACAAACATCGCGCCTTCGGCCTCGAATTGCTCGTGCCCGAGGGCAAGCAACTCGCTGTTAACACGAAGCGCTGTCCGCGCCAGGCTGCCTCTAGTCATCGTCTTTGACGTACTGGCTGGTGACCGCGATGGGCCGGAAACCCATTGCGGCATACATATTCTTGGGCGTATCTGATGCGTCCGCGACGATAACGACTGGCCCTGCACCCTGGTCTCGGCAATCGGATATGGAGTGATGAATCAAAGTGGTTGCGAGCCCTCGATGTCGATAATCAGGATGAGTAAACAGGTCGTCAACGACGCCTACTCCATCGCTGCTCGTCCACGATGAGAAAAATGCTCGCGGCTGGCCATCGAGGTACGCCATCCAATACCGGACTGGCGGACAGGTCGCCTGTTTGGTAGCCAGAAACTTTTCCTGCTGTGCCGCCGTTCGCCTGCCTTCGGGCGGTGCGTCCTCTCGTTCGAGTACCTCGACCAGACCGAGGTAGGCATGCCACTCATCGTCGCTCTGGACATGACGTATCTCGTAGGGATTCGGGATCCCCAACAAGTCGCCGGTTAGTAGCATCACCAACTCGTCTGTGCGCTCGTATCCTTCAAGGACTAGCCACGCCTCGAACTCAGGAGGAGTCGTCCTGTCGACGTAGAAGCACCGATGAGAAGATGCCTCAAACTCGATATTGACTCGGTCGATGAGTCGGTCAATTTCGTCGGGACTCGACGCGGTTACTCGTTCGACGTGGTTGGCGTAATACTTCTGGGGAATTTTTGTGTTTCTGACAAACGTAGCTCCCTCGACCTCGAAACGTTCATGCCCTAGAGCAGTCTGTTCGTCGCTGGCATCGAGCGCCCGCTGAACGAGGTTGCCGCTACTCATCGTCCAAGACTGCCGTGGCGGTGACCTCGACGTTCAAGCCCGGCTCCGCGAGCGCGGAGACCTCAACGTAGGCGTTCGTGGGCCATACACCATGAAAGAAAGATTCCCATATCTCGACCTGTTCGCCTTCGATGGGCCACATGGTACGCATGTCTGTGCAGTAGGTAGTCATCGCCACGATATTGTCAGACGTGCCGCCCTCCGCCTCGACGATACGCACGATACGGTCGAGCGTGGCACGGAGTTGGTCTAGCACTGGGCCGCCGTCGGCGTCGGAGAACCGCGCCGTGCAGCCTGAGATGTATAGAGTGTTGCCCGCGCGGATCGACCGGATGTAGGTCGGGCCGGCACCGTAAATATCCTCGTGGTTGTGTCGGGTGATTTTCAATTCGTTCCTTTCAATCAGTTGATTTTCTTGGCCCTCACCTCAATCCTCTCCCAGGTGGAGAAAAGGTAAGAAGAGAATGCTACATGTGAGAGTGCGGAGAGGCAAGGGGGGCTATTTTTGTCGCTTTGATGGAAAACATTTGCGAGATGGCGTCGTTGTTCTTCGTGAAGCGCCACCAGCCGTCCGGGCCTTTCTCCATTGTCGAATATGCTTTGTAGGCGCAGAACGGAAACTCGTGCAAGAACTCGTTTTTGAGGCCAGCGTCAAGTAGCGCAGTAACGATCTCCCTAAGGCTGTGCTGCCATTCGTAGACCGGACTCTCGATCACTTTAGACCCGGTGTAGGTCGGAGCGTTACCAGGGAAATACAACTCTCATACCAATATTTGTCCACTGGTTTCATTTCATCGGAATTGGTCGGCTCTAGGATGCCCAGTAACGGATGGAAATCTATTATGTAGAACGTTCCGCCTGGCTTGAGAAAGTGGGCGACGACCGAAGCCCACTTGTCGATGTCCGAAATCCAAGAAAGCACGCCGACTGAAGTGAACACGATATCTAATTTCTTGTCGAGAACGTTGGGAAAGTCAAAGACATTCGACTCGACGAACTCCACGTTGAGGTCAAGCTCGTCGTTGAGCGAGCGGGCAAAGTTTATCGCTACGTCCGAAAGGTCAACCCCGGTTGCATTCGCGCCGAGACGCGCCCACGACATGGTGTCCACGCCGAAGTGACACCGGAGGTGAAGGAGGGTCTTGCCCGATACGTCACCAAGCTCTTCCTGCTCGACCTTATTGAGGGTTATTCGCCCAGCCTTGAAGCTGTCCACGTCGTAGTAGAACCTGGAAGCAGCGTGAACTGGTGTGCGCTCATTCCAATTCGTTCGGTTGATTTCTAGGAATTTATCCATAATAAGTCTATTATGGATACCGTACGATGCGCTTTCAAGCGTATGTTCAAGTCACGACGTTATTTGGTTGACCTTCCAGGAACGCAATGACGTTGGTAACAGCGCCCTCATTGAGCAGCTCAATGCCCTCCGGTGTCTGGTCAGCAATGTGTGGGGTGAGAACGACCTGCTCGCACGACAGAATCGGGTGGTCGGGTGGCAGCGGCTCCTGGTCGAACACGTCGAGGCCTGCGCCTGCCAGGTGACCGGAGTTGAGGGCGTCTACGAGCGCGCTCGTCTCGACAAGCTCGCCGCGACCGCCGTTTATGAGCAGCGCGCCCTTCTTCATCAGACCAAGCTCACGCGCTCCAATCATATTGCGGCTATCGTCGCTGAGGCGCACGTTGAGGCTGACGACGTCTGACTCCTCCAGTAGTTCGTCCAACTCGACGAATTCGACGCCAAGCTCTTCGGCCCGCTCAGGCGAAGGGTTGTATGTCCAGGCA
>Ga0114996_10004066_pt1 | contig 17753 bp, 17 predicted proteins | sample ArcticOcean_MG_C_4_FD_87039 | JGI IMG/M metagenome (GOLD analysis project Ga0114996, IMG submission 87039) | Marine microbial communities from western Arctic Ocean - ArcticOcean_MG_CB4_134 | ecosystem: Environmental > Aquatic > Marine > Oceanic | place: Arctic Ocean: Canada Basin | collected...
ACGGCGCTGGGCCGGTCTATCACCGCGCCCACGGGCGGTCCGGAGAGGCGCGAGGCGCTCGTTCAAGCGGCCCTGAAGCCAGAGCTGTTCCTTAATTTCTACCGGTCGCTGGACGGCAAACGAATGCCGCCGGACCAGTACGCGAAGAACGCGTTGCAGCGGGAAAGCGACGTACACCCGGACCTGACCAACGAGTGCCTAACCATAATCAAGAAGAACGGCCTCTTCGTTGGGATCCTCGGCGACATAGGTGGCGCGCAATACGTGAGCCTCTCGGGTGCGCACGCTCCGGCGGAGCTCCCCATGCCAGGTGTAGCGGCCGGCCAGGCCTTGGATGCGGCAGGACCTCCTACGTCCGTTGACCCGGTGGCTGCGTCAGCGGCTATGGCCAGCGGACCCACGAAGCTCTTGATTGCGCACGCTGGCGACCCGGGGGTTGTCGAGACGATTCGGCGTACATTCGACTCGTTCGGCATCGGCTACGCGGCAATCGAGTCAGCGGACGCCGTTCAGCATCCGCCGGATCGGGAGACGTCGGAAGCGCTGAGGTCCTGCGACGCGGCGATCCTGGTCCTGGCGATCCCGGAGGGGATGCCTGGGGACAGCCGGATCGAGGCAGAGAACAAGGAAAGCACGATCTTCATGCTCGGCGCAGTGGCCCTCTATGGCGACCGCGTTGTGCTCCTGCGCGAAAAGGGTCTCGAGCGGCTGCCACAGGAGGCCACGCTGCGAACGCTCCAATTTCGACGCGAAAACCTCGACGAGCTGTCCCTGCGCCTTCTTCAGGAGCTGCACCGAATGGACGTTATCCAGGTAAGCGCCCGAAACGCCTGATCCGACCCCAAACCATGAGTCTGGGATTCCGAGCCTCTTTTTATACAGGAATCTCCAGCTACGTAAGTTGACATAACATCTATAGTGCGATGTTCGAATTAAGGGTATTGGGACGGGGCAAGCTGCGGTCATTCACCTTGATCTGAGAGCCCACAAACGGACTCCGTACAGCGAAAGACACGCTCTGGCGCCTGATCGGCGCTCTACGACCCCTCCCCTAGCTGATTGAGAAGCCATGGAGTGTTGCATGAAGTTGCCAATGTTGTTGGAATGGACGCAGTTCGTGGTCGGCCGAAGGCGAAGAATGTTCGCGAAGGTTGAAACGTTTGACTGACTGTGGCAGCCGCCGTGCAACGTCGACTTTCTCTAGTGGTGCCGCTTACGAAGGGTAAGGACCGGTTAGCTGGTTTTAGACGTTGACATCGAATCCAAGATCGACTTCCGATGCTGGGACGCCGCCTCGAATACCCCAGTCTTCGCTGGGCGACTCGCGCAAGAGGCTTTTGACATGATCGGCGGGGATGCCGAGTGGTTCGAGGTTCTTCACGATGGCACAATATAGCTTCTTTTTTGCGTCGAGGGAACGGCCTATAAACAGATCGATGTTGATGAGCGTATACCTGTCGCTCATGCCGGGGGGCGCTGGGAATCGGTGGGGTTCGTGGACGACGAGACGGATCGTCTTGTCTCCTTCGGGTATCTTGAGCCCCTCGATCATGGCTGCGTGCACCGCGTCGATAATACTTTCTTCCTGATCGGGTGTGTATTGTCGACGGATCTCTATCTCAGCGTTTGGCACGATGGTTCCCCTACATTGATTCCCATGTTCACGAGGCGTATCAGCCAGCCACGGCCCCAGCCGTGGGAGACGGCTCTCCTGTTGCGGCTGCTTCTAGTTCGGCGGTTATCTGGTCGAGGCCCTGGCCTGTTAGAGCGGATGTGATGACTGTTCGGGGGTGAGAGCCTATGTTCATCATAGCTTCGGTTTGCATGGCCTTTGATTCGAGCAGGTCGACTTTGTTGAGGACCAATATCCGGGGGCGGTCGCCGAGGTGCATTTCGTCCAGTATGTCCTCTACTGTCTGGGCCTGTGCTGAGGCGTTTTGGTGGCTCATGTCCACGACATGGAGTAGCACCGTTGCGGACTCGATCTCCTCCAGCGTGGCTCTGAATGCGTTTACTACCAGGGGCGGCAGCTTCTGGATGAAGCCCACGGTGTCGGTGAGCAGCATTTCGTGGCCTGAGGGCAGCCTGAGCCGGCGTGTGATGGGGTCAAGTGTCGAGAAGAGCCGGTCCTCGGTTGCTACTCCTGCCTTTGTCATTGCGTTGAGGAGCGTGCTTTTACCCGTGTTGGTGTAGCCGACCAGGCCCACTACTGGGACGCCCTGCTGATCGCGCCGCGTGCGATGCTGACCGCGCTGTCGCCGGACTGCTTCCAGCTCTTTCTTAATCTTGAGAACGCGGTTACGAATCAGTCGTCGGTCGGTCTCTATTTGAGTCTCGCCAGGTCCGACGGTACCGATACCCGACCTTACACCACCCCTCTGTCGCTCCAGGTGGGTCCACTGCCCTGCCAGCCTGGGTAGCAGGTACTCGTGCTGCGCCAGCTCGACCTGCAGCCGTCCCTCGCGGGTCTGGGCTCTACGTGCGAACACGTCGAGGATCAAAGCTGTGCGGTCCATTACCTTGACGTCTTCGAGGGCCGCCTCGAGGTTGCGTTGCTGCGAAGGGGCCAGCTCGTCGTCACATATCAGGACATCGAACTTCTTCGCGTCCTGCAGGGCCTTGATTTCGTCGATTTTGCCCTTGCCAAGGTATGTTTGGGTCGGTGCCTTGAGGCGCTGCGATACAGTGCCGACGACGCGTCCGCCCGAGCTACGGGCTAGTTCGGCGAGCTCTTCGAGGGAGTCGTTGAGTGACCAGAGGCTCTTATGGCGACGCCCGGCTACGACCCCTACGCAGAGCACTCGCTCTACTGTGGGTCCGGTGGACTGGGTTCTTTTGGCCATGTTGTCCTCCTTGCGGAGTACGAGGACGTTCTCTCCGCAGATCGTTCACTTCTTCTCGTAAGAAAAATAATAATAATTGTGAGGGACACCCTCACACACCCGGCAAAGGGGGTTTGCCCCTCTCCACGTCTCTGAGGTAGCCGGAGCTACGGACTAGCTTTGCAAGCTCTTCCAGGGAGTACGAAAGAACCCACTACGCAGGATCATATCGCTTCCCACGAAGAAAGAAAACTATCGAGTGTTTGTGAGGACTCTCTCACATACCCGACCCTTTGGCGAGGTTCAGGAAAGGCAATAGGGCTTTTGCCTCTCTGTACAGCCCTTCCGTCATCCCGAGCGACGGGCACTAGCTCGGCAGGCACTTTCAGGGACTACGGAAGAACCTTCTCTGCGGGATCATTTCTCTTTCCACGAAGAAAGAAAAATATCGAGTGTGTGAGAGGGACACCTCACTCACACGGCCCTTTGGCGAACGCAGGACAGGCGAATGGGCTTCGCCCCTCTGCCTTGTGCGTTCGCCGGAGTTGCGCGGCTCACTCTCCGGTGAGTCCTTGAGAGGATGACGTCTCAAGGACCTTACGTGGCGAACCAGCTAGGCTACATGCTCCAGCTTGATAGTCGGTCTACGGCCTTTTCGAGCTGTTCGTCCGAGAGTGTTAGCGACAGCCGCACGTAGCCCTCGCCAAATTTGCCGTAGCTGGTGCCGGGGGAAACGAGCACGTCTGTCTCCTCCAGTAGCCGTTCGGAGAACCCAGCGGAGGTGAAGCCTTCAGGCACGCCAGCCCATATGTAGAGGCTGGCACGTGGGTGCTCGACTGTCAGGCCCAGGGCCCGCAGCGCACCCACGACGAGGTCGCGTCTGCGCTGGTATATCTCATTGCGATCGGTCAACTCGCTATCGGGGATGGCCATGGCCGCGATGCCCATCTGTTGGATGGCCTGCGGCACGCCGGAGTCCATGTTGGACTTGATGGTATGAAGCGCTTCGATCAGCTTGGGGTTACCCACGGCCATTCCAAGGCGCCAGCCGGTCATATTGTATGACTTCGATAGCGAATGGAATTCGACGCCTACTTCACGCGCGCCGTCGATCTGTAGCAGGCTCAGGGGCTTGTAGCCGCCGTACGTGACCTCGCTGTAACATGCGTCGTGCATTAGCACCACGTCGTGGCGTCGGGCGAACTCTATTGCCTTTGCAAACTGGTCCCGCTCGGCGGTCGCGCCTGTTGGGTTGTTGGGGTAGTTGAGCCACATGATGGTGGCCTTTTTGGCTACGTTCTCAGGTATTGCGTCCAGGTCGGGCCAATACTGGTTTTCTTCAGTGAGTGGCATTAGGTGGGACTCGCCGCCCGCGAACAGGGTGCCCACCGAGTAGACGGGGTAGCCAGGATCCGGGACCAGGGCGATGTCGCCCGGCTCGACGAATGCCATCGCGGCGTGTCCGATCCCCTCTTTTGCACCGATGAGGGAGACCACCTCGGTTTCGGGGTCCAGCTTCACGTCGAAGCGCTTCTTGTACCAGTCGGCGACCGCTCCGCGGAACTCCGGCAGCCCCTCGCTTTCCGGATACCGGTGGTTTGGCGCGTCGAGGGACGCCTTGTGGAGCGCTTCGAGCACAGACGGCGGCGTTGGGAGGTCCGGATCGCCAATGCCAAAGCTGATGACGTCGATGCCCTGGGCCTTTTTCGCCGCTATTTTGCGGCTAATCTCTACGAACGGGTATGGCGGGACCGCCCCTACTCTGCCGGCTACCTTCATTTCACTCTCCGAGTTTGATTTTGGTTCGTGGAAGCCAAGAAATTATCGCTGAGCGCGCCGAGGGGATATTTTAAAGCGGTGGAAAGTGTCTTTGCGTTTGGGTTAGCTTAATACGACGTGGTGTCCTAGGCGGGCCAGTCGCCCTCGAAGACCTCTTCGACAGGACCTTCGAGGATCACTTCGCCCGTTCCGGGCCAGCGTACCTGGAGCTCTCCGCCTGGCAGAGACACGGTTACGTCGTCGTCGAGGAGGCCGTTTTGGTGGCCTACTGCAACGACTGCGCAGGCACCGGTGCCACAGGCCATTGTCAGACCGGAGCCGCGCTCCCACACCCTCACCTTGACGTGGCTGCGATCCAGAATATTCACGACTTCGAAGTTGACCCGCTCCGGAAACATCGGGTTGTGCTCGACCTTCGGCCCCAGTTCATGTAGTGGCACTTCGTCGACCGGAGTGTTGATGAAGGCCACGGCGTGGGGGTTGCCCATCGACACGCAGCTTATCGAAAAGATATCGCCGCCGACGCTGAGGGGGTAATCGACTAGCGTGTCATGGCCCGGCGCAATGACCGGGACCTGGTCGACGGCAAAACGCGGCGCGCCCATGCCCACGATGGCGCGGGTCACTCTGCCCTCCTCTACGGTGGGCGTGACTGTCAGGTCGCCGGAAAGCGTTTCGACGGTCACCGTTGAGCTTGCGGCAGGAACGATTCCATTTTTCATGGCAAAGGCGACTAGGCACCGGATGCCGTTGCCGCACATCTTGCCCTCGGAACCGTCGGCGTTGTACATGGACATACGCAGATCGGCCTGGTCGGATTCTTGGGCGAGGATCAGGCCGTCGGAGCCGATGCCGCGGTGCCGGTTGCTCATGGCGACCGAAAGCGCAGGCCAGTCCATGTCCTTGGCGCGGGCGTCGATGTAGACGTAGTCGTTGCCGGCCCCGTGCATCTTCGTGAATTGCATCGCCTAAACACTCTCCTTGGGAGACCATATTGTAGCATAGGCCGTAGCTAGCGGCGGATGAAGGTGCTACAACGGGCTCGCCCGTTTGCACACCTGGTGGAAACAAGGCTTTGCTGTTGGACCACCGGTAAAACTCGAGGCCTAATCCTCAGCCCAATCCCTGACCTGGGTCGCCGCCGCTTCCACGCCTGCCTCGTCGGCATTGTGCCACGCGATTCGTTCGTCGATTTCGCGGAACCATGCGTGTTGCTGGCGGGCGAAGCGTCGAATACGGCGCTTCGCTGCATCGGCGGCGTCTTCCAGCGTCGTGCCGTCTTGAATATGCTGGCACAACTCGCGGTAGCCAAGGCCGGACATGGACGACAATTCGGGGGCGTAGCCTCGCTCCAATAGCGCCTTCACTTCGTCTACCCAACCCATTTCCAGCATCTGGTCGACGCGACGATCCACTCGACTATAGAGGTCGGCGCGGTCGAGACGCAGCCCCACAAGCATCGTGTCCCAGTTGGGCGCAACGCGCCGGGGATTGCTGCTGGAGGTTTCGCCGGACACCGCGAACACCTCTAGAGCCCGGATTACGCGCCGAATGTTGTGTGGGTCGATGCGGTCGGCGGCCTGCGGATCGACTGCCCGCAGCTCCGCGTACAGGGCCTCGCCTCCTTCCGCCGCCGCCCGTGCCTCTAGCTCAGCGCGTAGTTCGGGGGCCGGTGGCACCTCCGGGACTTGCCATCCTTCTATCAGACCCCAGACGTACTGGCCCGTGCCCCCCACGAGTATTGGCAGGCGACCGCGGCTGTGGATGTCGGCGATAACTGTCCGGGCCTGGCGCAAGAAGAGGGCAAGACTGTATGGCTCGTTGGGATCGACGATATCGATCAGGTGGTGAGGGACGGCGGCGCGCTGCTCGGCTGTCGGCTTGGCAGTACCGATGTCCATGTGGCGGTAGACCTGGCGGCTATCCGCGCCGATGATCTCGCCGCCCAGTTCCTGAGCCAGTTGGGTGGCCAGCGCGGTTTTGCCGGTGGCTGTTGCGCCTACTATGGCGACCAGCCTGGGGGTTGGGGCTATGATGTCATTCGCCTTGTGTCAGACAGACGCCGCTGCGGCGCGAGTGAGTGCGACGAAGACGTCGGGTTTGAGGCTTGCGCCGCCGACCAGTGCGCCATCGATGTCGGGCTGGCCCATAAAGTCGGGTATGTTCTCATCGGTGACGCTGCCGCCGTATAGAACAGGGGTGTCTGAGGCTGCCGGGCCGAAGCGGTCGGACAGCACTTGTCGGATTCGCGATGCCATTGCCTGTGCGTCTTCAGGGGAGGCCGCCGCACCGGACCCTATGGCCCAGACTGGCTCGTAGGCTATGGACACGCCATCGATGTTGCTGACTCCCGCAAGTCCTGTCAGGACCTGTCCGTCGACGACGGCCTCTGCCCTGCCCGTCTCGCGCTCGGAGATAGTTTCACCTACGCACATGATGGGACTGAGGCCAGCCTCTTTGGCAGCCGCGACCTTCCTGGCAACGGATTGGCTGGTCTCACCAAAAAGAGACCTGAGTTCAGAGTGGCCCAGGATAACGTAGCTGCAGAACTCTGCCAGCATTCCAGGCGATACCTGGCCGGTGTATGCGCCGCTGTCTTCGTTGTACATGTCCTGAGCGCCCAGGCCGATATCCGTCCCCTGCAGCATCTCAGATACGGCGGCGAGGGCCGTGAATGGAGGGCAGAGCACCTTGCCGACGCCCTTGATCCCAGCAAGGCCATGTTTCATGGCCGCTACGAGCCGTCGTGCCTCGGCGACGGTGCCGTTCATTTTCCAGTTTGCGACGATCAACGATCGGGTCATCGGTAGTTACCTGATCTTAAAGATTTGGGTCATATTCTACACGTTAGCAAAGTGGGTAGGTCGCAGCTCTGACCCTATGGGAGGGCTACCGGCATTCCCGTAGCGGCCGAGATGTCGGCTATGGAGACGGCGCCCACTCGCAGTGCGATCAGGGCCGGGCCGGTGACGTCGAGGATGGTGGAGCCTTCGCCTATCGGACTTTCGCCTGCGTCAATTACGAGGTCCACGGCGGCCCCGAGCTGTTCCCTCACCTTGGCGGCGGTCGTGGCCGCAGGCTGTCTGCTGGGGTTGGCGCTGGTTCCGGTGATGGGTGCGCCGAGCCTGCGGGCGATCTCACGTGGCACCGGGTGGTCCGGGACTCGTAGCGCGACGGTGTCACGGCCAGCCGTTGCGGCGTCCGGTATCGCCTCAGACCTTGTTACCACCAGGGAGAGCGGGCCGGGCCAGAATCGATTTGCCAGCTCGCGGGCGACTTCAGACACGTCGGTTGCGTAGAGATCAATGTCCTGTGGATCGGCGAGCAGGACCGGCATCGCCATCCCACCTGGACGGCCCTTTATTACGAACACGCGCGCGACCGCTTTGGGGTCGACGGCGGAGGCCGCGAGGCCGTAGAGTGTATCGGTGGGAATCGCGACGACACCGCTGCGGCTCAGATGGCTCACGGCGACGTCAACCTGGGCGGACAGGGACGGATCGAGCGTGAGGGGTTTGCGGGGTGCCATTTAAGGTTGACCACAATATAGCATAGATGCTAGCCTTGGACCCACAACATAAGAGGCATAAACGCGCTGTCAACGAGGAAGCCATAGGTCATCGGCATAGCGTAGACGCTAGCCCTGGACAACCACCACAATGAGCACAAACAAAGAGTCCAACGAAAGCCACAGGCTGGCCGCGAGCGACGATCTTGAGGTCTCGGCGTACCTGGAAATTGCCAAGGAAAAGTCGGGGCAGTCGCCGGTTCCTCAACCTCCAGCGAGGCCCGAACGCGAGTCGATCATCGTCATCGATTTCGGTTCCCAGTACAGTCGCCTGATAGCGCGGCGGGTGCGCGCGTCCAAGGTCTATTGCGAGATTCTGCCCCACGACTCGACGTGGGACAGTGTTAAGGATCTCAATCCGAAGGGCATCATCCTTTCGGGTGGGCCTGCCTCCGTGTATGACGACGGCGCCCCTATGGCTCCCCCGTGGGTGTACGAGTCAGGCCTGCCGGTGCTCGGGATCTGCTACGGGATGCAGGTGCTGGTGCATCAGTTGGGTGGCAAGGTAGCGCCATCATCCCACCGTGAATACGGCCACGCCTCTCTCGCCCAGTCCGGCCCCGGCGAGCCACTATTTCAAGGGTTGCCGTCATCTATGCCTGTGTGGATGAGCCACGGGGATCGGATCGTCGAGCAGCCCCCCGGATTTACCGCACTGGCCCACACCGAAAACTCGCCCATCGCCGCCACCGGCAATGGCAAGGGCATGCTGGGCATTCAGTTCCACCCAGAGGTCGCCCACACCCCCGATGGCAAGGCTCTCCTCGACAACTTCATCCATGATATATGCGGCTGCGGTCCGTCGTGGACGCCGGCCAACTTCGTTGCGGAGTCGATCGAGAAGATCAAGAAGCAGATTGGCGACGGCAAAGTCATATGTGCTCTGTCTGGCGGCGTCGACTCTGCTGTGGCCGCGACACTCGTGCATCGAGCCGTTGGCGACCAGCTAACCTGCATATTTGTCGACAATGGTCTGATGCGGCGCGAGGAACCGGAACGAATTCTGGAGACCTTCCGTACGTACCTTAGGGCGAAGCTGGTCTTCGCCCAGGCATCGGAACAGTTCCTGAGCGGACTCAAGGGCATCACCGACCCGGAGGAGAAGCGGCGCGTGATCGGCGAGACGTTCATCAAGGTGTTCGATGAGCACGCCGAGCGAGCTGGCCACGTGGACTTCCTGACTCAGGGCACGCTTTACCCGGACGTCATCGAGAGCAAGACGGCCGACAGCGGGGTTTCGGCCAAGATCAAGACGCATCACAACGTGGGCGGACTGCCCAAGGACATGACGCTAACTCTCGTGGAGCCCCTGCGCTACCTGTTCAAGGACGAGGTACGCGAGGTCGGGCTGGAGTTGGGTTTGCCAGAGGCGATGGTCTACCGGCAGCCGTTCCCTGGTCCAGGGCTTGCGATTCGCATCATGGGTGAGGTGACCGTCGAACGGCTAGAGACGTTGCGGTCGGCCGACTGGATCGTCATGGACGAGATCAAGGGCAATGACCTGTACCGCGAGATGTGGCAGTCCTTCGCCGTGCTGACAGATGTACATACGGTTGGCGTGAGCGGTGACTACCGGACCTACGGCAATGTCGTAGCCATACGGGCGGTCACGAGTGACGAGGCGATGACTGCGGACTGGGCGCGTCTGCCCTACCAGGTGCTCGCCCGAATCTCGAGTCGCATTGCCAACGAGGTTCCTGACATCAACCGGGTTGTCTACGACATAACAAGCAAGCCTCCGGGCACCATAGAGTGGGAATGATTTTCTTTGTCGGGCAACGCAAGTATTCTCGATCTTTGTACGTTTCCAGGTAGATATTCACATTGCCACATTCATTGCTGGAACGTAGCGACGTCACCGTACTATTGGTCGGTAGCGGGGGGCGTGAACACGCCTTTGCAACGCTGCTAGCTGAATCTCCTAGACTGGACACGCTGTTCGTAGCGCCCGGCAACGCCGGGACGGCTGGGATCGCCACCAACGTGCCCATTGACGTCGAGGACTCTGACGCCCTGGTCGCGTACTCCTTGGAATCAGGGGTCGACTTTGTCGTGGTGGGCCCCGAAGCGCCTCTTGCGGCGGGCCTGGTCGATAGGTTTGATTCTGCCGGGATTCTTGCATTCGGACCGACTGCAGCGGCGGCTCGCATCGAGTCGAGCAAGTGGTTCGCCAAAGAGATGATGCGAGAGCACGGAGTGCCGACAGCTTCAACGCAAATCTTCACAGACTATGATCAAGCTCGCCAGTACATCCTGGCCCAGGAGCCACCCATCGTCGTCGCAACCGATGGTTTGGCGGCGGGCAAAGGCGTCGTGGTAGCGTCAGATCACGATGAGGCTCTGGCCGCGCTCCGAGAACGAATTGGAGATGGCGGGCCCGGCGTTCTGGTTCAGGAATACATGACTGGTCAGGAGATCAGCGTATTCGCATTTGTCGACGGGGAGCACATCTCGCCGATGATTGCGGCCTGCGATTACAGCCCCGTCGGCGATGGCAATGTCGGACCGAACACCGGCGGCATGGGCTCATATAGCCCACCCACAGCAGCGGTATGGAACGACGAGACGGAGTCACGTGTCCGTCTAGAGATAATCGAACCAGTAGTGGCGGCCTTGGCGTCGGAGGGCAGCCCATTTCGAGGGATCCTATACGCCGGCCTGATGCTCACTGTCGACGGGCCAAAGGTCATCGAGTTCAACTGCCGGCTAGGCGACCCCGAGGCCCAGGTTGTACTGCCTCGACTAAAGAGTGACCTGCTGGAAGTCATGATCTGCGTCGCGCTAGGTGATGTGCCATCGGCTTCGCTTGAGTGGAACGATCAGTCACACGTGGCGGTGGTCCTGGCCTCTGGGGGATATCCGGGCAAGTACGCCACGGGGTTCCCAATCGACGGGCTGGACAACATGCCGACGGGTGTCACGGTCTATCATGCGGGCACACGGTTGGACGGCGACAAAGTGATCACAGCGGGAGGCCGTGTGCTTGCCGCCTCTGCCTCCGGAGACACGTTGGAAGCGGCGAGATGCCGGGCATACGAAGGGGTGAGCCGCATCCGGTTTCCAGGTTCGTTCCACAGAGGGGACATAGCCCTTATCCAGTAGGCCTGCAGAGCATAGTGGTGATCTGAGTAAGCGAGTCACGGCGTCAGGAGAATGTTGATGGAAGTCCTGCTGATCCTTATTATTGTCCACTCGCTGGTTTTTGCGGGATTTTGTGCCTCTGTCGCGGGCCTAAAACGCAAGAACAGCGGTAAGTGGCTGGTCCTGGGATTCTTTTTTGGCTTTGTAGCTTTGCTGGTGCTGATCGGATCGCCCAGCGAAACAAGCGCATCCAGCGCATCATGAGCGGCCCAATGAGCGACGTCAACGATCTGCTAGCCGCGTTTGAGTCAGGGGAGCTTTTGCGCCCGTCGCCTGACACGCCCAACATCGTCGATCTTGCCAGCGCCGTTGGCGGCCTCGTGGGCGCGTCCACAGCGATCCGCACTCCCGGCGGTGATGCACTAGCCGGCCTGATTGGTCCTTGCGATCATTTGGTGCTGGTGATGGCGGATGGTCTGGGCATGAGCGCCGTTCGTGCGATGGATCCAGACTCCTTCATCCCTTGCCACGTTGCCGCCGAATTACTGACTGTGTTTCCGTCGAGTACGCCTGTGGTGCTGGCTTCATTGGCGACGGGGCGGTGGCCAGCGCAACACGGGCTGCCGTCGTGGCATGTCTATTTGGAAGAGATTGATGCCGTCTCGACGATCATTAAGTACGTCAGGCGATCCGACGACAAGGACCTCTCGGAACTGGGGATGGACCCCGGGGATGCGTATACCGTACCCTCGATGATGGAGTCTCCTAGGTGGGACCCTGCGAGCTACCTGCCGAAGAGTCTCGTGGGCTCGGCCTTCTCTACGTATACTAGCGGCAGGAGCCCTCATCACGGCTACGAGAAGTTGGGAGACGCGGTCGGTGCGATCTCCGACCGGGTAAAGCGAGCCTCGTCGAATACGATTAGCCACCTATACATTCCGGATGTGGACTATGCTTCGCATTCGGCCGGAACGTCTAGCCCGATGGCTCAGGGCGCTGCGGCTGGAGTGGACCGTGCGCTGGCTTGGCTGGCAAATGCCCTGCCTAGCGGCGCCAAGATCGTGATGACTGCCGACCATGGCTTGGTCGACTACGCAAAGAGCGATGTCTATTCGATTGACCCGTCGGATCCGCTGATGGCCTACGTCGATCATGAGCCCTGGGGTACCGGCCGGACCATGAGTTTTGCGTGTAAGCGAGGTGCCGAGGCAGATTTCGAAGTCTTGTTTCGGGAGAGATTCCGGGAAGGCTTCTACTTACTGACAGTTGACGAATTGAAAGAGTTGAGTCTCTACGGGCCTGGACCTTTGTCACCGGTAATGGAGCGGCGTGTTGGTACGCACATGGCTGTATCGATGGGTGCCTGGTTGCTAGATTATGACTATCCAAAGGTCCAGTACGAGGCGCAGGACGAGCACGAGGCGGTCTCTCAGCACGGTGGCCTGACTCCTGCTGAAATGCTTGTGCCGATGGTGGTGGCTTAGTTAACTATTCCCACTAGATGGGAAGGTCGAAGTCCGATATTCGATATTAAACAGGAGGTAGTACGAAATGCCGCTTGTAGGCGTCGTATTAGGGAGCAAGTCAGATCAGGCCTATGGTGATGAGACATCGGCGGTCCTGGAGCAACTTGGTATAGAGCACGAGGTGGTCTTCGCGTCCGCGCACCGAACTCCCGATAAGGTCAGAGAGTACACTCAAGGAGCTCGTGAGCGCGGCATCGAGGTGCTGATTGCGGAGGCCGGTGGATCGGCGGGCTTGCCCGGGGTCATGGCATCGTGGACTACGCTGCCGGTGATTGGTGTTCCCCTGCCCTCCAGCGAACTCGGGGGCATAGATGCTCTGCATGCCATTGCGCAAATGCCGCCGGGGATTCCGGTCGCGTGCGTGGCGATAGGGTCTTGGGGCGCGCGGAACGCGGCCTTTTTTGCAGCGCAGATACTTGCCAACAAACACGCCGATATCAGCGCATCTTACGAAGAGTACCGCGCAGGACTCGCCTCACGGTGAGCTTGCTGATCCCCACATCAGGTTCCATTCTGCCGTGGGTCTACCCTCACGTGCCGGCGCGCCTGGCTTTCGGGGCCGATGAGGCCGGGAGGGATGGCATATTAGTTTGTGGGTAGTCGGTCGTGGCGTCGTGGTGTAATCTTGATGATGGATAAATTGTGAGGAGGCTCCCAGGTTGATCGATAGGTACGCCAGATCCAAGATGAAGCAGGTCTGGTCTGAGGAAAATAAGTACGAGAAGTGGCTCGAGGTCCAGTTAGCGGCATGCGAGGCCTGGACTGCCGAGGGTGTCGTGCCCGAAGAGGACATGAAACTACTTCGAGGCGCTACGTTCAACATGGAACGACTGAACGAAATCTTGGGCGATACACGCCATGAGATGACAGCTTTCCTGAGCTCAATAACGGAGTTCATCGGTCCCGAGGGCCGCTGGCTACACCTGGGCATGACCACAAGCGACGTCTGGGACACGGCAACAAGCCTGCAACTCCTTGAGGCCGCTGACCTGCTAATTGTGGAGATCGACGGCCTCTTGGACGCACTTCGAGATAGGGCTCTTGAGCACCAGGACACGCTGATGATGGGGCGAACCCATGGAGTGCATGCTGAGCCAGTAACCTTTGGCTTGAAGCTGGCCCTGTGGTGGGACGAGATGCGGCGCAACCGCGAGCGTTTGCTGCAGGCACGGGCCACGATGGCCTTCGGAAAAATTTCCGGCCCGGTCGGCACCCACGCAACGGTTCCTCCGTCCATCGAGTCGGCGGTATGTGAGCGACTCGGTCTGAGCCCCGCACCGATCTCGAACCAGGTCCTGCAGCGCGACCGTCACGCGCAGTTTGTTACTACGTTGGCGCTAATCGCCGCATCGCTTGAAAAATTTGCTACTGAGGTACGTTCTCTACAGCGGACCGAGATCAGGGAGGTCGCCGAGTGGTTCCCCAAAGGACAACCGGGATCTTCGTCGATGCCTCACAAGCGCAACCCTGAATTGTCGGAGAGGGTCTGCGGCATTGCGCGGTTGATACGTGGGCACGCGGTGACCGCACTGGAGAACGTCGCACTGTGGGGTGAGCGTGACATCAGCCACTCCTCAGCTGAGCGTATTATCCTCCCCGACTCGTCTATGGCGCTGGACTACATTTTGGATCTTTTCACCGGTGTGATCAGGAAGATGCATGTGTATCCGGATCGGATGCGCAAGAACGTGGACTCCACCCGCGGCGTGTTATTCTCACAACGAGTCCTGCTGGCGTTGATCGAAAAAGGCATGGCTCGAGAGAGTGCCTACGGGGTCGTCCACAGTAGAGCCATGGAGAGTTGGGATCAGGACCTGGACTTCCGAGAGATGATCTCAACCGAACCAGAGGTTTCAGAGCGGCTCACCGGGTCGGAGTTGGAGTCGTTGTTTGACTACTCGTACTATCTGCGGCACGTCGGCGAGATATTCGACCGCGTTGGTCTGACGAAGGAGGCCTAAATTGACGACGATTATGGAGTCACCACTTCCGGATCGGATCTACAGAGGTAAGGTAAGGGATACCCATGACATGGGCGAAGGGCTGTTGCTGATGGTGGCAACCGACCGCATATCGGCCTTTGACGTGGTCATGCCCAACGGCATACCGGACAAGGGCGCTGTGCTCTGCCAACTGTCGTCATTCTGGTTCGCACAGACGGCGGGCATCGTGCCCAATCACCTTGTTGCGCTGGCCGTGGACCGGGAAGACGTTTCGGCGCCGTACGAGATAGCGCGGCGTTCGATGGTCGTGAAACGCGCGGAGCGGATCGACGTGGAGTGCGTAATCCGAGGATATATCACGGGTTCGGCCTGGGCCGAGTACAAGAAATCTGGAACGGTCCAGGGCTTGCCGATGCAAGCTGGCCTACAAGAGGGCGACCGATTCCCCGAGCCGCTTTTCACCCCGACGACCAAGGCCGAGGTAGGCCATGACGAGAACATGTCTAAGCAAGAAGTAGAGGACATGGTCGGGGCCGAAACTGCAAAATTACTCGAGGAGACCACGGCCAAGGTCTACATGGCCGCCCATGAAATCGCCCTTGAAAAAGGAATCATCATAGCCGACACGAAGATGGAGTTCGGTTTCATTGACGGGAAACTGACTCTCATCGACGAGCTGCTGACGCCCGACTCGAGCCGCTTCTGGGACGCATCGGGGTACGCGCCTGGTAAATCGCAGCCAAACTTCGACAAACAGTTCGTCCGCGACTGGCTCAATTCTCAAGGTTGGGACCATGAGCCGCCCGCGCCTGCCCTGCCCGATGACGTAGTGTCGAAGACCCGAGAGAGGTACCTAGAGGCCCACACACGGTTGACGGGAAAGAGCCTTAGCTAGGACAATGTTGACCAGACTAACAGAGGTGGTGGTGAGGATAAATGGCGACAAGTTCTAATCGCAACAAAGATCGTATGACTCCTACTCAGGTGCGGGCAGCCCGACGGGTGCGCCGCCAGCGTCGGAGGCGGCTCGTTAAATTTGGCGGCATGTCCGCGATATCGCTGCTCGCGATTGTGTTCATATTCTCTCTGTTCGCTGGCGGACTCAGAGGAGGCGGCGGGAACTCAAGCAATACCGGCCCGGCCCCTACAGGCCCTGGCCTGAGGATCCCTGTCCAGGGAGCTGACCACATATCGCAGTCGCAGACACACCCGGATTACAATTCGGTCCCGGCGACCTCTGGATGGCACTTTGGGGACGCCTCTGCGCCTGCACCGTGGGGAGTCCACGGGGACGCGCTGCCGGATGAAATCCTCGTGCACAACTTGGAGCACGGCGGCGTGGGCATCCACTACAACTGCCCCGATGGGTGCGACGAGCTGGTTAGCCAGCTCAAGGAAATCGCCGATCGAATGGGCAAGGTGATATTGTCACCGTACCCTGGCATGGACGCCAAAATCGCCCTGACGGCCTGGACATTCTTGGACACATTCGATGAATTCGACAAGGATCGGGTCGAGGACTTCGCACGGGTTCACGAGAGTTCCCCGAACGCCCCCGAGTATCTCGTTCCTTAGTTCCAGGCGACCGAATTTTACCGACTAAATCCTCTGCATCAACATGAGGCAGTATGTACTTGGCCCGAGTCTACATAACGCTCAAGCCCACCATCAACGACCCGGTGGGTCTGACGATACGCGGCGGACTGCACGACCTGGGTTTCGCAGCGGTAGAGTCAGTTCGGTCGGGCAAGTACATGGAAGTGCGTCTGGACGCGGGCAGCGAGAAAGATGCAGAGTCCGCTCTTAGAGGCATGTGCGAGAAGCTGTTGGCCAACCCGGTGATCGAGGAATACCGCTTCGACCTTCGGAAGGAAGACTAGCTCTCGTAGTAACGTGGACCGCCCAAGTAGTCTTGCGCCGAGACGGTTGCTACTTGGCGTAGCCGAAACGGCGCGCTTCGTAACGCTCCGCCGAGTTCAAGCGACTACGCTAGCCTATGATGCCCTTGGTGCTGGGGATATCGTCCGAGCGACGAGGGTCCATCGTGAGGGCCATTCTCATGGCTCGTGCCATTGCCTTGAACAGAGCCTCAGCCTTGTGGTGATTGCTCTCCCCTGCCAGGACACGCACGTGTATGTTGAATCTCCCCTGCTGAGCCAGCGACTCCAAGAAATGGTCCACCAGGTCGGGCGTCAGTCCGCCCATGTCACCCTCGCCCAGGTGCGTGTCGAGCACGGCGTAGCCGCGACCACTGAAGTCTACAGCCACCAGAGCAAGCGCTTCGTCCAGGGGGACGTATGCGTGGCCCATGCGGGTGATTCCGCGGGCTTCGCCGACGGCCTCGGCGAAGCCCCGGCCTAGGAGGATAGCGGTGTCCTCCACCAGGTGGTGCCAGCCCACGTTCGTGTCACCCTTTGCATTCAGCTTCAAGTCGATGAGACCGTGACGGGAGAGCTGAGCCAGCATGTGGTCCAGCATGCCGTTTCCAGTTTCTATCTCGTACTGGCCGGTACCGTCAAGGTTGATCTCCACGGATATCTTGGTCTCGCCGGTCTCCCGGTTCAAGCTGGCTGTTCGCGATGATGTCAATTGCTGTCCTTTCGGTGACTTGCTCAGGCGTCACGATAGGCCTGGTCGCGCTTTCGGACGCGCTCCAGTATCGCGGTGTCGAAGGGTGCGAGGGAGTAGCCTCGGGGTTGCGGCGGCCTGGCGTCGATTCCCAGGGCATCCAGGACTATGGGTTCCGAGTAATAGCCTGCGTAGGTGCGTCGCAGCAGCTCGGTGAAGCCAGGGCCATTTGCAGACTCGATCTGCTGTAGTACGCCAGTCTTCCGGTCGATGCTGAGGCTACCAAATGACGCTGCATAATCGGTTTGGCTGATTGCCTCTATGGCCGAGAGAAGGTCTGTTAGGATCCGTCTTAACGGTAGCGAAGCTCCCCCGGAGCAATCGAGGTATTTCACCACGCCAACGTCTCCCGCCCCTGGCAGGCCATCGTGAGTCGGCACCAGGCGGTTCAGTACCTGCGCCGCTA
>Ga0114996_10004073_pt1 | contig 17744 bp, 32 predicted proteins | sample ArcticOcean_MG_C_4_FD_87039 | JGI IMG/M metagenome (GOLD analysis project Ga0114996, IMG submission 87039) | Marine microbial communities from western Arctic Ocean - ArcticOcean_MG_CB4_134 | ecosystem: Environmental > Aquatic > Marine > Oceanic | place: Arctic Ocean: Canada Basin | collected...
TAATGTCTATCTGCTATCTTTTTCATATATCCAACTTCAACATAGTCCATATCCATCTTTTTCTTAACATATGCTTTGGGGGTATTTATATCACTAACTAAATCATGCTTATCTGTAATAGACTCTAAGATTTTATCTATTTTATCTATTGAAGTTTCATTAATTGTTGCTAATTCATTCATGCTTCTGCTTCCTCTGTTAATTTTGGTTTTTCAAATACTGGTGCTGCCCATCCAATTAGTTCATATAGTGCATTTATTTTTTCATCTTTCAAACTATCTAATAATTTTTTATACAAACCTACTTTCATTAGTGATTCTATCATTGTTTTTCTATCTTGTTTATCCACATTATCCTCATATATTTCTTTTAGTAATTTGTTAACTTCTTCTACATGATGTTCACATGAATATCCAATTGTTGCTTTCGTTTTTGTGAGTATTTCTACTAGAGTATCCTTTTGTTTTGTATTGATAAATTTATACACTGCTCTTTTAAGGCATGAATTGTATTTACATATATCTGGATATAATTTTGTAATATTTATCATTTATATACCCTCACAATGCAATCTATGATAAGGACAATATTTACATTCCCAATCATATATTGGTGTGTTATGGTCTCCTACTATTGGTTCATTATCATTTGCTAATGCAACATTTAATTCAGTCCAATAATTAGTAGCTTCATCAATCCATTCTCTATCTATTTTCTGTGCCCTTATAGATGAATCATCTTTTTTATACCATGTAAGAGATAGATTAACATTATCTGTAGAAATACCTAGTTCTTTAGCAAGTCCCATTCCATAAGTTGCAACCTGCAAATAATAATTAACAGATGGATTCTTATCTATATCCCTTCCAAACATTTTTTTCCATTTATAACTATGAGCTGTTTTTAAATCAGTTACATCAAGCATATAAGTATCTTTATCATAGATACCCAAATCTAAGTGTCCTACAACATTCAGCTCTTTAAGTATTACTTTATGCTCTACAAATAACTCATATCCCTTTGATTCAATTTCTTCTCTATAGTTCTCAAATGTATCTGCAATGTCTTTATGAACAATAGTACCTAACCTCATTAATCTCATAGATTTTTCATCAGGATAAGTACCTTCATATCCATTCACATTGAAATATTGTTTTCTATGACAAGAACCTGCTGTTGATGCACTAAACCATCCTTGAAATTCTTTATACTTTTCTCTGTGATTGTCTTGTTCTTTTAATAAAAAACTATTATAATATGAAATTAATTTATTTGTGGTATGGTCGTTAATTCCCATTTTATTGTCTCCTTTTAGGGTTTAAATCTAGCAATAATCGGACTTACATCCTAATCTTTTCTAAGATAATAAGATGCAAATTTCCCATTGTTATTTAATTTAGCAACCATATTCTTTTTAATATTGTATCCTTCTTTTTTCAAATTACAGATAATAGATGCCAATCTAAAACATCCATATTGCGTTAAAGCATCTATCGGTGTTATGTTTTGTCCTTCTTTCAAATCTCTTAATATTGATTCTCTTTGTGTCATTTTATTATTCCTTTTTTGTTTTGCTATTTCATCGTCAATAGTTTTATTAGATATTTCACCATCTAAAAGTTTTTTACCAAGTTTATACTCAGGTGTTGACTTTATTACATTCAACATTTCATTTATTTTTCTTTTGTTTGGTGGAACTATGTATATCTTTTTCTTTTTATCCCAATCTGGGTAATGCACTGTAGATGACCGCTTTACATTCGGTTTGCGTCGTTCTTTACTCATCGATTTACCTTCGTTTTCTTTTTAGCTTCTTTTATTTCATCAAATGCTTTAATAAATTCCTTACCACCAATTTCGGCAACAGGTTTTCTCCATCCTTGTTTACCGAAAAACTCTACCAATCCCTTTTCATCTCCATTTTCAAGCATCATTGCTATTTCAGACATTTTACCCATTTTGTTCTCCTTTTAGTTAACATATTGTGAATCCTCCACTCTGTTGACAGAATGTAGCAAAATCCTTAACATTATTTGTATAGAAAGGATAACTTGTAGTCCAATCTTCTTTCTCGTAAGCTTTGCTCCATTGAGAATAATAAGGTTCTGGATAATTAGCAGGTGCTCTCATTTCGCCATGTTCTTTTTCACACGCATTAGAAATAGCATCCATCTCTTTTCTAACTTCCTTATTATGAACTTCTGCCCTTTCAATTGCTAGTGCATTTGCTCTTTCAAGAGTATCAACAGTACCATCTGCGATTAGTTTAGATAGTCGTTTAGATATTTTAAGTGATTTGGTTTTAGATATTTTCTTATCATCATTATAATACCCTTTTTCCATATCTTTTTCAGTTAGGAAATCATCACAACTTTCACATACAAAGTTCCATAACGGTCTCCACGACCATACATTATTACGAAAATAATCACCTGGATTATTTGTTTGAAATTGGTCTTTTAGTTCAAAATATTCATCTTTAACATTCTCAGGTATCTTCATTGACCAATCTAGCCATCCGTCTTTACCATATTTATTCATTATATCGTTATATCTCTGTGGATATACTTTGTTTACTGTTGGGTTTAACCCAGTTAAATCGAATCCCATGATATATTTACTCCTTAATTATTTATTACGAAGAGAGCCATACACGCTCCCAGTTTTTTGTGGTACTCTTTCATCAAATTTCAGACGACAAGTATCTAACACAACTACCAATCTTTCATCTTCTACATAAGCATCAATTAACTTGTCAGGATATTTCTTTTTTATTTCTACTAGTGAAATTTCTTCTAATCTTCCATAGGATACATTTTCTTTATTTTTCTTTTTATTTGCTTTCATTGTTTTTCACCTATTTTTAATATTTTCCATAAATCAGCTAATGTTGACCTACCACTACTACTCATTCTATCCATTTCCCATTCTAAATCAGCAATCAACTCTTTTATTTTGTTATATTTATCATTTTCGTTCCAAGCTTTATTTAGTTTATCATAATCTTTTATTATTATCATCCATTGTTCTTTACTTAAACCAGCAACTTCTCTTGCTCGATGGTCAAACATATTAAACATTCCACTTTTTTGTACTCTTTTATATTTTTTAAAGTCTTCTTCTGTTATACTAGTTGACATTTTTTTCTCCTGTAAGTATATATTCTGATTTATCTAATATTCTTGCCATAGCACTTGAACCAAGTATTTCATACTCATCGTTTGCTGCATCTGACATAACAAAGAACCAATCGGGGTTTCCCATTACTTCTTGGCTCTCAGGCCATTTTTTTACTTCAATTATTATCATCTGTCTTCTCCTCTCATTGTATCTTCATCTGGTTCTGGTAAATCTGTCTCACCACAATCTTCACAAAAATAATACGTAATGTATTGAGTTAGTCTTAGTCCGTAATATTCTTCACTTTGTTCAATATTTTCATGTTTGCAAGATTCTTTTTTATTTTCTATTTCATCTGTTTTCATTTGTATATTTCTGTCTTTGCTGCTATTATTTTCTTACCTAAGTGATAAGATGAATCATCATCATTAAGATTTGAACTTAATATTATTACTCTAGCATTTACATCACATTCAATCAACACTCCCCTAGTTCCACTTGCAGTTTCAAACATTTTACCGATTGGTAAATCTTTTAAATACATCATACCTTTTGCTGGTCTGAATTTTGGGCCATTCTTAAGAGCTCTCTTTACTAAAGTACTAATTTTCATTGTTCATTTCATCTTTCCATTCATGCCATCTATCTAACATCAATGATATTAACAACCCAATTATTATACCTATACCTATGCCTACTCCAAAATTTAATCCATGCATTATGTTTTTTCCTTAATATAGAGCTAGCTCATATAAATATGAACTAGCCCTAAATATGATTAGTTATTAGTTGAGTCTTTTACTGTTGTATCTGGCTCTACTATTTCTATTACTTCTACTTCAATTTCAATCTCTACTTCTGGTTGTTTTAAAGTTTCAGTATTGTATCTCTCGCCTCTCCACATAAATACTCTTAATGAGCCATGTTCAGCGCTGTCTCCTAACATTCCTTTGCCAAATGTAAATGCTTCATCAAAGGATTCATAATCTGGATAAGGTGCTATTAAGATACCATCATCTGTGAAATGTAATATTTCTTCTTCAATGACATCTTTTAATACGTTTTCTTCAACGACTGCTTCTTCTTCAACATTGCTAGTGAGTATTTCTACTTGTGTCGGTTCTTGTTGTTCAGTTGTTTCAAATTCAATCACAACTTCCTCTACTGATTCACTGCTCTTGAATATTGTTACACTTGCTACAATCAGGGATACAACAAGTCCCCAAGCAAGTATTTTCTTGTTTTTACTGTTCATTCTGTTTGTTTCCTTTTTTTATTGATAGAATAATAACCTTGCGCCATCATTTATAATATATTCATCATTTATATCATAAATATAATAGTTTCTTAGTACTGCATATTTCTTATCATTTGTATTTTGCCATTTACTTCCATATGTATTTGGTATAAATAGAAAATTTACCTCATTCACTTCATTGGTTCTTGGCAAGGCAATACCTATTTTACGCTTGTTCTTAAATATTGTATACTTTGGAACAGTATGAACTGTTTTATAATGTTCTGACTTTTGACCATTGTTTAATTTCTCAACATCATCACTATAAAACTCATTCTCAAAGAAAGCCCACTTTGCTCTTGGAAACCTTGCTCTGTAATATTCTATCTTTTCTTCTTGTTTGTATCGAAATTGCAAGAAGCATGCCGTTATTGAACTGTTTGTTCCTATTTTTTCATACGACATCGCTCTCTCCTTTAGATTCAATACCTATTATATCTTCTAATTGTTCTTTTTGAGCAATGAGAGCTTTTCTTTTTATTTCATCACCCCAATACAATGGATGTTCTTCATCATAATGACATGAATCACAATGATGAATTGGTATACCAATCAATTTGTTAACTACTTCTACATATAATTCTACTAGTTCATCTTTAGTTTTAACTTTCATTGTTCTCTCTTTTCTCTTTTGTGTACCAAACTATTACTCCTAATACACCACTAACTATGGCGATGTCTTTTAATATAAATAGTATCATAATTATACCTTCCCAAACATCTAAACCAGAGTTTTTTGCCTCTTTTAATAAAGCAAGCCCTTCTATCAAATCTGTAAATTGTGCATACATATTATTTCTTTCTTTTAAAAAATTTTACTTTTCCATCTCTAAATTCATCATTTGTAGGAGCAATATCAGAAGCTAATCGTATTACATGATAGTTCTGTAGGTATTCATCTTTACCAACATAAACAATACATTCACGTTTCTTATTGTTCATATCTATAACTAAACAAGGAAAATGATGATATGCTTCTGATGTAAATTTTGGGAATCCACCTATTTGACGTACAAGGTCATATCCCATTTCTTCTTGAAGCTTACCATCAATCCATATTTGACTACAAAATCTTGTGCTAATAACTTCTTGTCCTATTAGAGTACAAGCCTTTGCAATTCTATTGTTATAATCTTCAGTAGTTTCCCAAAGATTGCATGTTGTAAATATTGGTTTATGTGCCATGATACTTCTCCTTTTCATTTCTTTCTTTTAATGTCTCTTATTATCTTTTTAATCTTCTTGTTTTTAGATATTTTCTTATACATTTTCTTTATTGGAGTAACTATCTTCTCAGTACTAATGACTATAGGCCCTAATGCTATATTACTATCTTCACCTATATCACTCATTGATAAGAATACTATACTAGATATAATGATTATTGTTTTATTTATCTTCATAACTATTTCCTTAATTGTTATTTAATTATGGCGAAGAATGAGACCAGTTACCCTCTCGGAGTTGTCCGCTAAACGGCTTTTTGCGTATCTGGCTAACACTCATTCTTATTACATTGCATCACCTGATATTTAATCATCATTTCAGATGAGCAGGCACTGAGATAACAATGTAATTTGCCATGTTGGGGAAAGATTCAAGAGACTTATATAGTTTTATTAAACTATCAGGGGATGACCATTACCGAACCTGCATCATATTAATATCTTTTATAAACCCAAATACCTATGGTATTATTACACTTTCTCCAAGATTTGAGCAGTTTCAAGTGATGCTCAGCACTATACACCCCTAAACAACGGGATATGAATCATGGACTTCTCTCATCCACAATTCTTTTACTCTCCTCTTTGGCATTGTCATAAGATATGAAAACTTAGCATTGTCATCTCTCATTGATAAATCATCAGCTACTTGCCACTTGTATTTATAAGGACAGAAGCCTGGTACTTCATTGATAGTCTTATTTATCCAATACTCACCATTACTAGCATTCCAAGATGTTAATATTGCTATTGGGCCTACAATGGCTAATGTAACCCAAAGAATGACTATGAAATCAATCATGATAGTCACCTCCATTGTTTTCTATGTACTGAACACACTGTTCTTTCATAACAGACCATGTTAATACGATACCATTTGAATTAAGAACAAAATATACTTTCTCTTTCGGTGCGAAATGTAATGACATATTACACTCCTTTCTATTTTAGGGGTTAATGACCAAGTTACTACGAATATGGTACTATAAAATGTTGTGTGAATGTATTGATATATATATGTGTGTTCATCACACTTTCGCACTTTATTTGACAGACAAAGGTACTAAATAGTACAGTAAAAGGCCCAATTAAGGGCCTAATACTACTTGACTGCTACTGGGTTGACGTCCTCTTCCTCGGTGATGAGTAAAGGTTTGTCAGGGAATAGCTCCTTGGCCATGTTACAGATAGCTCGAACGTTAGAGTTAGTTGCTCTCATTACATCGTTCTTACTTGGTATCTTAGTACCTGCTAACTGAGACCATCCACTCTTTTGCGGAGCCGTGAGTGATTTAATGAGGCCTTCTTCTGCTGTCTTCCTTGCTAATGTGCGGTAATCTACATAGGTCATGGTGTCTGACATACTATGTTCCTTTCTGTTTGTTAATAAATATCTATAATATCTATAAATTTCAAAAAATGTAATATAACTAAAATTGCTATATGCAAATCCCCCGCTTAGGGGGTATAGTGGGATATAAGAGCGCACATCAAAATGGTGCATTTTTTTCTGAGAATAACTTGGTCTTTTGTTAAATAGTACTTGACTTTGCACTTTTGGTTCATATATAATGGGCTATCAAAAAAAGGTGTTTTATTTGTATTTCATAGTAACACTTGTACATAAGGCAGGGGCTAAAAAAAGAAGTTGTATTGAAAGAAACTTTACACCTATATTTACACATATGAAACGGAGTATATAAATGGCAACGATAGGCGTCCCAAAGGGATTGATGGATTTCACAGAAAAAGAGAGTGCGGCTCCTTACGTTAGAGCAGTTGTAGCAACAACAAATGACCAAGAACCTTCTAGGGGAATACATATGAAAGGCTCAGCAGCTAGTGTAACTTTAACTATTGGTGGTGCTGATATAGCTTTTTATTTATTACAAGGTCATACGTATCCAATATCTATTACGAAAGCTAGTGCAACTACAGTTGTATTGTTATACTGATGGCTGTTGGCATGCTAGAGATTTCCAATCTTCCTATAGAAGCTCAAGAGGAGATTTTATCAAGGTTGTCTTCCGAGGGAGCATGTCCAATAGAGATAGATGATAGAATATATTATATTCCAAGTGCGGTTAATGAATTGATAGAGAATCTATATAGCCAATCGTACAATTTTCTAAAAGGGGATAATGGAACACCGCAAAATAAAGAATAAAAAACATTACATATACGAACATATATCCGAGTTTTATAACTCTCATCAAGATAAGACTCCTATAGAAGACTGGCGAAAAGGTAAAGAGGGGGATTGGGTCTGGAGTGATGATAAAAGGATAGTCCAACTTCTCAAAGTTGTAGACAAAATAAAACATCCAAACGATAGAAAAAATTATAAATATGCTACTGGATATGTACGCACTATTGTTGGTACATTCCTAAAAAAGAAAAACTGTAAGATGGATACTGATTTTTCAAAGCATCCAAATAGATATACATTCTCTGGAAAGAACCCTAAATCTGTAAAAGAGAGGATAGGAGTTACTCAAAGAGAGAAAATTTTCGCTACAAATGTAGCTGTAGGTATGGGGCCTGTAAAAGCTTATATGGATGCCTATAATAGTGATGATGAATTACAATCAAGAAGAAAAGCAACAATTTTATTAAAACAGGAAAGAGTTATGCAAGAAGTAGAAAAATCTGTATTAGATATAGCAAAGGGAATGGGATTAGACCATGAGTATGTATTAAACAAGTTAAAATGTCTTGCTGATAGCAGTTCGGATGATGGTATCGTATTGCAATCAACAAAAGAACTTGCAAAAATAATTGGGACTTCTGGGATAACTGTAAAATCCAGAGAAATGGGTATTATAGGTATGTTCCAAGGTTTCACACCTGAGCAGCTCGAAAAAGCAGAGCGGCCTGAACTAAAGGAAATAAAAGGAGATAATAATGACATGTCCTAATTGTGGGTCAATAAAAAACAAGAAAAATGGAAAAGTAAAAGAAGTACAACGGTATAAGTGTCATGATTGCAAAAGAGAGTTTTTAGAGGAATATGCAGATATACCAATGTCTAATGTGAATACTTCTTCTATGGTAGAGGAATTAAATTATACTTACTTAACTGATAATGTTGCAACGGGAGAAGCTCCATCTTTAGAAACTCTATTAAAAAAGTTTAGTATTTCTGAAGACATATGGAAGGTAACAAATTTTAAAGTAAATCAATGGGATGTATCAGCTAAAGAAGAAGTAGATGGAAAGATAGTGTGGAATACCCATACAAATTACCAAGCCAGGGCGAGTCTTGTAAGAAAGATTCCAATCAAGTGTGATTTCCCACCAGTGCAGGGGGCAAAAGTATCTAAAATTTCTTTTAATGTGAAAACTCCAAAGAGAGATTTAAAATTAGATGTAATACTTCCAGATGCTCAAGTCGGATTCAAAAGAGATTTGAATACTGGAAAATTAACGCCACTTCATGATTTAAAGGCAATTGCCATTGCTACCGAAATAATTAAAGATTTAAAACCAGATAGAATAATAATGTTAGGCGATATGCTGGACTTACCAGATTGGTCTACTCATTTTGTTCGTTCTCCAGAGTTTTACTTCACAACACAACCTAGTATCAACTGGTTATCTTCTTGGATTTCAGAATTAAGACCATATTGTAAGGAAATGGTATATATAGAAGGCAATCATGAAAAAAGAATGATTGATAGTATCGTGCAAAATACAATTCAAGCTTATGGTATAAAACCAGCGAATGAACCAGATGTTCCTGATTTAATGTCTGTTCCTTATATGTTGGGATTACATAAGATGGGCGTTGAGTATATAGGAGACTATCCTCATGGAGAGTATTATATTAATGATAATCTTGTATGCATACATGGTAATAAAGTAGGAGCTAAAAGTGGACAGAGTGTAATGAAAATGTTAGACTCTCCTAGAATTAGTTTAATACAAGGGCATGTTCATAGATTAGAAATGGCTCACAAAACTGTATGGACTCATGGGAGTCCTAAAATATACCAAGCAATATCTTGTGGAACTCTTGCAAGAATAGATGGTATTGTTCCCGGTGGTGGAACAAGGTATAATTGGCAACAGGGATTAGGGATTGTTGAATACGATGAAGAAAGATTCCAAATAGATACCGTTGGTATTTATAATGGAAAGTCTATCTTTAGGGGGAAGGTATATAATGGATGAGTATATTAAACCAAAGGATAAAAAGACCAGACAGGGTGCAAGTAAAAACACTAAGTATGGGAATAAGGTAAGTAAGAAATATTATAAGAAAAGATACATAGGACAGGGAAGATGAATTATGGGGGGAAGTTTTTAGTATTCTGGAAGAATATGAAACCAGATGGAAGCGATGCCCTAATGCGTTCCTTTGATACTTCGATAGAAGCTAAATCGTATGTGCAAGGGTGTGTAGATTCTGTTGTCAATTTTACCAAAGATGCAGATGAAAATAAATTATTAAAAGAATTTGAAATAAAGAATATGGGTAAAGAGATATGGGTATAGTAACAAAAAGGGGATTGCAAAGGAAAGATTTAATTCAAAGAATTAAGGTTCTTGAGTATGCACTTGCGACTTCGATTGAAAGACAAAGAAATGCTGAGTTAATTCTTGATTTTTATATAGAAATGAATAAAGATGGAAAGAAGTTTGAAAAGTTTTTAGATAAGAAAAGAAAAGATGTCGAACATAAACAAGAAGAACGTAAGTCTAGCTGAGGAACAATTATTACTTGCTAATAATGATTTAATTGCTTTTGGCAAGTTGTTTCTTCCCGATGATTTCATGAGAAGTGAAACCCCTCCATTCCATTATGAGATGGCTGATGCGATTGATAATATAGAAATAAAACAGTTAGGTATTATTCTTCCAAGAGGTCATGGTAAGACAGTGTTGACTAAGGCTTCTATTATAAAAGATTTTGTTTTTTGCCCCAAAGATGATATGCATTTTTATGCTTGGGTATCTGCTACTCAGAAATTATCAGTAGGTAATATGGATTATATAAAGCATCACCTAGAATTTAATGATAGTATCAAGTATTTTTTTGGGAATCTTAAAGGTAGGAAGTGGACAGAGGAAGACATAGAATTGTCTAATGGATGTAAGCTAATATCCAAAAGTAATGTAGCAGGTATTCGTGGTGGTGCAAAGTTGCATAAAAGATATGATTTGATTATATTAGATGACTTTGAACATGAAGCAAATACCATTACACCCGACGCTAGGGCTAAGAACGCAAATCTGGTTACCGCTGTTGTTTATCCTGCGCTTGAACCTCATACTGGTAGGTTGCGTGTTAATGGTACTCCCGTTCATTATGATTCCTTTATTAATAACCTTATTACTAATCATGCGAAAGCTAAGAAAGGCGGTAAGGATTTTTCTTGGAAGGTAATAACTTATAAAGCTATTTTGCCAGATGGTACTTCACTTTGGCCATCGTTTTTTCCTAAAGCGAAATTAGAAGAAAAGAAAAAGTTTTATTACGATAGTGGCCAATCACAAAAATTCTATCAAGAATATATGATGGAAGTCCAATCTGAAGAAGATTCAGTATGGAATAGAAGGCATGTAAAACATTGGGATGGATATTACGAAAATGAGGATGGGGCTAATTACATTAATGTTGATGGTGACAAGTTTCCTTGTAATACATTTCTGGGTTGCGACCCTGCAACAGATATTGATACTAAGACTTCTGATTTCTCGGTTATAATGGTAATTGCCATTGATACTAATAATAAATTATATGTATTAGAGTATGAAAGACATCGAAGTATTCCGACTGTAGGTTCCAGAGATAATAATGGAGATATTATAGGAAAGATTGGTGTCGTAGATTATATTATGAATTTGCATGAAAAATATCATTGTGTATCAAGCACAGTTGAAGATGTGGCTATGAACCGTTCAATTTTCCAGGCGTTAAATGAAAGAAGAAGGGTGGAGAATAAATATAACATTGGGGTAATCCCAGAAAAACCTGGTGGTCAAAACAAAAGAAATAGAATATATAGTGGTTTAAGTGGTAGATTCAGTACTGGAAATGTATTTATTAAAGAAAATATGTTTGATTTAACCAATGAAATCATTACTTTTGGGCCTAAAATGTCCCATGACGATACAATTGAGACCCTTTATTATGCACAATTACACGCATTTCCGCCAAATATGAAGCAAGATAAGTCTAAAAAGAACTGGTATAAACCTAAAAAGCATGCTAAGAGTTGGGTGATTGCATAATGCCACAAAATAAAATTCCATATAAAAAATCACAAGTCCCAATGAGTATATCCAACTTGAGATTGCAAACACCAATTGGCGAGGAATCTCTTTATGGTAAAATGTTTGGATTTGGAACTAATATTGCAGAAACTTTATCTGGTTCAGAACCTTCATCTATTTGGGAAAAATATATGTCTCAGGCTTCCACAGCTGCTGATAGTTTACAAAGATACCCAGCTCCTTCTGCTGGTGCGTTATTATTACATGAAGCTGCTCGTAGGAAGGGAATTGGAGTTAGTGGAAGTGGAATATCTTTTCCTACTAAATATGGAAAGTTTAAAATAGGCCCTTCAAATGTTGGGAAAGCAAAAGGAGTCAAGGTTCAGTTTGACTTAGATACGAGTATTCTTGGTAAATTAGAAAAAAGGTTAATGCGATAATGGCAAAAAGAGGAAGAAAAAACAAAGCTCACGTTAATAAACAATTGTGGGATAGGGCAAATAGTACAGATAGGTCTAAGTGGCGTAGCAAAAGTCAAAAGGGATATGATTTTTATCTTGACGAGCAACTTAGTATGGATGAGGAAAAGGCCTTAGAAGAATCTGGAATGCCTTCCTTTACAATTAATAGGATTTTACCTATTATTGAAATAATGAAATATTTTGTTACAGCTAATAGCCCAAGGTGGAAAGCTGTAGGAGCTACTGGAGATGATACAGATGTAGCCCAAGTCCATTCTGATATATCTGATTACTGTTGGCATTTATCTAATGGCAATTCTATATATGGGCAAGTTGTTCTGGACTCCTTAGTAAAAGGGGTAGGATATTTTTTAGTAGATGTAGACCAAGATGCAGACCATGGAAAAGGGGAAGTCACTTTTAGTAGGATAGACCCATATGATGTTTTTGTAGACCCAGCTAGTCGTGATTTCTTATTTAGAGACGCAGCCTTTATAATGGTCAAAAAGAATCTGTCTAAGACTCAATTAAAGAATCTATTCCCACAACACTCATCTAAGATAAATAAAACAACTAGTAGTGAATATTCATCTAATTTTTCACAAAGAAATGTAGAATCTTCTAAAATTGTACAACCAGAAGATATAAGTTTTACTCTTGACTCTGAAGGTGAGGACGACCAGATTATTGCATACTATGAAAATTATAGTAAAATAAAAATCCCATTCGTAAATGCTTTTATTAGTATTCCATTGACTGATGACCAGGAAAAACAATTACAACAATCTGTTCAAGTCCAATTACAAGAATTTCAAGCAGAATCTGAAGTACAATTACAAGAAAAAGTATTATCAATACAACAATCTTTGCAGGCTGGGGAAATCATACCAGAAAGAGCTGAGTTAGAAATTCAAAAAGCTCAACAAATGATGGAAACCGCAATGGCAGAGAAACAGCAAGAATTAACATCATCTGCGCAAGAAGAGATGTCTAGAGTAGAACAAGTGGTAATGAGAAAAGAAGAATTTGATAATATGCTGAAAAGTACGGAGTTCAAAAAGAGTGTGGTAGACTTTGTAGACTTCTACGAGACTAGGATAAAGTTAATATGTAGTGTTGGGGATGATGTATTCTTATATGAATATGAATTGCCTATTACTGAATATCCTATAGTCCCAATACCATATATGTATACTGGTACTCCTTATCCTATGTCAGCGGTAATGCCTTTGATTGGCAAGCAACAGGAAATTAATAAAGCCCATCAAATCATGATTCACAATGCTAATTTGGCTTCTAATCTCAGATGGTTATATGAAGAAGGTTCTGTCGATGAGTCAGAATGGGAACAATATTCATCAAGTCCAGGTGCTTTACTGAAATATAGGCAAGGATTTCAACCCCCAACTCCTGTAATGCCAGCTCCTATCAACAATGCTTTTTATAGTATTACTCAAGAAGGTAAATCGGATGCGGAGTATATTTCTGGTGTTCCTTCTGCGATGATGGGATTTACTCAGCAACAAGCTGAGACTTATAGAGGATTGCTTGCTAATGATGAGTTTGGTACTAGAAGGTTAAAATCGTGGATGTCTACAATAGTAGAACCGTGTCTTGAGCATTTAGGAAAATGCTTTCAGATGATAGCTCAAAAGCATTATACGATTGATAAAGTTTTTAGAATAGTTCAACCTGAAGCAGGTCAAGAACCAGACCAAGATAAAGAAGTAAGAGTCAATATTCCGATATTCAATGATTTTGGGCAAGCAATTGGCAAGTGGACAGATTATGAAACTTCTAGATTTGATGTAAGAATAGTGGCTGGTGCTACATTACCTATTAATAGATGGGCATTATTAGAAGAATATTTCAGATGGTTCCAAGCTGGATTGATTGATGATATTGCGATGATAGCTGAAACTGATATAAGAAATAAAAAACAATTAGTAGATAGAAAGAGCTTATACGCTGAATTGCAATCACAATTAGAACAGATGACAGATGCTATAAAAGATAAAGAGGGTACAATAGAAACCCTTGAAAGACAATTGGTACAAGCCGGTATAAAGATGAAGGTTAATGAAGCAAGCACCCAAGTGAAAAAACAGGTTCTTGATACCGAGGCTCAGCAAAAACTACTTAGAGGTATGATGCAAGGAGAAGTCCAAATGGCTAAAAAAGACCTTGCAAGAGAAGTAAAGACAGCCGTAGCTGAAGCAAAGCTGGATGCAAAAAAAGACTTTGATAGTAACAAAGAAAAATAATAAATTCGGTAAACATAAAAAGGACATATTATGGAAGAAAATGTACAAGTAGGTAACACTCCTGCAAATGGAGTCCCAGAAAGTACGGTGGGAATGAGTAGCGAAGGGTTTTTCGAGGCTCTCGATACTCAGGTTAACGGTGGTATATTAGATGCCCCTCCCTCACAAGAACAGACAACCTCTCAGTCGTTGGAAGATGCTGGTAATCAGTTTCTTCAAGAACAACAACAAAAAGAGAGCCCTGTAGAGGGACAGGCGGATGTTGAAAATCTGCAAAAAAGGTATTCGGATTCAAGTCGGGAAGCAAAACGATTAAGTGGACGCTTAAACGAAATTGAACCATATTTACCTATACTCGATGCTATGAGAGAAGACCCTAATTTAGTTACTCATGTGAGAGGCTATTTTGAGGGTGGTGGTCAAACCCCAATGGGTATGAAAGAGAGATTACAATTGGATGAAGATTTTGTGTTTGACCCAGACGAAGCTATGTCAAAACCCGATTCAGACTCCGCTAAGGTTTTAGCGGCTACGATTGACGGAGTAGTCCAAAAAAGGCTTAATGATGCTTTGAGTACGCAGAAAAATGAAAACCACAGACTCACGAGAGAATCTGAGTTTCGTTCTAAATACACTTTATCAGAAGAGCAATGGAAAGACTTTGTTGGTTTTGCCAAAAATAAAACTTTGCAGTTAGATGATATATATTATCTTATGAATAGGGGACAAAGAGAACAACAAATCGCACAGAGCGCTAATCAAGAGGTTTCTAACCAAATGAAAAGAGTTCAACAGCGACCACAATCTCTAGCTTCTACGGGCGGCTCTCCAGAGCCACAAAAATCTCCAGACGATTCAGTCTTTGAAGAAATACTGGGTATTGACACAACATTAGAGAGTGTATTAGGCAGATAGCCTAGTACAAAATTAAGTCAATAATAGTAGCCTTTAAGGCTACAAGGAGAAGGACACATGGCTGATTTATTTCAGATAAGTGATGTTTCCGGTTTGACTGAGAGTGGTTCAGCTATAGCGGGTTCAGCGCTTAGCACAGGTGATCTGAGGCGAAAATATAATTTCGGCGACAGAGTATCTGAGTTAGCAATAGCACAAGACCCGTTTTTTAGATTCTTATCAAAAGTTTCTAAAAAGCCAACTGACGACCATCAGTTCAAATTTACGGAACGACGTCCATCTTACCATAAACGATATGCATACGTAACTGCACATGGTACATCTCGCGCAGGCATGGTGGCGAACCAAGCAACAGTTACAGCAGGCAATATTGACCCAGGTGATACTTATTATTTTCAGTTTATGACTGATTATAAAAGTGCTGGTAATATTGGTCAAGTTCGAGGTTCAACCAACTCAATTCAAGTTGGTGACGACGGAACTCAACCAAAGTTTATCATTCCTGGTCAACTAATCAAAATACCAATGTCAGGTACGGCAGGCTCCTCAGCGGCAGCAACAGCTATGGCTGTAAACGACTATATAGTTGTTCGCGTTGAAGAAGCTACAAGTACTTCTACTGGTACTAGGGCAGCAAATAAAAATGCTGTTGATTGCAAATGTGTAGTAGTAAAAGACCTTGACACCGATACTAATAATGAGTTAGGTGGTTGGGGTGCTGGTGGAACTGCAGACGAAAGTCTTGCTGGTTCTAATACTACAGATGCAGAGTTCGCAGCTTTTTCAATGATACAATTGGAAGGTGCTCGCTCAAACGTGGTTGGTAATTCATATGGACAGGGTAGTGGATACCCAGAAACATGGAAAGACAATCCATTCTCAACTGGATACGGACTTACTCAGATTTTCAAAACTTCGTTGGCAATGGATAACACAACTCGTGCCACTGTTACAAAGTATGAACCTAATGAGTATGCTCGTATTTGGCGAGAAAAATTAATAGAGCATAAGTGGGATATTGAAACCGCTTTGCTTTTTGGTTCACAATACACAGATGGTAATGGGGTAACTCATACACAAGGAGCTCTTGATTATATTATCAGTTATGGTAATATATTTGATGGTTCTGGTATGGGCGGAACTGGTACAAAATCACAAGATGATTTCTTGGATGATATGTCTCATTTCTTAGACCCTCGTTACAATAACGCAAATGCTACTTTATTTTTTGTTAGCACAGACGTTTATAACTGGTTGCATAAACTAAGTGGATACATGAGTGCAAATATGTCTCAAGTAGCTGCTGTGAGTAATTCACAAGCTCGTGCAAACTGGGATATGGGACGTGCCGGAAGTAAAGATGCATTTGGAGTATCTGTAACTACATTCACAACTCCTTACGGAGATATGAATGTAGCTCGTAACGTACACTTGGACGGCTCACCAGTTAAGATGCTAGGTGTGAACATGAGATATTGTTCATACAGACCTCTTGTTGGTAACGGATTAAATCGTGATACAGCTATTTATGTTGGAGTGCAAACTCTAGAGAATAGTGGTGTTGACCGCAGAGTGGACTTAATTCAAACTGAAGCCGGTATGGAATGGCAAATGCCTGAAGCCCATGCTGTGTGGAAATAGGAGTTGAATTATGGGACAACCATTATACGGGTCAGAGAAGTATGGTAACGAAGCAGAAGATTTTAGTAAATATCTAGACTTTTGCGCAGGTTATCAAGGTAATCTTCAAGCAACAGGGGTTTCTATCTCTGAAGCTGAAGCGGTAGCTGGACTAGCAGCTGTTAGTAGCGCAGACCAGGGAGATTCAAATGCGGCTACTATGGTAGCAAGTGCAGTGAATACATCTGCGATTACTGGAGCTGCAGCTGGTACAATACATCTTCCCACAGCAACTAAAGGCGCTCATTTGTGTCTTGACTATGCTGATGTAGTAGATGGTTCTACTGGAGCCCACCATATTGATGTTAACGGAGGTGCTCTTCTTAGCACTGGTTCAACATTAGTTTCTGGTGGAGTTTTGGCTAAGCAAGTTATAGGTGGAGCATTGGGTAACGGAAGTAACGCAGTAGCAATTGAAACTGCTGGTACTGCCACTGGCCCAACGTCAGTAAGATTAATTCTTACACCTACTACTGGTAACAATTTTTTAGGAGCTGGAAGTGTAATACACTTTTACTGTCCTAAAGATGGCGAATGGCTAGCAAAAGTATTTCCTGTACAA
>Ga0114996_10004075_pt1 | contig 17733 bp, 19 predicted proteins | sample ArcticOcean_MG_C_4_FD_87039 | JGI IMG/M metagenome (GOLD analysis project Ga0114996, IMG submission 87039) | Marine microbial communities from western Arctic Ocean - ArcticOcean_MG_CB4_134 | ecosystem: Environmental > Aquatic > Marine > Oceanic | place: Arctic Ocean: Canada Basin | collected...
CAGTGGGCAAGGCGGCCAGGGCCTCTTGGCGGCTGGTGCAGACGACTAAATCGATGTCGGGGACGGCGGCGCCGATGCGCTCGGCCCAGTTTTGTTGTTGCTCGCCGCCGGGCGGCAGGAAAACGAAAGTAGTGGACATAGTGGGTTCCTTTGGGGTAGAGAGGGCGGTGGACATGGAACGGATTCCTTTCGCGGCGTATTTGCGTCGGTGTTTACAATGTCGGGAGCAGTTAGCGGTATTATTAGTGCGTTTAGTTTAGATAGCATAATATAACGCATCGATTGGGGAAGGACAGAAATGGATTGGCGCTAGGAGATGAGTGCTTGGTATTTGCCGATCTACAATGCGGGGAGTGTAATCTTCGTAGCTTCACTTCCATTAGCTCTCCAGTACGATTTCCCCCATAGCGATCTTCTGCAGCGTCTCTGCGTACAGCACGTGTTCCTGCTCCAACACGCGGGCCGCTAAAGTTTCCGGCGTGTCGTCGGGCAGCACCGCTACCTTGCGCTGGGCCAGAATGGTTCCTTGGTCGTACTCCCCATCTACCAGATGTACTGTAGCACCGCTTTCTGTCGCGCCCGCCGCCAGCACCGCTTGGTGTACTGCGTCGCCGTAAAATCCCTTGCCTCCGAATTTTGGCAATAGGGCGGGATGGATGTTGAGGATGCGGCCGCGATAGGCCGCCAGCGTCTTAGATCCAAGTTTCTTCATGTACCCGGCTAGGACTAGGACTTCGACTCCACAATCCTGCAAGGTCTCGAGGATGGTTCGGTCCAACGCATCTGGATCTGGATGGATGCGGTTGCTCAGGTGGTGAGTGGCAATGCCCTCGCGGCGGGCGCGCGCCACAGCGCCACAGCGCGAGTTATTGCAAATGACGGTGCGCGGCTCGGCGTGCAGGCGGCCTTCGTTACAGGCATCGATAATGGCCTGCATATTGGTGCCCTGGTGCGAGGCCAGGAAACCGAGCTTGAGTTTTTCTACATTCATAAATCGATGTGCATACCGTCTTCGGCAAGGAAAACGCGCTCGCCGAAAATGCTGTGCGCCTTCTGTGCCTCGCCTTGGGGGTCGGCCAGTATGGCGCGGCCGTGGTGCAGGAAACCGAGGCGCTGCACCTGCTTTTCTCGGGCGTAGACGCAGATATCTTCCACTTTGTGATGTCCGGTCTCGGCGAGCAGTAAATCGCAATCGACCAGCAGTGGCGCCAGTTCGCTCACGTCCTTAATATCGCCCGAAAAAACCACTCGTTTACCATCGGCCTCGACGAGAAACGAATGTGACATCCAGGCTTCGCCCGCCGCCGGCACGCCCATGTGCTGGTTGTGCAGGGCCGTTACCTTAAAACCATCCTCGTCGAATACCACGCCGTCGGCGTAAGGCTGCGCTTGCAAAGTGAAATCGACGGCAAATTGTCCCTCCGTACCTTGCAGAAACTGCATTATGCCTTGCCAAACCTGCAGATTGGCAATAAAAAGATCGAGGTGCTTGCCCGCCATGCGCCGCTGTGGATCGGACTGGCGGCCGTCGAGCTTGCGGATGTCCCAGAGCAGATTGGCCAGACCGCCGATGTGGTCCATGTGGGTGTGCGAGATAAATACCGCGCGCACGGTGAGCAGATCGATGTCCAACAGATGGGCGGTGTAGGAGCAGCCAGCGCCGGCATCAAACCAATACACCTTTCCGCCGCGTTCGATCATAAAGGAAGTGTGTCTGCGGTCGGGCATGGGTTCAGTGCCGGCGCAGGTGCCAAGAAATGTGATTTTCATTGTTTTCCCTTTGCGATATAGTTCACTTTAACAGATCTGTACCCCTGTCCCCGGCGCTTTGGCGCGGCAGATACTGGCTAACGTCGACACCAGGGTAAACACCCCCGTGACTCCCTTCATGGGATTGCTGCGCCGGATTTGGATCTCCACCCCCTGGCCGCGCGCCTCGATTTCGATGATCGACACCTCTAAGGCCGGATCGGCCACCAAGACAGAGTGGGTGCGATCGAAACCGAGGCCGCCCAGGGCTACGGCGGCGTGCGAATTGACGTTGCGCGGGTAGAGCGGGCAGATGCCGCGCGTTGGTCCGTCGTAGATGGTGGTCGCCGAGTCGATGCTTTGCGGATCGATGTCGACGCCGCTAAAGTCGAGGCTGCGCACTGGTTTCTTCATGACCATTTTGACTTCTTCCCAGGTGTTTTTGCCTTCGTTGAGTGCTTCCAAGCCGACGATGGCGCCGTGGGGGATGTAGAGGCAGTGGCCGTTGGTGGCGGCCGTTTGCAGCAGCGCGGTCTCTAAATTAGCGTCGGCTAGGGCGGTCAGCGATAGGGGCATGTAATCGGTGTGTTGCAAAAAAGTAGTGCCCCAATCGCGCGAGATGGCGGGATGGGCCAATTCGATGATGAGGTCGGCTGGTTTGCTGGTGAAGTCGGCCAAATCGTCGAGCACGAGGTCGGCGGGCAGAGCGGCCACTTTGTCTTTGCTGCGGTTGTAAACGAAGGCGATGTCCAGGCCCAGTTCGGGGCGGCTGGTGATCTGTTCGTAGACATAGGAGCCGATATAACCGTAACCGATGATGCCGATACGCGCTTTGTCGTTTGCCATGTTTTATTCTCCTTAATGCGGCTTATGCCGGGTCGGATTTTTTGTTTTCTCTGCGCTCTCGTAGGTAGCTACGCGCCTTGTTCAACAACATGCGGTCGCGCGCGTCGAAACCCTGCAGGTAGAGTGCAGCTGAGAAGAAGACGAGAAAAATAATAAGTTCGGGGAGCAGAGACCAGAGGGAAACAGGTTGGGCCAGGCGCTTGAAGATTTCTGCTGCTGCAAATCCGGCAGCGGCGGCGACAAAGGGTTTGAGCAGCGACCAGCGCAGCGGCCGTATGTCCAGCAGATAGCGCGCCTGGATCAGACGCACCAGCGCGGCCAGAGAGGCGGAGATAGTGACGCTCCAGGCTGCCCCCACGCCTTGGTGCAGGGGGATGAGCCAGTAATTTAAAAAGAACATGCTCACCAGCCAGATCGTATTGTTGAGCAGGTTGACATAAGGGTGGCCCGACATGATTAGCAGGGTTTCCATAGGGATGGTCAGTCCCAGGGCGATAGTGCTGAGGCAGAGTACCCAGGCGATGGTGGCACCGGCGGTGAATTTGGGGCCAAAGACGCGCATCAGGATTTCTCCGCCCACCCAGACCAGACCCATATAAGCCAGGGTGGTGATGCAGATCCAGCGCAGCACAAAAGCGAGATTATCCTCCAACTCGCGCGTTTGGCGGCGGTGGGTGAGGTCGGTGACGATGGGAGCAAAGATGGAGTCAAAGGCCTGAGGTATTTTCTTCATAACGGTGCTGAATTGGCGGGCGGCCTGGTAGATGCCGGCGGCTTCTGGTGAGACCATTTTGAAGAGCATGAAGGAGTCTAGACTTACGACTAGTGTATTGACCACGTCCGAGAGCATGACGGGAAAGGCCGTATTGGTCAGTCTGGACCAGGGTGCATCGCCGCAGAATTGGCGCAGGGAAGCGCCCAATGAGAAGTGGGATCTGAAGTACAAGAGCGACAGCATAAATAAACCGAAAGCCATGAGTATGGGGGCGGTGGCCAAGCCTTCCAGGCCCCAACCGCAGAACCCGGCGGCCAGCGTGCCCAGCAGTAGAAATAGGGGTCCGCCAATGGAATTGACGTAGACTTCATATTTCATGATGCGCAGCGCCCAGGTGGCGGCGATCAATACTACGGCCAGTACCATGAAAGGTAGAGACCAGGCCATGATGCGGATAGTCAGGACCAATTGGGTGCGGTCGGGAGCTTCGTTACTGAACCAAGACGCGATGTAATCGGCGCCAAAATAGAGGCCGACGGTGGTCGCGATGCTGGCCACCAGGCCAATGACGAGGCCGCGGCCGATTATCTGGTGGCAACCGTCCTCGTCGTTGTCGGCGCGGCATTTGACCACCTCTGCCGTGATGCTGCGGTGTAATCCCACGCGTGCAACTTTATAGGCGATCAGGATAATCTTCCAGGCGGTATCGTAGAGGCCGTAAACCGCGGCGCCAAACATATTGGTGATGACGACGATAGACAGCGCCCGAGCCCAGCGTCCCGCTTTACCGATTAAATTGATAAAGGTACCGCGGGCCAGGTCGACTATATGGCTTTGGTCGTCGTTGCCGTCTTCTTCTGCGGATGATGGCGTCGGTGGTCCGGGAGCATTGGGATCGGACATAGGGATCAGCAGGACCTGGGGAGACAAATGCGGAAAAGGAGTAGGGCAACGATGGCCATGGTTTAAATCAACCGTCGCGTTGCAGGCGAAAACGACGTGGGTCACCCAAGCGCTGGACCAACGCTGTGGTTTCTAGATTGGTGTGTTGGGCTACCCAGTCGACTTCGGTTGCTAGAGGCGCGTTGAAAATGCCGGGATCGTCGGCGCAGATAGCGAGGTCTACCGAGGAATCTAAGAAGCGGTGAATGGGGTGGGAAGCCGGATCGGGTACGCCACCGAGGCGCAAATTGGAGGTGGGACACGATTCGATCATGGCGCCCAATTCTACCAGGCGATCCAAAACAAAGGTCTGACGCTGGCGGATTTCCTGTAGACGTTGCGGAGTATAGGGGCGATCTACCTTGGCGTCGGGATGCGCCGTTGCCAATGGGGCGCGCTCTTGTTGCAAGGCGTCGACGTCGATGTCGATGTTGTAGGTTGCCAATTGCTCGGCGTACTGCAGATCGTAATCGATTTGCGCCAGGCGCTCGCCAACGGGCTCGGATTGGTGCGCGTTGGCTTGGCGAGCCACGGCGCTGGCCGGGTCGAGGCCCAAGGCGATGGCATGTCCCAGGCGACGTGGGCCCAACTCTGCCGCTTGGTGGCACCAGCGTACGGCGCTCTCTAGGGATTTATCAAAGTAGACCTCGCCGACGTGGTAGACTACATCTAGGGCGCGTTCGGGACGAGCCTCGTTGTCGCGTTGCAGGCGCTCAAAAAAGGATTGCAGGTTCGAAGGTGGATACCCCTCTTCGAAGAAACAGAAATCCAGTCCGACGATGGTGGAGATCAGTTCCGGATTTTCGTCGAGTAGGCGCTGCACCAGGATATAACCTTCTAAAGGTGCCCAGCGCGGCAGGCTGACGATGTAGCGGGCGGTGAAACCGTCGCGGCTATGCGCCTGCATTGTTGTGGCGTTAAGACGGTGGAAGTTGATAAAGCCTTCGGGGTCGTCGTCGTCGGCGTAGGTGGGCATGGCGCGGTATTCGACGTAGTCCAAGCCTTCGGCCCGGTGGCGCGCCAGGATGCGCGGCACGATTTCCTGCTGGCGCTGTGGCAGGTGTCGCAAGTGGCGGTAGAGACTGATTATGAGATTGAACTTAGCCTGGAAGCAAGCGAAGTCGGTACCGTCGCTCTCGCTAAAAACAAAGTGTTGGCGAAAGCGTTCGAGTTCCTGTTCTCCACCTTTGAGGGCGTTGGAGAACAGGTTGACTGGATCGGGCGTAATGCCGTAAGCCTGCTCGAAGGACTCGATATAGAGATGCCAGTCCACTTGTTGGTAGATGTCCCGACCCAATTCGAGCAGGTCTTCGGCGTAGAGACAACCGCCGAGGTGGACGTGGAGTTCGCAACTTTTTAAAGTATTCAGGTCGGTCATCATTTTTGTATATTGAGTGTCTTTATAAGACTAATCTCTGGAACTTCACCTGTAAAGGAGACGCATATTATGGAATACCGCCGCCTCGGACAATGGGGTTTAAAAGTATCCGAAATTTGCTTGGGCACCATGACCTTTGGCCACGGTGCCGACGTGCAGGAATCCAAGCGCATGGTCGATCTGGCTTTTGACGCCGGCGTCAATTTTTTCGACACGGCCAATACCTACGGCGAGGGCCTGTCGGAGGAATACCTGGGCAAGGCGCTCAAAGGCCGACGCCGCGAGGCCATAGTCGCCACCAAGTTCTTCAATCCCACCGGCCCCGGTCCCAACGACTCGGGTATGTCGCGCGTCCACATTATGCAAGCTATCGACGACAGTCTAAAGCGTCTGCAGATGGATTACGTCGACATCTTCTATATTCACCACGTCGATATGCAGACGCCACTAGAGGAGATGCTGAGCGCGCTCGATGATCTGGTGCGCCAGGGCAAGGTACGCTATACGGCCTGTAGCAGTTACCAGGCCTGGATTTTGGCCGAAGCGCTGGCAATTAGTCAAAGCAAGAATCTTGCCCGCTTTGCCTGTTATCAACCGCAATACAGTTTGGTGGTGCGCGATATCGAACAGGAACTCATGCCGCTGTGCCGGCTCAAGGGCCTGGGGGTGGTAGTGTGGAGTCCACTAGCTGGTGGTTTTCTCTCGGGCAAATACAAACCTGGAGAGCGCTCGGTAGAGGGGGCGCGGTCAGAAGAATCGTGGGCCTACCCACAACAATATTTCGCCGCCAATGCCGATCAAACGTTGGAAGTATTGTTAGAGGTGGCGCAGGAATTGGGCAAGAGTCCAGCGCAGGTGGCGTTGCGTTGGGTAGTGGAACAGGAGGGAATCACGGCAGCAATTGTAGGGGCGCGCAATGTCGCGCATTTGCGCGATAATCTGGGTGCTGGAGGGTGGCGGTTAGAAGGTGTCTTGTTGGAGCGCTTAAATGAGGTGTCGCATTTGCCGGATCGCTATCCGGAGGCAATGGAGAAAAATATGCACGAGCGGCGGGATGATGGAATGGACATGCCGTCGTTGGAGTAGGGGGGGTAACGTTGGCTTGGGACGGCGTCGAGGGGTATCCCTGCGGCGGTTTAGTAAACTCGGCCGCCGGGGCGGCCTCAGACAGTACTAAACCACCTCCGGGACACCCCCCGATCCCTTCAGCTACCGTTAAGCAAAAAAATGGAATGATAACGATTAATTATTATAAGTGTTGATTGAGCGGTTGGTGCCGGTCCTGAGAGCGGATTCATTACCCCCGGAGCCGCAGGATTGCGGCGCAGGGGGTAATGCCTCGGAGCGCCCCATGGATGGGGCGTGAGAATGAGCGACAGGGCCGGCACCAACCGCGACCTAGCAGCCCGTCCGCTTACTAGCCCAACTACGCTTCTTCCGCCTGATAGTGGTGCATCAAAATCTCCGCCACCTCAGGCCGGGCAAACTCCCCAGGTAACGACTCACCGGCAGCCAACATCTCGCGCACCTTAGTGCCCGAAAGAAAAAGATAGTCGTCGGGACCGTGAGGACAATCGCGCATCATCACCACCTCGTTGCAGGCATTGCACCACACCGTGTGGTCGCCGCGGAAAATTTCGATCTGCAAAGCGTCGGCAGGGATCTCGTCGAAAATCGTCTGGGCGTCGAAAGGACCGTAGAAATCGCCGACACCGGCGTGGTCGCGGCCGACGATGAAGTGGGTGCAACCGCTGTTCTGGCGAAAGATCGCGTGCAGCACGGCTTCGCGTGGGCCGGCGTAGAGCATATCGAAACCGTAGCCGGCGATCATCACCGTATTGTCGGGAAAATAGAGATCGACCATTTTGCGGATACTGGCGTCGCGCACGTCGGCGGGAATATCGCCGGCTTTGAGTTTGCCCAGCAGCATGTGGATGAGGATGCCGTCGGCGCCAACGGCCTCTTGCGCCATGCGGCAGAGCTCCTCGTGGGCGCGGTGCATGGGGTTGCGGGTCTGGAAGGCGACGACCTTTTCCCAGCCGCGCTCGGCGATTTCGGCGCGGATCTGGCCGGCGGTGCGAAAGGTGTCGGGGAAGTCGGTGGGAAAGTAGGAGAGGTTGAGGACCTGGATGGGACCGGAGAGCAGACAATCGCCCATGGCGCGGAAGGTGGCAACGCCGGGGTGGTTGTCGTCGAGGGTGCCGAAAACTTTTTGCAGGATGTCGTCGCGTTGGGTGGCAGGCAGTTCTTCGATGGCGTCGATTTTCTGGATAGCCACTACGGGATGCCCCTCCACGTTGGGGTCGCGCAGGGCGACGCGGGCGCCGGGTTCGATAGCGTCGGTAAGGTCGGCAGCCGAGACGATGTTGGCGATGGGGGTGGGCCAGAGGCTGCCGTCGGGCAATTGCATATGGTCGGCCACGCTCTGCAATTCGGCCAGATTCATAAAACCTTTGTGGGGTGAGAAATAACCCGAGCCCAGCATAACAGCGGCGGCGGCGGCAGCCGAAGAGACGAGCAGGTCGGGCAAGTCATCGGCTTCGGTTTGGAGAGCGGCGCGGCGGGCGTCATCTTCTACGTAGAGCGGTTCGAGCTGGTCGGATCCGAAAGGTTTGATCATTGTTGTTTCCTGTGTGCTAGATAGGTTTAGTGGATTTCGATGCCGGCTTCGGTGCAGATGCGTCGCACATTGGCAGCGGCGTGAGGATAGCGGTCATTGCCCAAATGTTCCAGCAGCATATAACCGTCGGGGTAGAGAGCTTGCCAGCGTTGTAGGGCGGTGACCATGTCGAGTTCGCCATCGCCGGGCACTTCTTCGTTGATGTGCAAGACCAGGCCGCTGTCGACGCGGATGTCTTTGCAGTGGGCCACGGTAGAGATGGGGCCCATGAGGTCGTAAATGTGGTTGAGGCGTTCGCTGCTATGGTAGACCTGGTGCAAAGACTGAAAGTGGTTGACATAGTCCATGACCACGCTCATGCGGTCGGAGCCCACGGCTGCGAGGATCTCTTTATTGGCTTCGGGCGAGCCCATGATGGTGAGGGCGTGGGTTTCGATAACTATGGTGACGCCCTCTTCCTCGGCCTTGGCGGCGATCAGTTTGAGCGTTTCGATCAAACGCTCTCGCGACTCGGGCGCAAAATTTTCTTTGCAGGGGCTGTAGGAGCCGGCCGGGTTGAGGCTGCCGGTGCGGATCAGGCAGGTGAGGGCGTTGAGGTCGCGGGCTACTTCGATGCCGCGTTTGATTTTGCTGACGGCATAAGCGCGTACTTGATCGTCATGATCAAAGAGGCATTCGCCAAAGCCGATGCCGAATTGGGGTTGGTCTACACCTGTTTCGGCATAGACTTTCCTGACTTTTTCGCATTCGGCGGATTGGATGTCAAAGAGTTGGTCGCCGGCGCCATGGAAAGCAGCGCCGGTAAGGCCGAGGGCGCGGATTGCGTCCAGATGTTGATGAGCGATGGTGCGGAAATCGCCCGGTAGCATGCCGCAGACACCGAGGCGCATAGTCTGTCCTTTCTGTTAGGGGAAAGATTGAAGATAAGGCAAACTTGGAACTAGGCAAGAGGGAAAAGGTACAGCTTTCCCATGAGTGTAGTCAGAGAGCTTCCCTTATTTTAGGACAGGGTTGCCGGTCTTGTTATCGGCATAGGTGAAGGGTTATTCACTTAACCATTGATAAGGCTGTTCTACAAAAGAACGCACCTGATCGAGGAAGCGGGCCGCTGGACCACCGTCTAGGACTCGGTGGTCGAAGGTGAGGCTCAGGGCCATCATGGAGCGCACCACTATTTGGCCATCGTGGACGGCGGGTTTCTCTATAATACGGCCGATGCCTAGGATGGCGCATTGGGGCAAGTTGATGATGGGGGTGAAGGCGTCGATGCCGTACATGCCCAGATTGGTGAGGGTGAAGGTGCCGTCTTGCATGTCTTCGGGTTTTAGTTGGCGCTGGCGGGCCTGGTCGAACAGGGTCTTAGTTTCGGCGGCGATTTGTTGTAGATTTTTGCTCTGGGCATCGCGTATGACCGGCACCAGGAGGCCGTCGTCGGTATCGGTGGCCACGCCCATGTGGACGGTGGCGTGGAGCTGAATTTCTTCGTTGTGCCAAGAAGCGTTTAGCGCCGGGTGTTTGCCCAGGGCGCTGGCGCTGAGTTTGATTAGGAGGTCGTTGTAGGTCGGTGCATTTTGCCCGAGAGAATCCTTGAATTTTTGGCGCAGGACGACCAATTCAGTGGCGTCGGCTTCGGTGGTCAGGGTTACGGCCGCGGTGGTGTGAGCGCTGGTGCTGAGGTGTGCGGCAATGAGTTGGCGAACGCGAGTGATGGGTTGGCTCGTACTTGTGGTCGGCATCGCGCGCGCGGCTTCCACGGCGGCTTCCACGTCTTCGCGTTCGATGCGGCCGCCCTGTTTCTGAGCGGCCAATTCGGCCAGGTCGAGACCGGCTTCTGCGGCTAGGCGTTGTGCTATCGGCGTGGCTTTGGGAGCGGCACTACTAAGGCCTTGGGCGGCTCTGACATCGCGTTCGACAATGCGGCCGCTGCGGCCACTGCCTTGGAGTTGCTGCCAGTCCACGCCCAACTCGGCGGCGACGCGCCGGGCGCGCGGGCTAATGGTGGGCTCGGTGGCGGAAACCGCGTGCGAGGGTTCGGTATCTGACATGGTGCTGGCGGCTTGGGCCGGAGTTTGGGTGTCTGCGGCCGCATTGGTTTTTGTCGCTTCGTAAGCCGGTGGTTGCTCGCCGACCTCAAGCAGGTACCCCAACACAGTGCCGACTGGGACTGTGTCGCCCGGTTGGGGTGCTGCGGAGGGCAGATGCAAGATACCGCCTACAAAAGTCTCGATTTCGTTGAGGGCTTTGTCGCCTTCTACAGTAAAGAGCAACTCGCCCGTTTCGACTGCGGCGCCGTCTTCTTTGAGCCACTCGATTAACGTGCCCTCTTCCATGGTCCACCCCAAACGGGGCATGACGATTTCTTCGGCCATGCGCTTTCCTTCCTATTCGGCCAGCAGGTCGCGAATGGCCTGCTCGATGTCGGGTAGTTGCGGTACCACCGAAGCCTCCAGCGGGGCGCTGTAGGGTGTCGGTACGTGCAGGCCGTTGAGCCGGCGCACTGGCGCGTCGAGGTCGTCGAATCCTCGGTCGACCACCTGGGCGGCGATCTCAGCGCCGATGCCGCAGATGGCAAAGGTCTCGTCGATAACCAGCAGTCGGCCTGTGCGCTGGACCGATTCGAGGATGGTATCCACGTCTAGCGGCGCCACAGTGCGCGGGTCAATGACTTCGACCGAGATGCCTTCCTGGGCTAGCTTCTCGCACACAGTGAGTGTCTTGCCGACCATAGTGGTCAGCGCCACTACTGTCAGATCTTTGCCGCGGCGACATATGGATGCCTGGCCAAAGGGAATGAGATATTCTTCTTCGGGCACCTCGCCGCGCCCATTGATCAGGGACTTGTGTTCCAGGAAAAGTACGGGGTCATCGCTGCGCAACGCCGTCTTGAACAGGCCCTTGGCATCGTAGGCCGTGGTCGGCACCACTACCTTGAACCCCGGCAAATGGGCGAACATGGAATAATAGTTGCCCGAGTGGTGAGTGGCCGCTGCCCCGCCCACGCCAATGCAGCCGCGCAGCAGTATGGGCATCTTCAGGCGCCCGCTGCTCATGTATTGCATCTTGGCCATTTGATTGACCATCTCGCCCATGGCGTCGAGGATGAAGTCGAGGAACATGAAGTCGACGACTGGTCTCGTACCGGTCATGGCGGCGCCGGTGCACATGCCGACAAAACCGCGTTCGGTGATGGGCACATCGCGCAGACGCTCGGGTCCGTAAATATCGTAGAGTCCGGTCGTAGTATTAAAATTTCCTCCCCGCGCGCCGCTGCCCTGTCCCACGACAAAGATGGTCTCGTCGCGCGCCATCTCCTCGCTCAGGGCCTCGAGCGTGGCTTCCATAAAAGTGATTTCACGCATGGCTGGCATCTCCGGCGCTAAAGACGTGGTCGGCTACGGTGGCCGTTTCGGGCCAGGGGCTGTCGTGGGCGAAGCGCTCGGCATCGGCGACCAATTCGACAATTTCGGCGTCGATGGCGGCTAGGTCTGCGGCGCTGGCGCGCTCTTCATCTACCAGGCGGGTGGCTAGGGTGGTGATGGGATCGCGGTCTTTCCAGGACTGAATTTCTTCGGCGCTGCGGTAACCGCCATCGCGCATGCCCTCGGCGTGCGGCCGGGTGCGATAGGTCTTGCATTCGATGAGCGTAGGGCCGCCGCCGCTGCGGGCGCGTTCGATCGCCGCGCCGGCCGTTTCGTATACTGCTATAACATCGTTGCCGTCGATGGCGACGCCGGGCAGATTGTAGGCCGCCGCCCGATTGGCTACTTCGGGATTGCCGGTGGCGTCGGCAAAGGCTACTTCGGTAGCGTAGAGGTTGTTCTCGCAGACAAAGAGCGTGGGCAAATCCCAATTGGCCGCCAGATTGATGCCTTCGTGAAAAGCGCCGTTGCTAACGGCACCATCGCCAAAGAAAGCCACGCCAATGCGGTCTGTCTTGAGCAGTTTAAACGAATAACCGGCACCCGTGGCCTGCAAGATGCAGGGCCCGACGATGCCGCTGGTCCCCATCATGCCGACTTCGGGTGCAAAGAGGTGCATGCTACCGCCCCTGCCTTGGGAGCAACCGGTGGCTTTGCCGAAGAGTTCGGCGGTGACCTGGCGCGGGGTGACGCCTTTGGCCAGGGCGTGTCCGTGGCCGCGGTGGGTGCTGAAGACGGCGTCGTCGTTGTTTAGGTGGGCGCAGACTCCGGTGGCGATGGCTTCTTCGCCCACGTAGGTGTGGCAGGCGCCGGGGATGAGGCCGGATTGGTAGCAGCGGGCGAGTTGTTCCTCGCAGCGGCGGATGGTGAGCATCTGGCGGTAGAGTGCCAGGAGTGTGTCTTTGCTCAGGTTTGCAGGAATGGGGTCCATGTGGACGGATCTCCTGGGTGAAGGTGGGTTTTGTTTTTTTAGTTTTAGGTAGTCTGTGGGGATTTTCCACAGAATTTTGCTACATACAATATGGGGAATTACCGTCCTAGGCAATATTTATATTACTTGCCAAAACTCGGCCTATCAGACAATGTCAGGTTAAATCTTAATTTGCCAATCCAGAAATACCTAATTGATAACCGGTTTAGTAGCGATAGCGCCGTTTATCGGGAGTTTGGAAAATTGTGCCAGCATGACGAAGTATTAGAATTTTTTATTGCTCAGCACTCGCCGAAATCTAGACGTTCAAGATATGCAAGGTTAATTTGGTCTTGTGCCTACATGACACCGGGGCGCGAAAAGAGCATCTACTCAGAATTGCAGAATTGACTGTCCACGCATCTCCACCGGTGCGTCGCAAAGGAAGACGTCCCACATTTCCTCACTGATTTGCCATGTTGGGACGAATCCTTTGGCGTCCGACGGCTGAACCGCGAAGAGATCGGAAGTACCACCCGCATTGTTCACGAGGATGTCCAAGCCGCCGAGTTCTCCGATCACGTTCTCGAAAGCACTCTGGACATCATCTGCCTTGGTAACGTCGAGGATGAACGGCAGCGCCTTTCTGCCCAATGCGGCGATTTCTTGCGCCGTCGCATCGAGCTCGGATTGTGTCCGTGAGCAAATGGCAACATCAGCTCCCTCCTTTGCCAGAGCGATGGCGATAGCACGCCCGATCCCACGAGCACCGCCAGTACGGTTTTCCCTGACGATACTTACCTGTCAGTAGTCCACTCGCCAGAGGCGAAAAAGGACAAGAAGCTGATCTTTGCCTTGGCACATGCCGGTAGGACATCCGGTTCCGGTTCCGGTTCTCTTCATTTCCTATATACCCAACGTCAAAATCAGCGGCCCAGTCTTGCTGGGTCCGACTGCATTTTATTGTTAGAAGGCCTGTTAATGAGATGCCCGAACAGTTATTTGCAACCCCAGGGCCTTGGCTACTTTTGCTACGGTAAAAAAAGTTGGATTTCCATCTTGAGAAAATGCCTTATACAGGCCCTCACGGGTCAACCCCGTATCCCTAGCCAACTGGCTCATATTTTTTGCGCGAGCAATTACGCCTAAGGCATGTATTATGAATGCTGGATCGTCTATTGGCTCCTCCAGACAGGCTTCCAAATATAATTGAATATCTTCATCAGTTTTTAAATGTTCTGCTGAATCCCACCGAGTAGTTTTAATAGCCATGGCTCATATCTCCAATTGTTTAGCAATTTCTTTAGCTTTGGCAATATCCGCTTGCTGCGAACTTTTATCGCCCCCAGATAGAAGAATAACGACTACCGAATTTCGTTGGACTAAGTATACCCTGTATCCTGGCCCATAGAATATTCGCAATTCACTAACACCCTCTCCAACAGGAGCGATGTCGCCAAAATGACCCATTTCAACTCTATCGATACGGGCTTGAATGCGAGCTCTTGCTTTTCGGTCCTTAAGACGATCAAACCATCTAGCGAATACGGCTGTTTTTCGGACCTCTATCATATGCGAACTATAGTTGACATAATCACAGTTGTCAACTGTGGTTAACGATTAGGCCAGGGGATATTTGCTTTCTAACGCAGGGATGACCTGCGGGCTGATTCACCGATTGCTTTGAACAATCAATCCGGCCTGGCGAATTCAGCGACAATTGGTGGCCCCTCGTCAATACCGTCCGGTCCACCCATGTTATGGATTTGTCGGACCCGTGGGCCTTCTCGCGATTACCATCGTCAGTTGCAGAATGCCTACCAAGTTGCCAGTTGTCCCTCTCGCTCTCTGACGAGTGCTCGGACCTCTTCTGACTCAATCAGCTTGGATATGTCCTTCGAACCCATAAAATTGCGCCACTCTGCGGTGGGAAGAAGGTCAGCTTCGACGAATATCTCTTGGATCGTCTTGCAGGCATCTCTCATGATTCGCCCACTCTTTGATGGTGGTCGGCAAGACGTAGTCACAACTCCTGTAAAAATCATCGATGGTTGTGACTTCGATGGCATCTGGGCGCCTGTATGAAACTTGCAAGAATGACTCGGGAACGGCGTTACTCAACTCTTGGGCAAGGTCCTCCCGTTGCGCCTGAGTTACGCCTTCTGGAACAAAGAATCTGCAGCTTCCGGGTCCCCATGAGTGATCACGCGACAGTTCGTCGTCCGCTCCAAGGACCTCGGAGCCAGCTCCCACGACGCCGATGCTTAGCTTGGGCAAGATCTGTGGAAAGCGTTCTTGCAGGAGCGGCAGGAAGCGTTCATCAAAAAGCGCCTGGCAGAACTCATGGCACTTCACTCAGTCAGACTCCTCTGCATGATTTTTCTCTCCATAACGCTCGGGCTCACCGGCAGCGAACGGAGCGAGTTGTCCGGTGCTGCCCGAGCGTTAGGCAGTTTCACATTTGGTTAATTGGCTGCCAGTTCGCGGACATGGGCAATGTCCTGCTTGCTCACGGGGCGAAGCTGCGAAGACAGCACGGTGGCTACGGCCACCGTCTCGCCGGTGAGCGTGACAAACTCCACTTCGTAGGCTGCCCCGTCCCGATGGATATGAACTGCTGTGCCTACGTCGCCTGCCTGCAATCCCTCGTCTGGGATATTCTGAGTCAGCACAATACAGTCATGCTCTTTGATCATACGTCTGCCTCCAATGGGTGGGCGGTAATGCTCGGCTATTGTGCAATCGCAATCCCACTTCTCCCGCCATCGTATTATATGCGAGTATAGCTATTTTGGCCAACACGTCGGCTTGCTGGTCGGGTTCGATCTCGTTGACGGCGCTGACAAGATCTCGAAAATTCTTGGCCACGAACTTGCCCACCTCATGGGCGAGTATGCCAGGTAGAGCAGTGGCTGGATAACCGAAGAACACCGGTCCGTTGACCTCAAGTCGCCAGAATTCGTCGTTGAATCTTGCCGGAGTTTGCTGACCCGCGCTCGTTGAGGCGTCGGCGAAGTCGTTGAGAACAACAATTTGCAGCTCAACATCAGACAAAGACGGAAACGTCGAGGCGATTCCGGCTCCAACCTGGGCTGCCGTGTCCTCCAACCGTGGGTCACTCGTTGCTAGACGTTAGTGGATTCATCCACAATGAGTGCGATCGTCCCTCGCGTTTGAGGACGCAGCCATTCCGCCGTAAATGTCTCAGCAGGGCTCCCCGCTTCATTCGAGCGTAACCGTACCGCGAATGGCGGTATCCGGAACGCCACGAAGTCCTTCCTCTCGTCTGTCTTCAAGGATAAGAGCAATCGCCTCCTTGAGACTGATCAGCGCCTCCACTTCGCTCCGTCCCTGCCCGTTCGCACCCGGTATTTCAGGCGAATAAGCGATGTGCCATTCCCCATCATGCTCTACGATGGATGTGAATTCATTTTTCATTAGGTTGACCTCCTTCGCATGTACGACAAAGCTCACCTGCTGGCGGGCACCAGTGAGCTATGACTTATCTGAAACCAACACTGTCCGCCGGTTAGGCGGTCAATACTACCCTCGTGCCTCAGCCTCTACTGCGGCGAGCTGCTGTTCCCACCAGCCGATCGCCTGCTCCAAGATGTCCCGGCAATCCTCTCCAGCAAAGGGGCCGTCGGTGATCGGACAGAACAGATGATCATCGAGTGAATGAACCTGCCCACCCGCCACGACATCGACAGGCCCGGCGAAGAATCCGATCTCGTATTGCTTGAGGACTTGGTTCCTCTCCCCCTCGATGAAATCCCAGAAGATAGCGTTTCCCGACCTGTCTGCCTTCCATGACGCATAAGCCGATGCCACCGCTGCTTTCACCACCTCATCTCTTCCATCGACCTTTTGAAGCACGTGGCCAACAGCGCGTACCAAGGAGATCTCAGCCACCCAGAAAACTCGAAAAGAGTCGGGATGCGACTCCTCTTGGAGCAACTCAAGGGCGTGCTTGTAGTCGGCTAGCACTCTTTGCGCGTTCAGTACCATTCGCGTCTCTGCCTCCGCCTCCGCCGCATAACGCAGGGCATGATCGCGCCCTACAGCTTTCCGTCTTCCAGGAAACTGAAGTATCCAGTCCGGTTGAAGATGATGTGGTCCAGCAACTCGATGCCTACGATTTCACCAGCCGCTTTGAGTTGGGCGGTGATGATGATGTCGCTCTGCGACGGCTCAACACCACCGCTGGGATGATTGTGGGCGACGATGACAGCCGAAGCTCGGTCTGAGAGGGCATCGGCGAAGACTTCGCGCGGATGCACTGGGCTCCGGTCAATCAGGCCAATCGAGACCACCCGGATGTTCAGAATCTCATTCGCGCCGTTGATGCTGGCGCAAAGGAACTGCTCCCGCGACAGCACCTCGCGGTAGAGGAACTCCACCGGATACTCGGCGGCATTCGTGGGCGTATTGGTCAGCCCCATGTTGTGCCAGCGGAAGTTCTCCTCCTTGCGCGGGTCGGTGGCGGCCATCGCATCGCTGGTGTCGGCGGCGAGGTAGAGGAAGGGGTGCTGGAAAATCTTGTGCGTGTGGTCGCGCCTGGTGAACTGCGACACCGCGTCATGGACGTTCTGGTTGGCCTCGTGCTTCAACTCCAGCGCCACGATGGGCAGGCCGTTGAGGTAGAAGACGAAATCAATCTCCTGGTTCGCGTCGCCGAAGTAGAAGTGCGGGCGGAAAGTGAAGCGGTTTTCGGCATAGCCTTTGACGCCAGCGCTCTCCGCTGAACGCGGCCTGGGATAATAGAGTTGAAACTTTAATCCTCGCACCGGCAAACCGTGCCGGAACAGCATCCACAGCGGCGTGTGCGCCAGTTCCTTGCGCAGCGCCTTGAAGACTTCCTCCCGTGCATCCGTGCCGTAATCGTCCACCAGTTTCTTTAGCGTGTCGGCCTGACTGGCTGTGAGGAACGTCCAGAGATGGTCTTCAGCGATGAAATGCTCGGTATCCGTAATGTCCGACTGCTCCAGTACGGCATACTTGTGCTCGCGGACAAGATAATCCGCGATGTGCTTCTGAAACGTCAGCTCCGGGGATTTCTTCAGTTTAGCCATGCGCTTTGACCCGGTTGATATCCGCCGCCGTGATCCGCCGCTGGCCGGTGACGCATTCGTGAATCAGCGACTTGCGGTAGGC
>Ga0114996_10004078_pt1 | contig 17729 bp, 16 predicted proteins | sample ArcticOcean_MG_C_4_FD_87039 | JGI IMG/M metagenome (GOLD analysis project Ga0114996, IMG submission 87039) | Marine microbial communities from western Arctic Ocean - ArcticOcean_MG_CB4_134 | ecosystem: Environmental > Aquatic > Marine > Oceanic | place: Arctic Ocean: Canada Basin | collected...
ATGGGCTTCCCTGAGCGCTGCGAGGCAACCATCACCCTCAACGGTGATGCCGTAGTCAGGTCCGCCCACCTCGCTCACGCTGGTGCAGACGTGGGACAAGGCGGGCATACCGCCTGGCTCCAGATGACCTCTGAGGCAGTCGGGATTCCGCTCGCCCAAGTAGCAGGAACCTTCTCCGACACGGCGACGGCGGGCGACTCGGGCTCAGCCTCAGCCTCGCGACTGACCTACATGTCTGGTCACGCTATTCAGGGGGCTGCAAGAGCTGCCGCTGAGGCGTGGGAGGCTGGAGACCGACCAGCCATTGGCCACGAGCACTTCTCTCCCCCACCTACAGACGTTATCGATCCCGAGACAGGCGAGGGACAACCGATGGTTGCGCTCGGGTACGTGGCTGAAGTGGTCGATCTGTCAGTGGATACCGAAACCGGCCATATCAGCGTTGGCACGGTGTGGTGCGCTGTCGACGTCGGCAAAGCCATCAACCCTGATCTCATCCGAGGCCAAGCGGAGGGCGCGATCGCCCAGGCTCATGGGTACGTCCTCTCCGAGAAGCTCGTGGTCACAGACGGTAGGACACGCAACCCAACCTTCTCCGGCTACCTCCTTCCAGGAACCAAAGATATGCCGGCCAAGATTGAGACCATCATCGTCGAGGAGCCTGATCCCTCAGGTCCTTGGGGTGTCCGAGGCATGGCCGAAATGCCACTCGTAGCGTACGCTCCCGCCGTGATCGCTGCCCTCCACGACGCGACGGGCGTCTGGTTCAACGAGTTCCCACTGACACCTGATCTTGTACTGGCAGGCTTGAAGGCCGCCGAACGAGAGGCTTAGGAGTCTCCGCGCCAGGCTTCACGAAGCTTGACCCGACCACCGGAGCGCAGAATGGCACCTTCGTAGATCCTTCCCGCGGCTCGTACGGCGAGGACCGCAAAAGCCAACGTCAGAATCAGCGACAAAGCAATCTCCCAGGCAGAGATGGCCTTCAGGGCGTACCGAATGGGCACCACAAACGGAGCCGAGAGCGGGAAGTAGGTACCAACCAGGGCAGTGGTCCCTGTTGGGTTGCCAAGGGCCGCAGATGACGCCAGCATCGAAGCAACCGCCACCAAGGCAAGCGGCATGTTGGCCATCTGAGCGTCATCGATCCTGTTTATGAGAGCGCCCGCCGCAGCAAACAAAGTGTTGTACAAGAAGAACCCAACCACGAACCACAGCGCCAGCATCGCTAAGGAATCGCTAGGTAGGCCCTCCGAAGCCACCCCAATGTCATCGAGGGCACCCGTTGCCTTCACGGCAATAATCCCAGCCGCAGCGAACACGCTCATTTGCAGAATCGCCAGGCTTCCGATCCCAATCACTTTGCCGGCAAGCAAGTAGCGCGGACGAAGGGTGGACACGATCGTTTCCACGACCTTGGAGGCCTTCTCCTCAACCACGCCCGACAAGGTCCAGCTTCCGTACAGAAGGATCGCCATGTACGTGGCCATCATCCCGATGTAGGCGATGATCGTTCGGATGGGATCAGATCCCTCATCCTCGAGTACCGCGATTTCGAGCGGAGATTGGGTCAGGCCAACAAGTTCCTCTACCGTCAAGCCACTAGCGACGCTGGCCTCCTGTAGCCGCAGCACCTGAGCCGCTACGGTGACGACGCCCGGAACTCGAGAGTTACTGAAGAAACCGGGCCTGTTGAGGGTCACTTGATTGTCGCCAGTGAGTAGCACTCGAATTTCGCCATCACTCAAGGCTTGTTCGGCAGCTTGTTGGGAGTCAAAACTCGTGAACTCGAGGACGTCGTCAGCCATGTCGCCTCCCACTTTGCCCGGTACTTGTACCACGGCGGCTTGAAGTCGCTCCGCCTGTCCCACTAGGACACCGATCTTGATGGTATCGGTGTCGTCCCCCGTAAGCGCTGGGACCACTATGAAGCCCACCAGAACAAGGACTGTGACCGCCATCGCCACTAGGAAAGCTTTGGACCTCACACGCATGACAAACTCGCGGCGAGCAATGATCCTGACAAGGTGCATCTGGCTCATCGGACCGTCTCCCGATAGATGTCTTCGAGGCTGGGCGGGGTGTAGCTGAAAGAGGTGATGGTCCCTGCGGCGGTCGCGTGATGAAGTAAGTCCTCAGCCGCCACATCATCATTAACAATCAGCTCATGCACTCCGCTGACCGGGTTGTACCGGTGGCTCACTACTCCAGGAGCGGTGGCGACCCAGTCGGAGTTGTCCAGACCCAGAATCTGCACGTTACGTAGCGCGGCGGACGCCCGTATCGCTGCGAGATCCCCAGAGCGAGCAATAGCGCCGTCGTGGATGATGGCAATGTCATCACACACGTCCTCAACCAAATCCAGCTGGTGAGACGAGAAGAGAACCGCGGCGCCGCGCGCTGTCTGTTCAGAGAGGATTTCTTTCATGTTGTCAACGCCTGTTGGATCCAATCCAGAGAAAGGTTCATCGAGCACCAACAGATCCGGGTCGTGGAGCGGCGCCGCGGCTAGCTGAACGCGCTGCTGGTTTCCGTGTGAAAGCTTCTCGAGAGCGTCACTCGCCCTGTCGACTAGCCCAAGACGATCAAGCCACACATCAGCCTGCTCCTTTGCAGCCGAGACACTCATACCATGGAGCCTCCCCAAAAAGACGAGCTGCTCTTTGACGGCCATCGTGCCGTACAGGCCTCTTTGTTCGGGCATGTACCCAAACCGCAGCCGTGTCTCGTCACCGATCTCGCTCCCGGCCCACAACGTCGTGCCAACATCTGGTCGGACCAACCCAAAGACGGTCCGCATCGTCGTCGTCTTCCCTGCCCCGTTTGAGCCAAGGAATCCAACGGCTCTGCCAGGGCTAACCGAGAAACTGACGTCGTCCAACGCTTGAACGTCTCCATACCTCTTCGACAGATTCCTGAACTCAAGCATCCGGCAAGGATACCTAGTCGGGGAGATCAAATTACGTCCGCCCTGAAGCTCTGGCCTATCCTTCGCCCATGACAGACCACATTCTTGTTGGCGTTTCTTGGCCTTACCCCAACGGTGAAAAGCACATTGGACAGATTGCCGGAAGCTACCTCCCTCCCGATACTTTCTCGCGCTATCAAAGAATGTTGGGACACAAGGTTCTCATGGTTTCAGGGTCGGACTCCCACGGTACTCCGCTCACCATCAAGGCTGAGGAAGAAGGAGCCACACCCATTGAGATCGTGAACAGCTACCACGGACTGTTCATCGAAGGCTGCATCGGAATGGGGCTCACGTTCGATCTCTTCACCCACACCGATACGCAGAACCACTGGGACACCACCCACGAGTTGTTCCAACGGCATGTAGAACAGGGTTATATCTACAAAGAGACGCAACAACAGCTGTACGACATTGACGCTGGTTTGTTCCTGACTGATCGGTACGTGGAAGGCACCTGCCCGTTCTGCGGGTACGCCGAGGCCCGAGGAGACCAATGCGACAACTGTGGTCAGCTCATCGACGCGATCCAACTTGGGGAGCCCCGGTCCAAGATCAGTGCCTCTACCAACATCGACATCCGCGACACCGAGCAGTTTTTCTTCGACTTGGGAAAGGTAAACGAGGACCTCCTCGATTGGGTACTGGACGAAAAAGATCATTGGCGAGCCAACGTTCTCAACTTCACTAAGAGCCAGCTGGAGCTGAGAGAGCTTCGAGGGCGCGCCATCACACGTGACATCAGTTGGGGCGTTTCAATTCCCGTGGAAGGGTTCGATACCAAGCGGATCTACGTCTGGTACGAAGCGGTGATTGGGTACCTCTCGGCAGCCAAAGAATGGGCACAGCTCCAAGGTGACCCACAGGCTTGGCGACAGTGGTGGGATGCTGAGGTCAACCCTGACGCGAGGATCTACAACTTTATCGGCAAGGACAACATCCCCTTCCACACCATTTTCTGGCCCGGGATGATCATTGCATATAACAAAGGTGGCGGCCATCTCAACCTGCCAACTGACCTGCCAGCGTCGGAGTATCTCAACTTGAACGGTGAACAGTTCTCGACCAGCCGTGGCCGGGTCATCGGGATCAACTCAGTTCTCAAGCAATTCCAGCCTGATGCCTGGCGGTACGCCCTCACCGCGGTCGCTCCAGAGACCAACGATGTTGAGTTCACTTGGACCGACTTCCAACAACGAGTCAACAACGAACTCGTCGCCAACTGGGGCAATGCCGTGAACCGAGTGATCGGTTTCGCCAACAAGCGCTTCGAGGGAGTAGTGCCTACCCCCGGGACGCTCGACGATACCGATGCAACACTCCTTGCCGACGTGAAGGCTGGCTTCACCTCGGTCGGCGAGCTCTACGAGGCAGCCAAACTCAAGGCTGCCCTTGTCGAGTGTCGTCGCTTGAGCCAGCGCGTAAATCAGTACCTCAACGAAAAGGAACCGTGGAAAGCGATCAAGGCTGACCCTGAGCAGGCGGCTACTTCGGTGTGGGTCGCTCTTCAAGCGATTGAGTGGCTCAAGACGCTGTGGTCCCCCATCCTCCCGTTCTCATCGCAGAGCATCCACGAGATGCTCGGCTTCGGGGGAACACTCTTTGGAACACAGTCGTCACAGATGGTGACCGACGCCCGCGGCGAGCATCAGGTCCTCCAATACAACCACAGCAACGCAATCGGCGTCTGGGAAGCAACGGACCTGCCCAGCGGACAGGCCTTTGGTGACATTCAGCCGCTCTTTGAGAAGCTCGACAACGAAGAGCTGGAACGCCGTGTCGCGGCGATCTAGTTGATTGCTTACTCGCGGCCTTCGGGCGCTTCGTCATAGTGGTCTAGACGATGCAGGGGCACAACTAGGGAGGTCAGCACGTTCATCACGTGAGCAGTGATGCGCTTAAGGAACCTGAAGTACATGGCGCGAGCTACCGCTTGGTCGGCCTTCCCCTCTGACTTGAAAGCCTTCTTGACGTTCGCGTCATGCTCGGAAAGGAATCCGTCAGCCTTACCGATGAGTCGCTGCGCGGCTTCAGCATCGTGCCCGTCGAACACGTCAGCGGCGTCCATGATGAGCTGCCCCACCAGATCACGATTGAGCGCCAGATGCTCGGCGTCTTCAGCGGCCTCGAAGTCGGCCCCAAACTTGACGAGCTCGTACATGTTCTTCGAGTAGTCGCCCACCCGCTCTGCATCCTTGACGATGCTCATGTACGCCAATGCCGTGGACAAATCTGAACCTGCCATAACCGAACTGTGCAGCATGAGCGCCCGGCGGACGTCTTCCTGGGCGCGATTGATGGCTCGATCAGTGGCGCGAACTGCCTTCTTTGCCTCTTTTGACTTACCACCACCGAAGAGCGCCCCTACCGCGGTATCGAACACAACGCGACTGTCACGAAGCATGCCAGCGATCGTCGCTTCGATTTGCTCGAGCGGAGTCTGTCGCTTTGATCGGAAGAAATCGAATACCATAAAAACCTCTTAGCTAAGCAACAGAATACCAACAACGGGCAGCACTACGAAAGTACCAAATGTATAAGCAATAGCAAGCCACTTTCGCTCCGCCGCCACCACTGCCAACTTTTCAGCCAAGAGCACCGGTATGAACCTGGTCCTCGCCCACGGGTACACAATCAAGATGGCCGCAATGTTGAAGATGGCGTGCACGAGAGCGATGGTGAGTGCAGAGGTTGCTCCCTCCGCCATCGCCGCGAGCAACGCGGTGATAGTGGTTCCCACGTTCGCTCCAAGGGTGATGGGGTACGCGCTGCGAACAAGCAACACGCCTGAAGCCACAAGCGGGATCAAGATTGAGGTGGTGATGGACGACGACTGGACTGCGACGGTGATCAGCACACCCACCGTAATCCCGACTAGGGCGCTCCGTTCTAGTGCAGCGTTCAGGGAACGCTCAATCCGGGCGGCTACCAGTGTGCGCATGTTCTTGGTGATTAGCGATAACGTCAAGAAAATCATGGCCAGCCCCAGAACGAGGAGCAGAGCCGCCGAACCCGTTGGATCCTCAGTCACTGTATGGATGACGTCCTTCACGTGGCCAGTCCCCCAGGTAACCGCTCCCTTGATGGGGCTCTTGAACGAGCCTCCCTCGGCCCCGGCGAACTGACCGGCCAGCCACGTAGCGGCCCTTGACAGAACCCTGGTGAAGAGTTCGATCGGTAGCAAGATCGCTACAGCCATGAGATTGAAGAAGTCATGCATAGTCGCAGTAGTAAAGGCTCGCTTGAAGTCCTCAGACCGGCGAGCCTGCGTCAGGGAGACCAACGTGTTTGTTATGGTGGTACCGATGTTGGCGCCCATGATCATTGGGATCGCCGTCTCTACAGGGATCGTGCCAGCTGCCACCAACCCAACAATGGTGGTGGTCGATACCGACGATGACTGGACCAAGACTGTGGCGAGAATTCCTGCGAACAGGCCAACTAGCGGATTGGAGGCGCCTTCGAAGAGGTTGTCGGTGAATCCAGACCCGAGACCCTTGATGCCGCTGGAAAGCAGCTTGACCCCTACGAGGAAACCGTAGAGAAGAGCGAGTACTAAAAGTCCCCGAAGCGCCGGCGGAATGCCTGCCTTCGGTTCAGCAGGCGTCTCAGCCACTGCGTCCACGGAGGTTCTCCAATAGGGCCAGGGAAAGCAACAACGGGAGTGTGGCACGGCTCTCCATAAAACCGAAATCCACCCCGCTCCGTTGCGGAGCGACGTTATGAAGGCGGATACAACCCAGTGGCCTTCGACTCCTCGGTGCTCCAAAACACAACTGCGATCTCGTCTACAAGGGCGATGAGCCCTTCGGAAACGGCTGGGTCCATGGACTTCTTTGCAGCACTGGCCGCCTTGATCGCCCGCCAGAACAGGTCGTGTAGCCCAGGATGGGCTTCCACGTGGTGCGGCTTAAAAAAATCGGTCCATAACACCGAGAGATGATGCTTCACAAGCTCTGCTTGGGATTCCTTAATAGCTATGCAACGCGCCCGGAACACTTCATCGTCTGAGCCGTGATATTTCTTGGCAGAGTTGAGCACTGACTGCGCCTCAATGCGTGCCTGCGCTGGGTCATATACCCCACAGAAGAGATCGCAGTGGGCGTGTGCTTTGGCGGATGGTCTTAAGATCCCCATGTGTGCCTCCGTAGAGAGTTTGGCGTGCCCTGACCCTACACTTGTCCGCAATGATGTGGAAGCGGCTGCGGAGGTTCGAAGTCGAGGAGCAGTCGATGGCTCCTGCCTTGCTCGCCGGTGATTACGTCGTGACAAGCGCCCGATCGCCGGCTCTCGGAGACATTATTGCCTTCGGCTACGGGGATAAGGTGCTGATAAAACGTTTGGTGGGCCTCCCCCATGACCTCGTCGATCTGGGAGCCGACGGTATTTGGCAACTCGAAGCCGACGAACTTTTTGCTATCAGCGACAATCGTGCCCAGCCGACGATCGATTGTCGGAGATTTGGCCCAATCAAGAGTGAGCATGTCATCGGCCGCCTTGCCTTTCGATACTGGCCACTTTTACGAGCCGGTCGGGTAGCCTCCTCAGTGCCCGACTGACCTGGAGTCCCTGTTTTCCATTCTCAGCTACGCCTTGCAGCGTTCGCGTTAGCACTTACATTGGTTACCGCGGCCTGCGCCGGGTCGGGGGACACGTCCCAGCCGGTCACGAACGTAGCCTCGCCGACAGGTCCTGTGGAACCGGCCACAACCACCATCGATCCGGTTCCCTCTCCTACGACCTCCGCAGCAACCACGACAACTACGACCACTACGACCCTCCCGAAGGGCACCCAGTCTCCACTTAACGGCCTGTACGTATTGGACGAAACTTCGGTTGAACGCCGCGTCATAGCTGTCAAGATCGACAACCACGCAGAAGCGAGGCCGCAGTCGGGTGTCGAACAGGCGGACGCAATGATCGAGCTGATGGCTGAAGGGGTAACGCGGTTCATCGCGCTATCGCTCCAGACCGACATCGACTACCTGGGTCCCAACCGCTCGGTTCGGCCAACGGACCCCACGTTGGTCAGGCCGTTAAACGCAACCTTGGTCATCTCCGGCGGGCAGGATTGGATCAAGTCGATCGTGTCCTCCGTTGGGGTTCCCCTGAACGGCGAGATCCCACCTGCCTCATTCAGACGGAGCCATCGGAGCGCCCCGCACAACCTATACGTCAGCACCCTCCTGCATCGAAACCTTGCCACTCGCCGAGGCTACAGCGACGAACCCATGCAACAACGATGGTTTGAATGGGGAGAGCTCCAAGGCACTGAGTTTGCCACTGAGGTGACCCTTAATTGGACCCCCGGGTTAGTAGTCACTTGGAAGTACGAAGAGGGTCGCTACGTCAGATACCTGGGCCAGAACACACAAAACTGGACCGACGAGATTCGAGAAACGATCGAACCGATGGCCTATGACACCCTCATCGTGATCATGGCAGAGATGTTTTGGCAGGGTGCCCCATCGGGGGCAGGCAGCGCCGTCCCGGTCATGACCACCATCGGATCTGGCGTTGCTCAGGTCTTCTCAGGAGGAAAGGTCACAACAGGCACCTGGCAACGCCGCACAAACAATGACCCCTTCACCCTGCACACCGACTCGGGAGAAGAAATGCTCGTCCCACCGGGGCAGCTGTGGGTCAATATATTTCCGCGCGATCGCGCGGTCGATTGGGACTGAGCCTCAACCCAATTAGAGCTAGAGCAAACCCCCAAACCAGCCGCCAGCAAAGCCTGGGGGTTCAGATTTCGCGCCTCCTCCCCTGATTCCGGGGGAGGTGTCTGCGGAGCAGATGGAGGGGAGCCCGACCGCAAATCCCAACCAGAACCAAACCACCGGCTGGCATTCGCATAGCTTGCCTTTACAACGCTTCAACCACAACAGCGATCCCCTGCCCCACGCCAATACACATGGTGGCTAGACCGTATCGCCCCCCTGTGCGTTGTAGTTCGTATAGGAGGGTCGTGAGAATCTTGGCCCCGGAGGCACCGAGCGGATGGCCGTTTGATATGGCCCCTCCGTTCACGTTCACCTTGGCCGGATCTAGGTCCAGCTCCCGCATGCACGCTAGGGATTGCGAAGCGAACGCCTCGTTCAGTTCTACCAAGTCGAGATCCGCCACGGTAAGGCCAGCCCGCTGCAGCGCCTTACGAGACGCAGGGATTGGGCCAAGCCCCATCACATCCGGATGCACTCCCGCAACAGCCGAGGATACAACCCGGGCCATAGGCGCACTCCCCATCTCATCCAGCCCAGCCCGGGTAACCATCAAGAGTGCTGCCGCACCATCGTTCATTTGCGATGCATTCCCCGCAGTGACAGAGCCCTCCTTTCTGAACACTGGACGAAGTGATGCGAGCTTCTCGAGGGAAGTGTCCGCGCGGGGGCCTTCATCGATCGTGACGAGGACCGAAGCTTTACCTCGAATATCTTGAGGTGCCTCAATGCTCTCGATCTGGGACTCCAGTCTACCGTCGGCTATCGCCGCCAACGCTCGTTGGTGCGACTCGAACGCAAACGCGTCTTGATCTTCGCGAGAAATCGCGCGCTCGTCAGCCACCTCTTCAGCCGTCCCACCCATGGGAAGAGATCGGTACAGTTCGTTGAACGCCGGGTTCACGAACCGCCAACCCAAGGTGGTGTCGGCGACCTCAGGCGCACCCGGGCGGAACGCCTCGCGCTGCTTGTTCAACATCACCAGCGGGGCTCGGCTCATCGACTCAGACCCACCTGCGATCATGGCGTTCCCCCACCCATCCTTGAGGGCGTGAGTCGCCGAGATGACTGACTGCAAGCTCGATCCACATAGCCGATTCACCGTCAAGCCGGCGGTCTCCTTTGGCAAACCCGCAAGCAACGCAGCGATCCGCCCCACGTTTCGGTTGTCCTCCCCCGCCTGATTGGCAGCGCCCCAGTACACATCTTCAAGCAACGCGGGATCAAACGACGGGTTCCGGTCAACCAGACGCCTCATCATGTGGGCGGCTAGATCATCGGGCCGAACGTTCGCAAGCGCCCCTCCCAGCTTGCCGATTGGGGTACGGCACGCTTCGGCGATCATCACATCAGTCATCAAAGGTCCTTGCTCCTCAAGAAAGTTAAGGGAACGTTACCAAATCGTTCTTGGAACCGCCGCCCGGAGACCGTCGACAATCACTGAAAGTGTGCGAGAATACAGCCCCAACCAGATCCTCAAGGAACTCACGTGACAGAAACAACCAGCACGTTCGCTGAACGCTCAGATGAGCCTGAAGTTCTCGACCGACTGACCATTCGATTCGCAGGCGATTCCGGCGACGGAATGCAGCTCGCGGGGAACCGTTTCACAGACGCCTCCGCCCTATTCGGCAACGACCTCGCCACCTTCCCGAGCTTTCCTGCTGAGATACGGGCCCCAGCCGGAACCATCGCTGGTGTTTCTTCGTTCCAAGTGCAAATCGCTGACTTCGACATTCACACAGCAGGAGACGACCCCGACGTCCTCGTTGCCATGAACCCCGCTGCAATGATGGCCCACCTCAAGGATCTGCGGCCCGCGGGGACAATCATCGTCAACACCGACGCCTTCGATGAACGCAATCTCAAGAAGGCCGGATACGTCACCAACCCTGTCGAAGACGGAACGCTGGACGGGTACAAGGTCATCACGATACCGATGGAGCGCCTCACAAAGGACGCCGTCAAAGGATCCGGAGTCACCGGTCGCGCCGTCCTGCGATCCAAAAACCTGCTGGCCCTAGGACTGGTCGCTTGGCTGTACAACCGACCCGTTGAACCGACGATTGAGTGGTTGGAGGGCAAGTTCGCCAAGTTGCCAGAGGTGTTGGAAGCCAACAGGCGGGCCTTCATGGGCGGGTACAACTTCGGTCACAACACCGAGCAGATCGCGCTCACCTTCAACGTGGAGCCGGCTGAACTCCCACCCGGCGAGTACACGAACATCAGCGGCAACATAGCCACCGCGTGGGGACTCATCGCCGCGGCCCAGAAAGCTGGGCTTCCGCTCTTCTACGGAAGCTACCCCATCACACCTGCCACCGACATTCTTCACGAACTCGCCAGGCACAAGAACTTCAATGTGCGCACTTTCCAAGCCGAAGATGAAATCGCTGGCATCGCCTCTGCCATCGGCGCCGCCTTTGGTGGCAGCCTCGGGATTACCGGAACCTCAGGGCCCGGCCTGGCACTCAAGAGCGAGGGCTTGAGCCTCGCCAACATGATTGAGTTGCCACTGGTGGTCGTTGACGTACAGCGGGGCGGTCCTTCAACCGGTCTGCCTACCAAAGTAGAGCAATCAGACCTACTGTTCGCCTTCTACGGTCGACACGGTGAGTCCCCGCTGCCGATCTTGGCTCCCTCATCACCGTCTGACGCGTTTGAGACTGCGTTCGAAGCTTGCCGAATCGCTCTCAAGTACATGACGCCGGTCATCCTGCTGTCGGACAACACCATCGCTAACGGCTCGGAGCCGTGGCTGCTGCCCGACCTAGACGCGCTACCTGACATCTCCCAGCCCTTCGTAACCGCACCCAACGGAGAAGACGACAAGTACTTGCCTTACAAGCGGGACCCAGAGACCTTCGCACGCAGTTGGGCCGTCCCAGGGACCGCCGGGTTGGAACATAGAGTCGGCGGCCTGGAGAAGGACTCCATCACCGGCAACGTTTCCTACGTTCCTGAAAACCACCAAGCCATGACCGACGTTCGCGCATGGAAGGTCGCCAACATCTGCCATGACATTCCAGAGATCGAAGTTGACGATCCAGATGGGGCTGACCTCTTGATACTGGGATGGGGATCTACCAAGACCACCATCACAGCAGCGGTAAACCGCATGCGACGGACCGAGGGAGTGATCGTTGCCAAGGCTCATATCCGCCACCTCAATCCGTTCCCTAAGAACTTGGGATCGGTGCTAGCTCAGTACGACAAAGTGCTCGTCCCCGAGATGAACAGTGGTCAGCTCAAACACCTGCTGAGAGCTGAGTTCCTTAGGCCAATCCATGGGCTGAGCAAGGTAAGCTCGGAACCATTCAAGGTCAGAGAAATAGAAGACAAGATCCGGGAGCTGTTGAAATGACCCTCGACTACAAACGGGCTGACTTTCAGACAGATCAAGAACCACGATGGTGTCCCGGATGCGGTGACTACACCATCCTCTCTTCGGCCCAAAAGCATTTCGCTCAAATGGGCGTAGCGAGAGAGAACATCGTGCTGATCTCAGGGATCGGGTGCGCGAGTCGGTTCCCTTACTACGTCAACACGTACGGTATGCACTCAATCCACGGCCGCGCTCCGGCAATCGCCACCGGCCTATCGGTCAGTCGACCAGACCTCTCTGTCTGGGTGATCACGGGTGACGGCGACGCTATGGCCATCGGCGGGAATCATCTTATCCATGCCCTGCGGCGGAACGTGAATCTGAAGATCTTGATGTTCAACAACCAGATCTACGGCCTCACAAAGGGCCAATACTCCCCCACATCAGAACCGGGCAAGCGAACAAAGTCTTCGCCTGAGGGATCGTTGGACTTCCCGTTCAACCCCATCAGTCTGGCGCTTGGAGTGGAGGCTTCGTTCGTAGCTCGGACATTGGACTCGGATCCCAAACACACTGAGCGAATCCTGCAGCGAGCCTACGACCATAACGGATCCGCTTTTGTTGAGATCTACCAGAACTGCAACGTGTTCAACGACAAAGCGTTCATCGAACTCACCGGCAAGACCGAACGACGGGCCAATCGCATCTACATGGAGCATGGCGAGCCAATGATCTTTGGCGCCGAAAACGAGAACTGCGTGGTGATCGAAAACGGGCAGGCCAAGTTCACCCGAGTTGCTGACGTCGATCAAAGGGAGGTCTACGTGCACGACGAGGCGAATCCGGACCCTTCGGTTGCGTTCGCCCTCTCCCGACTCAACAAGGGCCCTAACGGCCCCACGCCGTTAGGTGTGTACCGTGACGTTGACCGAGACACCTATGACGAAAGCTTCATCCAACAGGTGGCTGACGTGACCGAAAAGAAGGGTCCTGGAGACCTGCAGACCTTGGTTCGCAGTCTCGGCACTTGGACCGCCTAACACCCCCGCCCCAAAGCGTCGCACTCACCCCCTGAACTCACACTGGGCTTTCAGCGTCGCATTCGACGGTTCGGGGATTGACACCAGGTGGGCTAGGACTCTGAGTCGCGTAGGAAGGCTTCGATGTCTTCTACCAGCTCATCCGCAGCGTCGGGATCCAACGAGCCTGACTGCTCAAGTCCCGAAATGTACTGCTGCAGTTCCTCAGACTCCGAGATGAGGTCTCTGACATCCTCCCGCCACTCTTGAACGCGGGCACCCAGATCCGGTGTCGATCCGTCGCGACCTAACACGTCAAACGAACGAGACAGCAACTCCTGAGCGGCCTGCGGATTCTCAATGGTGGCTAGGTAGTGCGGAATTGCTGCCCACAAGCTGACCGAGTCGAACCCAGATTGTCCCAGATCATCATTCAGCACAGAGAGAATCCCGGTGGGACCGGTGTAATTGGAGCTAAGCAATCCGTGCCGGACTCGTACGTCGGGAGGAGCCACTCCGATGATGGGCACCGGAAGCGTATGGGCAACTTGTCCAACAAACGCGCCCATGCACACCACTTGATCTACACCTAGGAATCCGAACATCTTGCCGATCTCAAGGCAGTAGGTTCTCCAGCGAAGTCGAGGCTCATCCCCAATCACCACAACGAGATCCCTGCCCGGGAGTTCTACCTGGTGGACGTCAGTCTGGGGCCAAAGGATGTGATGAGAGCCGCCGTCCATGATGACTTCTGGTCGCGTCACTTGATAATCGGTGAACTCTTCGTGGTCCAGAGTCCCGATATGCGTACTGGGGTAGGCGTCTAACAGGTGATGAATAGCCATTGAGGCAGCTTCCCCCCCGTCATTCCAGCCGCGGAAAGCAACGAGACCCTGAGGACGGTTCAAGGCTTCTCTCCACCGGTTGTCGATCACCATGAACTCCATCACCAAAGCCTACCGAAGGACACTCATTAGCGAGCGGAAAGGTGCCGCTCCAATAAAACCGCGTAATTCGTTGTCCTGCGTGCAATTCGCCAATAGAGTTGGCCGATACACCCGGCCGAGCCGATTACTTCCGAAACGAGATAACTATGAGCAGGATCGTACGAGCCGCCATCGTCCAGACAAAGTGGACCGGCGATAAGGAGTCCATGATCGACCTCCACGAGAAATACGCTCGGGAGGCCGCCGCGCAGGGGACACAAGTTATGTGTTTCCAAGAGTTGTTCTACGGACCATACTTCTGTCAGGTGCAGGACACCGAGTACTACGGCTACGCAGAGGCGGTCCCCGAGGGACCAACCACACAACGCTTCATGGCCCTTGCCAAGGAGCTGAATATGGTGCTGGTTCTGCCAGTCTACGAGCAGGAAAAGCCAGGGTTCCTTTACAACACGGCAGCAGTAATTGACGCCGACGGCACGTATCTGGGGAAGTACCGCAAGAACCACATCCCCCAGGTGAAGGGCTTCTGGGAGAAGTTCTACTTCCGCCCAGGCAACATGGGCTACCCGGTGTTCGAGACAGCGGTAGGAGCCATCGGGGTCTACATCTGTTACGACCGCCACTTCCCAGAGGGCTGGCGTGCGTTGGGTCTCGCTGGAGCTGAAATCGTGTTCAACCCTTCGGCCACCAGCAGGGGCCTCTCTTCGCATCTCTGGAAGATCGAACAAACAGCGTCGGCTATCGCAAACGGCTACTTTGTCGGAGCGATCAACCGAGTAGGCGTCGAGCCCCTTGGTGAGAACGACTTCTACGGCACCTCGTACTTCGCGAACCCACGCGGTGAGTTCATTGATGGACCTGCCTCGGCCCACGATGCGGAGTTGATCGTGCGAGATCTTGATTTGACGCAGCTAGAAGAAGCTAGGAACCAATGGGCGTTCTATCGGGATCGTCGACCAGATACCTACGGATCGTTGACCGGAAACTAACCATGCCAAAACACGCAGAGCTACTCGCCCGACACAAAGCCGTCACACCCTCGTGGTTAGCGCTCTACTACGAGGAGCCCATTGCCATTGTGCGGGGCGAGGGTCGCCACGTGTGGGACGCAGAGGGTAACAAGTACCTCGACTTCTTCGGCGGGATCCTCACCACCATGACGGGGTACAACGTCCCTCAGGTGGTGCAGGCGATCCAGGATCAAGCCGGCAAGATGCTTCACACGTCCACCCTGTACCTAACTGAACCAATGATTGAGCTGGCGGAGAGAATCGCTGAGATGTCCGGCATCCCCGATGCTCGAGTCTTCTTCACGACTTCAGGTACCGAGGCGAACGACGCTGCAATGCTGCTGGCAACCTCCTACCGCAAGACGAACCAGGTGCTGGCGATGCGGAACAGCTATCACGGTCGCTCATTCACGGCGGTGGGTCTCACGGGTCACAAGGCTTGGTCACCCACCAGCTACACGGGGCTGCAAGTGAGCTTTGTGCACGGGCCCTACAAGCTCAGGAGTCCTTTCCGAGATCTCGACGACGAGGCCTTCACTCGAGCCTGCGTAGAGGACCTGGAGCAGGTGATCGACATGATGACCTCGGGAGATGTTGCCTGCCTCATCGCGGAACCTATCCAGGGCGTTGGCGGCTTCGCCACTCCCCCGGAAGGATTTTTCGGCGAGATGAAGAAGGTTCTAGACAAGCACGGAATCCTCTTCGTCTCTGATGAGGTCCAGACCGGGTGGGGACGCACAGGCGAGCATCTTTGGGGGTATCAGGCGCACGGTTTCACCCCCGACATCCTTACCTTTGCCAAGGGCATTGGCAACGGACTTCCGCTCGGTGGAGTAGTTGCAAGAGCCGAGGTTATGGATGCCGTAGGTGTCAATAGCATCTCCACGTTCGGCGGGAACCCGCTCACGACGGCAGGAGCGCTTGCCAACCTTGATTACCTTGAGGAGCAGGATCTGCAAGGCAACAGCCTCAAGCAAGGTGACCGTCTTCGCCGGACCCTCGATCCCGTTGTAGCCGAAACACCGTGGATCGCCGAGCTACGAGGCAAGGGCCTCATGCTGGCCTTCGAAATGGTTGGCGATGACGGGCTAGAACCCGACGCTGCCACAGCAGCAGGATTCAGCGAAGCCTGCAAGCGCCGTGGGCTTCTGGTCGGAAAGGGCGGTCTCTACGGCAACGTGGTCAGGATGGCACCGCCGCTTAGCCTGACTGACGAAGAAGCCGACCAAGGCGCGGCAATCCTAATCAATGTGATAGACGAACTTTCTTAGGCAACCACCCTCGGAGGAGCCATGAAGACACTTATCAAAGGCGGAACTGTTGTTACCGCGATCGACACCGTCGAAGCTGACGTTCTCATCGACGGCGAGAAGATCGTTGCGATCGCTACCCCCGGCAGCCACGACTGGGAGTCGTCAGCGGACAAAGTGATCGACGCCGCCGGCAAGCTAGTAACCCCCGGCTCAATCGATGTGCACACCCACATGGAGCTTCCCTTCGGAGGCACGGTCGCTTCGGACAGTTTCGAGACCGGCACTCGCGCAGCGGCGTGGGGTGGGACCACCACCATCGTGGACTTTGCTGTGCAGGTGAAGGGCGAGTCGATGGTCGACGGCTTCGACGCGTGGATGGCCAAGGCGGAGGGCAACTGCGCCATTGACTACGGCTTCCACATGATCGCCGGTGACATCAACGCAGACACCTTGCCTGAAATGGGCGTCCTCATCGATCGTGGCGTCAGCAGCTTCAAGCTATTCATGGCGTACCCCGGTGTCCTGTACTCCGACGACGGCCAGATCCTTCGTGCCATGCAGGTGGCAGCCGAGGCAGGCGCCGTCATCATGATGCACGCTGAGAACGGGATGGCTATCGATGTGCTCCGTGAACAGGCGATTGAGCGGGGCGAGACGGACCCCAAATACCACGGGATCACACGCCCAGCCATCACGGAGGCTGAAGCGACCCATAGAGCCATTGCCCTGGCCGAACTCGCCGGCGTCACGCTCTACATCGTCCACCTATCGGCAAAGGAAGCACTCGAAGAAGTGGCCGCTGCTCGAAACCGCGGTCTCCCCATCTTCGCTGAGACCTGCCCACAGTATCTGTGGCTGAGCTTCGAAGAGCACATGTCGAAGCCCGGGTTCGAGGGGGCGAAATACGTATGTTCCACCCCGATCCGTCCAATCGCCGATGGGCATCAAGATGCGATGTGGCGAGGTTTGGCGACCAATGATCTGCAAGTCGTCTCAACAGATCACTGCCCATTCTGCATGGAGGATCATCCAGACCTCGGTACCCAAAAGCGTCTCGGAGAAGGCGACTTCACCGCAATCCCTAACGGGCTGCCAGGTGTTGAAGACAGGTTCCAGCTGATGTACCACGGCGCGGTAGCGGAAGGACACTTGGACCTCAACCGCTGGATCGAAGTAACGTGTACCGCACCGGCAAAGATCTTCGGCCTCTTCCCCAAGAAGGGAACTATCGCAGTTGGTTCCGATGCAGACGTGGTGATCTTTAACCCAGGCACGACGTGGACCAAGTCAGCAACCGAGCACCACATGAACGTGGACTACTCAGCGTACGAAGGTCTCGAAGTGCAGGGCAAGGTCGAGCAGGTACTTCTGCGGGGCAAGACACTCGTCGCAGATGGCGAGTACTTCGGCAACAAGACCGACGGGAAGTATCTCCGACGCGGCAACCCTGCCCGCCGGCACTGAGGGAGAAAGAACATGCGGACAAT
>Ga0114996_10004080_pt1 | contig 17720 bp, 14 predicted proteins | sample ArcticOcean_MG_C_4_FD_87039 | JGI IMG/M metagenome (GOLD analysis project Ga0114996, IMG submission 87039) | Marine microbial communities from western Arctic Ocean - ArcticOcean_MG_CB4_134 | ecosystem: Environmental > Aquatic > Marine > Oceanic | place: Arctic Ocean: Canada Basin | collected...
ATTTGGTGGTCGCTAATGGCTATATCACGACCGACGACACCAGCGATTTGTGAAGTTTCTTCTGGCGACAGGTCGTGTCGCAATCGATGAACAGCAGCGACGATCCCGATCCGAACGCCTATCGGCGGAGGCAGTCGCAGGTCGCTTCGATGATCGCTCAGGGTCGCTCCTTCAGCGGTCGCGAACGAAATTGCTGCTTTTTGAACACACTGGCCGATCCCGCCGCCAAAGGACGATTTGCCAACGTCTCGGCCACGAGCGGACTCGACTTTGCGGACGACGGGCGAGCAGTCTCTGTGGTCGATTGGGATCACGATGGCGACTTGGATCTGTGGATCTCGAACCGCAACGCGCCACGGATCAGATTGCTGCGCAATAACACCAAGAGCGGCAACCACTTTCTGGCTGTGCGACTCGCCGGCAACGGTAAGACGACCAGTCGCGATGCGATCGGCGCTCGCGTGGAGGTGACCACCGCAGGTGCCGACAGGCCGCAGATAAAAACGCTTCGCGCTGGTGAGGGATTTCTGGCTCAGTCGAGCAAGTGGCTCCACTTCGGACTGGGCGCGGCTGACAAGATCGAAATGGTGACTGTCCGCTGGCCCGGCGGCGAGCAAGAGGCGTTTGCTGGATTGGATGCCGATGGCCGTTATCGCCTGGCGCAAGGCAGCGGAAAGGCGGTCGAATTGCAGCAGGCAAGAAGCGATCTAAAGATACAACCATCGGCTCCGAAGCTTCCGCCCAAGTCCTCTGCGGCGCGTATCCCGCTGGTGACATTATTCACACTGCCAGCGGAAAAATATCAAGATTTGGACGACCGCCGGCAATCGCTACCGCTGGGTCGTGGCCGAAGTCTGTTAATCAACCTTTGGTCGACTTCGTGCGGTCCCTGCCTGACAGAACTGAGGGAACTGGCACGGCGCGAGAAAGAGATCCGCGCCGCGGGCGTTGAGATTGTCGCGCTTAACGTCGATCTGCTGGCCGAGGACCCAGTCGACCGGACCGCGGTCAAGGCGTTGGTTTCGGAGTTGGCGTTTCCATTTTTGGCCGGATACACGTCGCCGCAGCTACTGAATCTATTACAGATGTTTCACGATCAGATCATTCTGCGGAAGCGGCCACTTCCATTGCCGTCAAGTTTCCTGCTCGACGCAAAGGGTCGTCTGACCGTGATCTACAAGGGGCCAGTTTCGGTCGATCAGTTGCTCGTAGACGTGCAGCACACCGGCGACACGCTCCTTGAGCGACAACAGCATGCCGCTCTGTTGCCGGGCCGAATACTGAAAGACGAGATCCTGGTCCGTTCGGCTCGCATCGAACAATCGCAAAATTATACTCGCATGGCCGAGGTGCTGCGGCAGGTTGGCAGGATTCGCGGCGAGGTCAGGCACTACCAGGAGGCGTTGCGGATCAGACCAGACGATGCCGACGCCCACAACAATCTGGGCAATGCCTTGCATCAACTGGATCGCCCCCAGGAGTCGATTGCGCACTTCAAAGAGGCCGTGCGGCTAAAGCCCGATCTGGCCCGCGCCCACTATAACTGGGGCCTCGCCCTGCAGAGCCTGGAGCAATTCGCGAAGGCGTCCGCGCACTTCCAAAAAGCCTCACAGATCAAGCCAGACAACGCTGAGACCCACAATAGCTGGGGCGTTGTCCTGGATCGCCTCGGGCGTTTCGAGGAGGCAGTGACACACTTTCAAGAAGCCCTGCGGATCAAGCCCGATTTCCCGGAGGCCCACAACAACTGGGGAATTGCGTTGGCCAAGCAGGGACGAATTCAGGACGCGCTCACACAGTTCAAACATGCCGTGCGTTTGAAGCCCGATTATACGAATGGCCGAAACAACCTCCGCAGGGCTCAGTTGCGACTTCAACAGATTCGCCGGCGCGCCAAACCTTAGGGGAAACTGAGAGTGGATCACACTGAGGCACTCGCGTTTGGCGACCTCTGTGCTGTCTGACGACACCAGAAGGACCAGACGCAAAGAACAGACATTATCCGCTAGACGACCACGCTGATCAGTGACCGAAAGTCGGGATCATCGCGGAGCGAATCAAAGTCGGCCTCGGCATCGATCAGATCGCGATACGACTCGTCAAGCTCAAGCGCCCGGGAGAGAGACGTCAGCGACTGGCGCTTGGCCCCGGCGAGACACCAGTAACAGGCCAAGTTGAAGACCACAAGCGCGTCGTCCGGTTCAGCGAACAGGGCTCGCTCTAAAGCGTCGATGGCGAGAAAAATCTTTCCGGTGCGTTTGTAGCACCAGCCAAGCGCCAGCCAAACATGCATGTTCTCTGGCACGACCTCGCCGGCCCGAATCAGTGGCTCGATCGCCTCTTCATAATGTTCGAGCGAGCGGAGCGCCTCGCCACGAAGATAAAATGCGTGCGGATCCTGCACACCAGTGTGTCGCAGGCGCGCCAGTGCCTCAAGGGCATGCCGGGGCATGTCCAGCTCAAGATAGCCTTCCGCCTGAGTCAGGGTCCGGCGATTGCGGGTTGTATAGAAATCGTCCATCACTGCTGCACTCCGAGTAAGATCGCGGCCGCGCAGGAAACACAGTGCAGAGTCACACCGCGCCACAACTCTATTAGAATTGTACACGCAATTTGGCAGTGGGCCAAATCGGCGGAACGAACTCGCGGCGCAACTGCTGACAGCCAAGCGACTTCGGCGCGAAATATCGACCTACGTGAACGTGACACTTGGGCCGCTCGCGTAAAATACGATGGCCCGAGGGGGTCGCAGCGGAGAGTAGAAAGTCGATTTCTGAAGGCGCCTTAATGACGACCGCGCGGCCAGTGATCACCGGCTGGAAGCGGGCGGATGTCGGATGAGAAAAGAACGGGTCGCGGTCGACCAAGCCCTTGAGCAGCAACGCATCGACACTGAAGCCATTCGGCATTCATGCCGCTACCGTTGGCGCCTCGCTGCGGTGCATCAGATCAACTGTTCTTGCTCTTCCAACTGCGCCTCAACCGGATCTTTCAGGCTTTCGGCAAGACGACTGAGCGCTTCGGTTTCGATCTGACGAACGCGCTCGCGGGTCAGTCCGAGCGACTCGCCGATTTCCTTGAGCGTTCGTGGCTCGTTGTCGTCGAGCCCAAACCGCAGACGCAACACGGTTGCTTCGCGTTCGTCCATTGTCTCGATCATCTCGAGAACGTGACTAAGGATGTCGCTCTCGAGCAGTTCGTCCTCCGCCGATTTCATGTTCTCGTCCATCACCATCTCGCCCAACGACCACCCGCCGTCGGCCTGATCGGTCTGCGGAGTCGCGTTGTAGATGCGGATTGCCTTCTTGATGATCGGCAGCTTCTTCTTGGGCAGTCCCAACACACGTGCGATCTCTTCGGGTGTGGGCGAACGGCCGAGTTCCTCGGTTAGTCGGCTGGTCGCACGTCGCCACTTAGAGAGCAGCTCGACCATGTAGGCAGGAATGCGAATCGTCTTAGCGGTGTTGATCAAGGCGCGTTTGATTGACTGCTTGATCCAGTAGCTGGCATAGGTACTAAACCGGGTACCCATCGCGGGATCGAAGCCCTCGACGGCACGAAGCAGCCCCAGATTGCCCTCTTCGATCAGGTCCTGCAGGGCGAGTCCCTTGCCGGTGTAACCGCGGGCGATGTTGACGACCAACCGCAGATTGGCTCGCACCATGCGATCGCGTGCCGGCAGATCGCCTTCGCCGATGGCGACGGCCAATTCACGCTCTTCGGCGGCCGACAGCAACGCGGTTTCGTTGATCTCGCGGAGGTAAGTTTCCAAGGGAGTCTGAACGGAAGAGACTCGGCGGGTGCGCGTGGCGGTCATGGAGCACTTCGTGGGCTAAAGAGCATTGAGCGGGACAAATAGAACATCGACCCACATGTGCCCCGATCTACAACGAAGCGCCCGCCTGACATGGTGCACCGGATGTGTCCACGAGGCCGCTGGTAGCGAAAGAAGCGACCCCGCGGGTTAGCCCCACGGGGTCGAGAAATTTCAAGTCAAAACCGCCAGTCGGCCACATGCGGAATGTGACGGTTGTCACGAACAGACCGCAGAAAACCACTCGCTACTACGAGACGTCTTCGGTTTTTTCCTCGCTTGCGGCTTCTTCCACTTCGGCTACCGGTTCCGCTTCGGCTTCTGGTTCCGCTTCGGCTTCTGGTTCCGGCTCAGCGGCAGCTTCTGGTTCCGCTTCGGTTTCTGGCTCGGCGACCGGCTCCGGCTCGGCCGGTTGTACCGGTTCGGGCTCGGGGGCCTTGATCAGCGGACCCGAGTCACCGCCAACACCGCCCTTGAGCTCAACGTCAGGCGTGGTCTGCGCGGCGGCCGCGGCTTCTGCGGCCTCTTGTTCAGCCGCTTTCGCTTCGTCTTCTTCGGCCCATTCAACTCGCTTGCGGGACAGACCGATTTTTCGTTCGTCGCAATCGACTCGAAGAATCTTGACTTCGATCTCTTCGCCAACTTTTACGACGTCCTCAGGGTTCTCGACCTTATGGTCAGCCAACTCAGAGATGTGCAGCAGGCCTTCCAGGCCGTTCTCAAGACCGACAAACACGCCAAAGTTGGTCAGTTTGGTGACCGCACCGGTCACGATCTGACCAGCCTGATACTTGGCAGGAATATCTGTGGCCCACGGGTCGTCTTCGAGCTGCTTGAGCCCCAAGGCGATCCGGCGACGATCTTGATCAACCGAGAGCACCTTACACTCGATATTTTGACCCTTCTCGACGATTTCGCTGGGATGGCTGATTTTGCGAGTCCAGGAAATATCGGAGACGTGCAGCAATCCGTCAATTCCCTCTTCGATCTCGATAAAGGCACCGTAGTTGGTCAGGTTCCGCACGGTACCCGTGACCAGAGTTCCCGGCGGATAAGCACCCGCGACTTTGTCCCAGGGGTTGGACTGGGTCTGCTTCATGCCAAGCGAGATTTCCTGCTTGTCGGTGTTGATGCCTAGCACCACGACGTTGATTTCGTCGCCGATGTTGACCAGTTCGCTGGGGTGGCTGATACGCTTGGTCCACGACATCTCGCTGATATGCACCAGCCCTTCGATGCCATCTTCCAGTTTCACAAACGCACCGTAGCTCATCACATTGACAACCTGTCCGTCGAGAACCGTGCCGACCGGATAGGTGTCGGGGACTTTTTCCCATGGGCTGGCGGTCTTTTGTTTTAGACCCAGCGCGATCTTTTCCTTTTCGTAGTCGATGTGCAGCACCTGCACCTCGAGTTCCTGGTCGATCGCGACCATCTCGCTGGGATGATTGATTCGTCCCCAACTCATGTCGGTAATATGCAGCAGACCATCGATACCGCCAAGGTCGACAAACGCGCCAAAGTCGGCGATGTTCTTGACCACGCCGACGCGCTGTTGCCCGACTTCGAGCTCTTTGAGCAGTTGCGTCTTTTTCTCTTCACGTTCTTGTTCGATCAAGGCGCGACGGCTGACCACGATGTTGCGCCGCGCTTCGTCGATCTTAAGTACCAAGCACTGAATCGTGCGACCGATGTACTCGCCGATGTCACGGGGACGTCGAATGTCGACCTGACTGGCCGGCAAGAACACATTCACGCCGATATCGACCAGCAATCCACCTTTGATTTTTCGGGTGACTTGACCCGTGATGATGTCGTCTTCGTGGACCGACTCCATGACTTCGAGCCAGGCCTTGATCTTCTCGGCCTTGCGCTTGCTGAGCTGGATCATGCCCCGCGAGTCGCTGCCGAAGGTCTCTTCGACCTCTTCGACCAGTACATTGACGACCTGGCCGGGTGTGGGCGGTTCTTCGTCTTCTTCGTCCCACTCGTTGAGCGGGATCATGCCTTCGCTCTTGTAGCCGACGTCGACCAGAACAAAGTCGCCTTCGATCCTTAGAATAGTGCCGTCGATAATCTCGTTAACGGCTACGGCAAGGTTGCCCGATTCGTAATGGGCGTCAAGTTCGCCGCCCTCAAGGGCAGCCGACAATTCCGACTCCCAATCATCTTCACTGATATCAAGTCCACGAATTAGATTGCGATTAACCATAGGGAAAAAACAGACTGGTCGCACGCGCGGTAAGAGTTCCGTCCGGCAAAGAATGTTGGAGAAACAGCCGGTCGGGGGCGCGCCACCGTAAATGAGGATGTCCCGGTCGATCCGGCCTCTCAACACCGAGAGAACCTCCGTAGATCACATGAGACGAAGCCCGGACTATAACAGACCGCCCAGGAGGCCACAATCGTGCCTGCGGCGGTTTTTTTTGGCGAAAGAACGGCTTCCCTTGCCGATCAGCTACACCAACTCGCGTATCGGGTCGCGGTGCTCAACCAGATACTGCGGACGACCGGCCGGATCAATCAACTGGGTCGTCCGCGGATTGATACCGAGATTGTGGTACAGCGTGGCAAACACTTCCTGAAACTCGATCGGCCGATCTTTGGCATAGCTGGCGTCTCGGGTCGTGGTGCCAATCATTTGGCCCGTTTTCATGCCGCCGCCGGCCAAGAATGCGGCCATTACTTTCGGCCAATGATCGCGACCGGCTTTCTTGTTGATCCTCGGGGTACGACCGAATTCTCCCCAGACGATGACCGTGACGTCTTTGTCCATGCCGCGCTGGTGCAGGTCCTCGACCAAAGCCGAAACGTTGGTATCGAGTTTGGGCAATTGCTTTCGCAGCGTGACGAAGTTTTTTCCATGGGTGTCCCAGCCACCCCAGTTGAAGGTGACCACCCGCACACCGGCCTCGACCAATCGCCGTGCTAGCAGAAAATTCTTGCCATCGCTCGAAGAAGAGCGGCCGCCGATTCCATAGGAAGCAAGAATCTTGGGGTCTTCCTTCTTAAGATCCAACGCATCGGCGACGCTACCGGAAGTAACGACACCGACCGCTTGCTGAGTGAACGCATCCAGGGCCTCCATCTTGCCGCTGGCATCCATGTCTCTGCGCAAGCGGTCCAACCCGCGCAGCAAACTTGCTCGACTGGACAGCCGATCCGACGTCATCGCGCCAGTCAACCTTAGATCGGTGCCGCTCGGTTTATATGGCTTAAAGACGGGGCCCAAGTAACCCGCGCTACCCCCGTTGTACGAAATAAACGGCGGAGCTCCGTCGGGGGTTGGTCCCTGGAGCCTGGCAACAACGCTCCCTAGCGCCGGTCGACCGCCGACCGCCTGAAGGTTTTTCTGATCAAATCCGGTATGTGTGTGAAAGTTGCTATGGCTGCCCGACGTATTCACGATCGAACGAATCACGGCAAATTTGTCAGCCATCTTCGCAAGCTTCGGCATGTGTTCACAGATGTGCATGCCGGGGACGTTCGTGCTGATCGGATTGAACTCGCCGCGAAACTCCACGGGAGCATCTGGCTTGAGGTCCCACATGTCTTGGTGCGGAGGACCGCCGCCAAGATGGATGTTGATGACCGCCTTGTGCGAACTTCGCACGCCCGCCTGGGCTTCGGCCTGTAGCAATTGGCTCAGCGTCAAACCGCTGAGTCCCATGGCGCCGAGTTGGATGAAGTTGCGTCGCGAGACGCCATCGCAATAACGAGACTGCTGGCTGGACTGAATGGTCAACATGGCGAGATCCTCCAATGCGTTCGCGCCGCCACGCGAAACTGACAGAAGGGACGAATCGACCTGATCCCCTAATTTATATCGATCTCGGAATATAAATCAACTGTTTTTGATGCGTTCTGAGGAGGTTTCTCCAGACCGATCCAATACCATGCGTAAGAATGGGTAACCTGCGCGGCTTGTACTACAGATTTCACCATTTAGCTGGCGGGCCTGCCCGCCGATGAGATGCGGCGATTTTCACACTCGGCGGGCAGGCCCGCCAGCTAAATGCTCTCGTAGGGCAACCCGAAATACTCGTGGATGAACGCTTTGCGGTCGCCTTCGCATTTCGAGTATTGCACCAATGTATAAAGCTTTTCCTGATCGCGACGTAGCTTCTCGTCCAGCCGCTCTTGATCACATAACGACTCGGGCAGTTCGCCGACAAGCTCCACGTCAACCGACGCGACGTCTCCTTCGATCACGCCGTGACGTTCGAGCATCGCCAGCGCCGTGTCGAGCCGGTGATCGTGCCGCTCCTTGAATTGCAACCGCTCCCGGAGCCAATCCGCACCGAACGCTTGGACCTGCTCCATGTCATGTGCGAGAAAATCGTAGAGCCGGCGATAGAACTCCGCGTCGGGATTGCTCCATCGCATGAATTCCATCTGCGTGGTCAAGTCACGCTCGTCGTACAGCAGCACACACTCCGACGGCAAACCGTCGCGACCCGCACGACCAATTTCCTGGTAATACGATTCCATTGAGCCGGGCACGTCGGCATGGATCACGAAGCGAATGTCTTCTTTGTCAACGCCCATTCCAAACGCGTTGGTTGCCAGCACAAGATGATTCGCCTCGCCCATGAATCGATCCTGCACTCGCCTTCGCTCGTTGCGCTGCAGATCGCCATGATAGATCAGGTGGGCGGACCCTTCGGCCAGGATTCGATCGCTGAACTGCATCAGCGTCTTGATCAGTGTGAAATAGACGATCCCACTGCCGGGTTCGTCACGCCGCATGCGGAGAATCTGTTCGAGCTTCTCGTCGTCGCCCCAAACATCAATGACCTCGAGGCTAAGATTCGGCCGATCGATCCCCTCATGAAACATCGTCACATCGTCGGAGACGAAACCGAGTTGGCGCACTATATCGGCCTGCACATCCGGGGTCGCGGTGGCCGTCAACGCGATGGTCGTCGGATCACCCATCAGTCGGCGAAACTCTCGCAGGCGCGTATAGTCAGGACGAAAGTCGTGTCCCCACTCGCTGATACAGTGCGCCTCGTCAACCGCCAACAGATCAATCTGCCGGCGGGCGATCACCTCGAGAAACTCCTGTTTGCGAAAACGTTCCGGAGTCACATAAAGCAGGTCATATTCGCCCTCGCCGACCGCTTTGTAGCGGCCTTCGCGCTGCTTGCGGGTAAGCGACGAGTTGATAAAGGTCGCCGCAATGTTCCGCCGCCTGAGCGAATCGACCTGATCCTTCATCAACGCGATCAGCGGCGACATCACCAACGTGAGTCCGGGCCGATCCGACTTGCCGTCGGTTTGCTGGCTAAACATCAGCGCCGGGATCTGAAAGCAGAGCGACTTGCCCATCCCCGTCGGCATAATTACCAGCGAGTGTCCGCCGGCCATCACCCGTTCGATCACGTCAAGCTGCTGGCCGCGGAATTTCGGGTGACCGAAAAACTTGTTGAGGATGGCGAGCGGTTGCATGGCGGGGGTTCGGGGCAAAGGTGCAATGCGATAGCAGTCGCGTATCATGGCCCTTGCGACAGTTTTCGCCTATGGTCCCCCCATCGCATCGCGGTCGCTTAGAGAGTTGCCAAGGAGTCGGCGCGGGGGCATAATCATGCGACGCACACACGACTTTGATTCCCCCCGAAAAGCCCCCTTGATTCAAGGAGCCGTCACAATGAAATTCCTGCCGTTCGCGCTACTGGTGGCTGTCACCACATTCCTGAGCACCGGAACGTCGCACGCCGAAGGGGCCAAGCTCGGTGATTTGCGCAGCCGCCTCACGAAACAGACACACAAGAACGACGCCGGCGACACGATGCCGTATCGGTTGTTTGTGCCAAAGGACTACGACGCCAAGAAGAAGTATCCCGTGATTCTGTTCTTGCACGGATATGGCGAAAACGGCACCGACAATAACCGGCAGCTACTACATGCCGATCCATTGCGGTTCGCGACAGACGACGTGCAGGCCAAAAACCCGTGCCTGTTGGTCGCCCCGCAGAATCGCAAGGGTTTTTGGCCCGGCAAGTCGTCGCGGTTGGCGATGGAGATTCTCGACTCGCTCGCCAAGAAATACAGCATTGACGCGAATCGGCGCTACGTCACCGGGTTGTCGTCCGGCGGCATGGGGACGTATTACTGTCTGATCGAACGGCCAGACTACTTCGCCGCCGCCGTGCCGATCTGTGGTCGAGCGGACGTATCGAAAGCCGCGTCGATCGCCAAGATTCCCGTATGGGGTTTCTGTGGCGGCAAGGATAGAGGATTCGCCACCAAGATGCGGGCGATGAACGAGGCCGTCAAGAAGGCCGGTGGTGAGTGGAAATACACCGAGTATCCCGGCGTCGGTCACAACTCGTGGGGCCGAGCGTACGCGACCGAGGATCTGCCGAAGTGGTTGTTCTCGCAGAGTCGTAGCAAGAAGTAACCGGCTCGCGGGAGACCCGTCTGCCGCACCGCTAGATTGCTCCGTCCATCATCGCCAACAGCGGCCCTGGATCAGACAGATCGCTGAGCATTAGGTCAGGGTCCGACGCGGCTAGCTCGTCGGCAGCCACTAAACCACTCGACACACCAATCGCCCGGGCACCAATCGCGCGGGCACATTGCACGTCCAGCGGCGTGTCGCCGATGACCCAGACTCGCTGTGGATCCGCCGGCTGACCGACAAACCGTTCGGCCTGTTGCAATGCCTCGGCTGCCACGGAGTTGCGGCTCGGATGCAAGTCGCCAAACCCGCCGAAGGCGAAACGTTCGGCAATGCCAAAGAACTCCAGCTTGCGCCGGGCTCCTTCCTCGACGTTGCCGGTCAGCAGCCCGACCGCGACATCCTCGCGAGTCGCCAGCAGATCCAGTAACGCCTCGACACCGGGCAACACACGACCGTCTCGCTGAGGCAGATTATTGCTCAGCCGCAAAAGATAGCCGTCGAGAAACCGCTGCCAGCTCTCCTCCGTGTGCTCAATCCCGTATTCGGTGAACATATCGATTGCGATGCCGCGATCGGTCCGGCCAACGGTGCTGACGCCGCTCGCTTGAGCGACGCCAAACACCTCGACCAGTGCCTCATCGAGCGCCGCCTTACCAGCGCCGCCCGTGTTGACGAGCGTTCCGTCGATGTCAAACAGGCAAATATGCATGCTGCGTGAGGTCCTCCGTGGACCGTTACCAGTCGTCCGTTCTAAAAGGCGAAGCCGGCAGACCCTCTTTGTTATAGAGGTTCGCCTTGACCGGATTCATCGAGTAGCCATACCGAACCGCGACCGGCTTCTTCACCTCGGGTGAAGAAACAACGATGTCCTTGCCATCAACCACGGCGGTGGCCCAGACCCACTTCTTGTCGGCACCAGCGATCGCGAAACCGCCCAGTTTCTCAACCGGTTTGGGCGGATCGATGCTCTGCTCGCTCGACTTTTTCGCCGCCAGCAGACCGCCACCGACGTGGTCAAACGACAGTCGAGCCTTGCCGCCATCAACTTTCAGGCTCTTATACAACGGGCCGCTGTAGACCAGATCCTTCTTGCCATAGTCATTGGCCAGCGCCCACAGAGCCAAGCGACGTCCGACGTCGAACTTGTTCCTGGGGTGAATATTCCGAGCAGCACCGATATCGGTGATCACGGCCATGCCGGTCTTGGGAATGTTGCGAATCGCCTTTAGTTGAGCTTCTCGCAACTTGGACCAACCGCCTCCGCCCGCGGGATTCGCGTTGGGTCCCTGGAAGTTGGCCAATTGCACGAAGTAGAAGGGGAAATCGCCTTGGCCCCAAGTGCTTCGCCATCCCTGCACGAGGGCTTTCTTCTTGAGGTAATAACTTTCGCCTTCGTTGCCATTCGATTCGCCCTGATACCACAAGGCTCCAGCGATCGCGTACGGCTGCACGGCGGCGACCATGCCATTGTTCATCGACGACTTGTCGCGCAGTTTCTTGGCGTCAAGCTCCTTGACCGACGCATAGCCTGCCGTCGGGATCCACGGTTCGATTCGCGTGCCGCCCCAGTTACAACCGATCAGCCCAACCGGCGTGTCGAGTTCTTTCTGGATTTGATAGGCGAAAAACGCTCCGACCGCGGTAAACCCACGGATCGTCTTGCTGCTGCACGACTGCCAGGCACCGCGGAAATCAGCGGCCGGCTTGCCAGCCTTGACGTGCGGCACTTTGATATGGCGGATCATCGACAGGCTATCGATTTTCTCTTTGAACTGCTTGGGCACGATCGACCCACCGACCGTCCACTCCATATTCGACTGGCCCGAACAGAACCAGACTTCTCCGACGAGGACGTCCTTCACTTCGATTTTCGAGTCGCCAGAGGTGATCGTGATCGTGTCACCTTTGGCATTCTTTTTCAGCGCGTCGAGCTTGACGACCCATTTGCCGTCGCTGCCGGCTTTGGCGGTTTTCTTCTGGCCGGCAAACGCCACCGAGACGTCGGCACCGGCGTCGGCCGTTCCCCAGACAGGCACGGCGATGCCTTGCTGCAGGACGCCGCCCGAGGTAAACATCGCGGGCAGTTTCAACTCGGCCTGTGCGGCGGCAACAAGCGTCAGCACAATTGCCAGGGAGGCACAAAAACTAGTCAGTCGCTTCATGATCAGAGTTCCTTTCTCGCATCGGGGAGAGGGTGGAAGGCACCGAGCGATGCGCGTTTCGCGTCGCTGGCAGACATTCACAGGGAGGGTTCGCAAAATAGTGTAACCCATGTCAAACCGGTTTGCACGCACTCCCAGAGGGCTGTTTTTCACATATTTCCGCCTCCTGACAAGTTCCCCCGCCCGCCGAATCACAGATTCGCTTGATTCGCCAATCGCACAACACTAGAATCAACGGCACGACGAAGCAGCAACACGACGCAGCAACACGAAGCATGGCCGCTGCCTTTTTCCCGCCGAAACGGCCCACCGTCAGCAACCCACCGGCAATCACGAATAAAGGAGTCCCCGCGATGTCACAGAAGAAAACCTCTCCCAACCTGAACCGCCGCGACTTTGTCAAAACGACGAGCCTCGCCGCCGCGACCCTGACCGGCGGCGTCTTTAGCCAACTCGAAGCGGCCGAGACCAAATCGCCCAATCAGAAACTCACCATCGGCTGCATCGGCACCGCCAATCGGGCGTCGGCCGACATCAGCGGCGTACGGAGCCAGAACATCGTTGCCCTCTGTGACATCGATAGCAACTATCTCAACCGAGCCGGAAAACAATTTCCCAAGGCTCGCAAATATGCCGACTATCGCGAACTGATCACCAAAGAGACCGGCAAGGTCGACGCCGTCGTGGTCGCCACCGCCGATCACAACCATGCCCCCGCTTCGCTGCGGGCGATCAACGCCGGTATGCACTGTTACTGTGAGAAGCCGCTCACGCACACGGTGCACGAAGCCCGCGTGATCGCCGAAGCGGCAAAGAAGAAAGGTGTCGCGACGCAACTCGGCACCCAGATCCACGCCGGCGGCAACTATCGCCGTGTGGTCGAGGTTATTCAGAGCGGCGCCATCGGCGACGTAACCGATGTGCATGTGTGGGTCGGCAAAGGCTGGGGTGGTGGCAATCGCCCGAAAGATGGCCAGACGCCGCCGAAGAATCTCAATTGGGATCTCTGGCTTGGCCCCGCACCGGTTCGGGATTATGCGGCCGGTCGTTATCATCCGGCCCAGTGGCGTCGGTGGTGGGACTTCGGCCAGGGAACCATCGGCGACATGGCCTGTCATTACATGGACCTGCCATTCTGGGCGCTCAAGCTGCGTCATCCGACTTCGTGCGAAGCCGAGGGACCCGCGGTTCATCCAGAAACCTGTCCGTTGGGATTGATCGTTCGCTACGAATTTCCGGCCCGGGGTAAGATGCCGCCTCTCAAGTTCACTTGGTACGACGGCAACAAGATTCCCAAGAAAGTCGGTGGCGAGCGCGTCCCCGGCAGCGGCGTGATGTTCATCGGCAAAGAAGGCATGATGTTTGCCAACTACGGCAGCTACCGCCTGTTCCCCAAGGACAAGTTCAAGGGCTTCAAGCCGCCGGCCAAGACCATCCCCAACTCGATCGGCCATCACGCCGAGTGGATCAAGGCCTGTAAGGACGGCTCGCCGACCACCTGCAACTTTGACTACTCGGGCGCGCTTACCGAATCGGTTCTGTTGGGCAACGTGGCTTTTCGCGTCGGCAAGAAGCTCGACTGGGACGCCGCAAAGCTCAAAGCCACAAACGTCCCCGAAGCCGACAAGTACGTTCGCAAAGAGTACCGCAAAGGCTGGGAAGTGGCGTAATCGATATTTGCGTCCATCGCCACTCGGTGTAACGAATGTGCCGAACCGTTGGTCCCAGTACAGCCGTCACGCGACCGAGAAGATCGAGCCATGTCGAAGATTGCGCCCTTGAGAATTGGCCAGGGGTGAGGCCAGATTAGAGCGTTGGCTATGCGCCTTTGCTCTACAGAACCGAAGGCCGCTGATGAGTCGGCACGCCGGCAAACGTTTCAGTATGTCGGCGTCGGCGACGAATGTCATGCGGGTCGCCTGTGATGTTTTCCATGCGATGGGATCACTCAACGATTTCTGCGTCGCGTCGAACCTCACAAGCCAATTCATGCATCGCAGAACGAAGCACGTCGAGACGATCGTTGACGCTGCGAACTTCGACATCGGGAACGGTATGACCATTGACGTAGGTTAAGATCAAATCATTGAAACTGCCCATGCCACCATAGGCACCGAGTAAGTGATCAACGCCGGAAAGATCGTGGTTTTCGATGCGGTCGAGCGAGGCGTCCAGCCACGCGGACCAATGAAACTCACCCGAGCGTTTCAGCAACGCGGAGGTCTCGCGTAATCGTTCGCAAAGTTCAGCGGTTTTCGGACCCATAAATGTGATTCCGGGTGACCAGCAAAAAATTGTCCGTCGCCGCACCTGCGACATCGCCTAAGCAAATTGTCGGCGAACAAGTCCAGAACTGCAAGCTGACTGCCGAAAAATTGTGCCGGATGAGCAAAGACCACCCCAACGCGACCAGTGGTCGCGGCTTTACAGGCTAGGAATTGAACGTCTTCAGGATCTTGCGGCCCTTGTGGATCCAGTAGGCTTCGTCGGGCGTGATCGGGCGCGAAGGGCTGCCTTGGGGAAACCACTCGTCGCGGTCGTCGGCGACGATCACCGTGCCGGGGCCGCCCTCGCGCATGGCCGTAGCGATGATCACGACCTCCTCAAAAAAATAACCGACTCGCACAACTTGCACCGCATCGTAGCCGCGGCCGCGGAGAACCGTCTCGGCGTGACCGATCACGGCCGCTTCTTGTTCGTTGGCGTCTGCGGCGTCGACCTCGCGGATCGATTCGTGCCGAGCCTGCCAGCCGGCGAAAATTGCGTAAAGATCCTCTGTCGGCAGATTGTCCAGGTCGGCCCGTAGGGTGAAAACCACCGGCCCAACAATCGCCGTGCCGCTGTAAAGCCCATCTTCGGTCGCATAGACGTAACGGAACAGATAACAGTCGACCGCCTCTTCGTACCCCGGCCAATGGTGCGCATGCGAATCGATCAGCTCGATCTGCCCAGGCGGCGAGGCAAATTGCAACGGATCGGCCAGCCATACCGCCAGATCGCCCTCGGCTTTGGCAGCGGCAGAACGATGTTCGGCTGCAGCGGCCTCGGGGCTGCCTAGCTCATCGAGATAGGAAAGTGCCCGACTTCGCACGACTGGCTCGGCCGCCAATTCGACGAGCGATTCAATGCCCTTTTCATCGCCCAATCGAGCCAGCGCGGCGGCAGCTTCTGCCCTAAGTCGCCGATGCCGGAGCTGCATCGCCTGATAGAGCTTGCCCGTGACCGACGGATCGCCAATCAAGGCCAGGGCGTCGCACAAGGCGACCACCAGGGCGATACTCTCGGAGACCTGGGCGCTACGCTGAGCCAGCGACGCATCGTCGGCGCTCTGTTCCTCGATCCGCTGAAGTTGCCCTACGACGCCGCCCAAGAGCGTTGCCAAGTGTTGCACCCGACCGGCGGCCGGATGGACGTCGACCTTACCTTCTCGGGCCACGTGGTTGGCCAGATCCAAGATCACGGACGCGGTGCTGAGATGCTCAATTCCCTCTAGTAACCGGGGAAAAAGCACCGTCGAATCACGATCGGTCGCCAAAAACGGAGCGACCGCCAGGGCCGCATCCTGACTGTCACAAAGCGGATCGGTGACGAACAAATCAAGGTACGCATCGGTCGCCTGCGGCGAACGGGACTCGGCCAACATCGTTAGCAGAACGCCGCGAAGCCGGCTGTCAGAGCCCATCTGGCGATACGCATCACCGATCGATTCGGCGGCCTCGTCGGAGAGGATCTTGATCGTAGCGGCGCGCTGCCGCCATGCGTCGCGCGCATGGGGATCGGTTGCTTTGGCTTCGGTCAGTTCGCGGAGGAAAGTCTGTAGTGAATCGTCCATGAGGCTTTTATAGCGGTTCGTAGCGCCGGCGACTATTTGCCCCTCGACTGAATTAACAAGAAATCCGTCTTGACGGCTGACAGCACTAACTGCTTCAATGCGGCAAGCTGCGGGAGTTTTGCAGGTGGCCGCCGACGGTCGAGGTGATTTTGACCGTCGGATTCTGTCGGCTCTCGCGGCGAAGAAGTGTTGAAGGTGAAGGACTACCTCGACGTTTGCGGTGGCTGTTAAGGACGGTCGCGGCGGATTCAGACGGGCGGTTCTCTCCCATCTTTTTCAACACAAAACGCGCCAACCCAAGGAACCACGCTGGCGATAGATCAAATAGACAGCTGAAAAAGGTGTACTTCAGAGATGCTTCCCCTCGCCTGGGCGCCAAAGGGGAAGGAACTCATTAAGCTTTAACGGGCGCCCAAAAAAAGGAGCCATGGAAATGGCAGCTAAGAAAAAAGCCGCGAAGAAGAAGACCGCCAAACGGTCCACCAAGAAGAAAGCGGCCACCAAGAAGAAGGCGACCAAGAAGAAGGCCGCAAAGCGCTCGCCTAAGAAAAAGACGGCCAAGAAGAAGGCCACAAAGAAAAAGGCCGCCAAGCGCTCGCCGAAGAAGAAAACCGCTAAGAAGAAAAAGGCCAAGAAGGCCACAAAGAAGAAGGCTGCTAAGCGGTCTCCTAAGAAAAAAGCGGCCAAGAAGAAAACCGCCAAAAAGAAGCGTTAAGTCGCTCCTTGCGGTTTTGCCCATCAGCTACAACGAGAAAGGCCGACTTGCTCCCCTGGACTATCCGTGGGGGCAAGCCGGCCTATATTTTTTCACGCCTCTCGCCCTCCCAGAATAGGACCCATACGGAGAGGAAAACAGCGGTCGCCACCGATTCCCAATCGCGGAAAACTACTTCCCAATCGCGGCAAACTACCCCTCTTGTGCAGCATCCCGCGTTGACGAAACCTCCTAAGTGGGTTAGGTTTAGGGAAAAATTAACGCGATTTTCCTGCCCGCAGACGTCGACATTGCTGGTCGGCACCGTTTCGTCGGCACCATTCCCACCTGGAAGATACCTTGGCTAACACAGCAAGCTGCGAAGAAAAAGAAAACGCCGACGCCGACCAATCTCCGTCCGCCGAGACGTTCCGAGATCTGCCACTTTCGGACGTCACCGCCAAAGCGCTTGACGAGGTCGGTTATGTCGAGCCTACGCCGATCCAAGTTGGTCTGATTCCCCTGGTGATGAAGAATGTCGATGTGATGGGCCAGGCGCGTACTGGCACCGGCAAGACGGCCGCATTTCTGATTCCGATTCTGGAGAAACTCGACAGCCGAGAGCGTTGTAGCAGCCCCTTTGCCCTGATTCTTGTGCCGACGCGCGAACTGGCTGTACAGGTTCGCGACGAATGTCGAAAGTTGGCCCAGGGTCGAAAACACCGCTGTGTGGCGGTCTATGGCGGCAAGCCAATCCGCCAACAGATCGAACGGCTCCAAAAGGGCGTCGAGATCGTCGTCGGTACGCCCGG
>Ga0114996_10004081_pt1 | contig 17718 bp, 36 predicted proteins | sample ArcticOcean_MG_C_4_FD_87039 | JGI IMG/M metagenome (GOLD analysis project Ga0114996, IMG submission 87039) | Marine microbial communities from western Arctic Ocean - ArcticOcean_MG_CB4_134 | ecosystem: Environmental > Aquatic > Marine > Oceanic | place: Arctic Ocean: Canada Basin | collected...
CAGTTTTGCCAAAAGCATTTGAGGGCTGCTGGAATTAAGAAAGTTCGATTTACCAATGAACAAGGGGAATGGGAGGAATGGCTTACAAATTAATAATCGTATTATGCCACTTCAACATTTAGGTGAATAGAGTCTTACATATTTAAATTATGTGAAGAAATTATTTGTAATAGTTACTGTAGTTATATTTTCCACAATGATAATGGTAAGTGTCGTTTTTGCTAAGCCTCCATCTCCCCGAGCAAAATTTTATGATTTTAGTGAGCAACTTATAGATGGAGAGATTAAAAAACCCACATCACTCTATACGGATGCACGACAATCTGTCAAGTTTGATAGATTATTGCGTCTTAAAAAATCATTTTTGCCCAGGCTTTTTGATACTGCAAAAGAGAAAGTATTTAAGTAGCTTCTATCATTGTAGGATAGGTGATTAACAAAACCTAACGGTCACATATACTTATGTCCTTTTGGATATGAGATATAAAAGTGGCACAAATATATGATTTTATTTTTTGTTTGTCGATATGCGGCTTGGTGTTAATCTCACCGCTTCTATTTTCAGTAGTGATAAAGATGGCGTCTCAGATAGCAAAATTTATAACAAAGATTTTTAAATTAAATTAATCATAGTTATAATTTTAATGGAGTAGCTATATTATGCTCATTTTGATAATAACTGTATTAGTTGTAACAATTGTCATATCGGTCTTTCTATTAAGACGATGCAGCACGCCGCCACAAAAGCAAATACAGAAAAATGCGTCATGGCTTATTAAAAATGATGAAAATATTCTTAAATTAGTATTTGAGTTATCATATTTGCCTTTATCTTTAGAGGGTCTGAAAAGAAAAGAAAAGAAAAGAAAAATTGATCTAATTTTAAAGCTTAGAGAAAAAATTAGATTTCATTTGCCGAATACAAATAATGAGATTATTCATGTAATCTGCAAAGATTTAGTTTTAATTTCGATGAAGGTCAGAGAAAATAGATGATAGTCTGTATCTGTAGGGGCATCAGCGAAAAAGACTTAAAAGATGCTACGAAGGTTAAAGCAATCCATGATCTACTTTTAGATAAATCCCAAAATATGTTTTGTGGATTATGCACTTTTGATATTAAAACAATTTTAAACCAATATGACATTGAACAAAATAAAGATAACAGCTAAAATTAAATTAGGGGAGGTTTAATAAAATGCCAATCAAGATAGATAAAAATCAACAGGACAAAAAATTTTTAAAAGCTGCAAAATTAAAATGTATGTCACAAATTGAAGAAGCTAGTGCAAAAATTAATCTATATGCCAATAACGCCGTCGGTGTAGGGGACCATCCTAACATTATGGAAGAGATCCTAAAGGCTGCAGAACAAGGCGCTCACGCTCAAGATATTTTAGACTTTTTAGAAAAATGTCCAAGATAGTTTTGTTAAATGAATATTAAAGATAATTTAGTTTTTAAATTTAAATTAATGTCGATCAAGATTTATTTTTTTATGTCTAGAATATTTAAGTCACTTAAGAAAAAATGACACATTAGGAAATACTATGTTATCTGTAATGTCCTTGATTATTGGATTTATAATATGCATCTTAGGGGTTTTTTTTATGGGTTATAGGGTAGGCTTAAAAAGAGGGTATAACAAAGCTCATTGTGATATTGTTATGAACCAGCTGAAGATCAGTTCGTAAATTTAATCATGCTTCTTTTTAAAAGTATCAATGGCTTCTTCCAGAAGCTATTTTTTTTGGGTAGTGTATTACAGTAATTTATAAAACTTATTAAACTAAAAAAGTCTTTTCTTAAATAGTCTGGAATTTCGTTTATGCTTTCATAGTCGAAGTTGCTTGCTCTATCTATCCAGCCCCCAGGTTTTAAAAAATTAATTCTATAATTTGATGCGTCTGGTAAGACATTTCCAACTTTTTTTCTTATTTTATTTGCCCAATCTGAATTTTCATATTCTATTTTTCCCATATACAATCTAAGTTTTTCTAATCCTAGCGGGTGTGTTTGTAAAAGTTGTAAATCATATGATGGAAAAATTTGATGATGTACTATGTTAAGATGCTTAACGATGCTATGGCATGATGCACCCAACCCAGAACCTATTTTAAAATGATCCGATCCTATATACCCCAGTATGATAGGGGTCCTAAGCATCGGGTGCCCATATTTGGCGTCGCGATATCTTTGAGAATCATCAACATCAGGTATTACAACATACGGCATCATTTCGACAGAACCCTGAAGTAGTTGCCATTTATTGGGAATCGATTTTATAAGATCTGCTTTTAAAAAAACTAATAATCTATTTTCAAGATATTGCGAAAAATTTGTCAACTATAATAAGGGTGTTCGGGCCTATATTTTATAGGTATTAGATATTTTAATTTAGTAAACACTTGAGCAGATATTAATAATATAAACATATGAGTACTAAGAAAAATAAAACAGTATTTGCAGAAAGTAGAGCAGTAGTCACAGCTAGCCCATATGACAAATTTAGAGAAGAAGATCTAGATTTTATATATGACGAACAAGACACCCTGTGCAAGTTTGAAAGCGCAAAACTTAAATTGGAATGTGTTAATATAGCAGGTCAGCTTCTAGCAACAGCAGATACAGCAAAGATATTTCCATTTGCAAAAAAAATATGGAAATTTATTACGTCAGAATAAAAAATGGGCAGGTTATGTGTTATAACCTGCCCATCAGATATCAAAAGATATCAGAGGCGCCTCACCCTTTCATCTGCCCTTGAAAGATACTAGCCAGTATCCAGACAGCAACAAGACCAACCAGTCCTTCACTTCCTAATGATTTAGTCGCTGCAATAACATTTCCCAATACGTCTACGGGAAAAAATGCTGCTCCAGTACCAAAAAGTAGGCCAACTATAATAGCTAGACAAAGTAGCGAAAGACCTAGGTCACACGAAAGCTTTAGCCATTCACAAACGGCCTCCATTTTCTCTTTCATTGTGCATTCTCCTTTTTAAAGTTAAATGCCCCGCAGAGCGAGGCGTATATAAGTATATTTAAAATAGATGATTCAGAGACTATCATTAAACGTCTTCCTTTATAACACTTAGTATTATTAATGGTTACAATTGAAAAATTTTAAAAAAGGTGATATCGTAAAAACGGTAAAAGAAATTAAAGCCGGGATTAAAGAAGACGGTCCCATAGTCTGTAGTGGCGGGGCCACTGGTAGGGTTGCGTCTATAGAAAAAAATGCATGGGATGGTATAACTGTAGAGCTAGATTCTGGCATGACATGGTGGTTTAAGTCCAGCCAATTAATATTAGTTTATTAATAACAAATTCGTGCAAAATCTTCCTACATAGTATATAATAATATTATACCACGGAGGAAGGTCCATAGTGAAAAACGCCAAACGTAATATTCTTAATGCTGCAAAAGAAAATATTAACGCAGACTTTAAGTCACGGATTGATATTTTGCAAGAGCAATATGATAAACTTATCAATGCGGAAGCATCTCATGATGAATTGGTTCAAACCACACAAGAAATAGATGAAATCCAGGGTGAGTGGTCCGAATGGAAGTGCCGTGCGAAAAAGAACAAACGTAAGATTAGCAAACGTGTTAAGTGGACGAATACACGAGATCAGCATCAACATAGGACTGTTAACCAAGATGCACTCGATGAACTTCGAAAATCCCGTAAAGAAAAGGCGAAGCCAGAAGTTGGTGTTGCCTGGTTGTTTGAGGGTGCCCTCGTCACCCTGCGGGGAAAAACAGACATGATGATTGTCACGCGCCTTGCAGGTAGTAAGGTTGAATGCTTAAGCGCCGGCACCACATGTTGGCTTCGGGGTACTGCCCTTCGTCCTGCCGACTGGCTAACTGAAGAGTAGAGCATGGAGGAGAGAATCAACATTCATCTTGCAAATGACAAGATTAAAGAAGTTCATAATCTAATAAGTGAAGGCCAGAGGATCAATGCGATTAAACTCGTAAGAACCCATGGCAAGATCTTAGAGGAAAATAAAATTTCATTAAGATATGCAAAATCGGGTGTAGATAACCTAGCAGATCCAGGTTGTTCCAAGTGGGCAGTAGTTGTCCCGCAATGGTCTGTCCATTCAATCACAGTTTCTGGCCCAATGGGCACAAAAATTAATTTAGATCTAGATACATTGCAGATGCATTTTCTTTCTTCATTATCCACGATTGGTATAAAAGAAACAAACAACCTCTTAGATTTGGTAAACTATATTCAGAACTGGCAAGGCGATAATATAGAATAATATTTTTTTATTTCACATTATGGAATAATTAAATTAATGAAAAATATTACTTTGTCAATTTTAGAAGCTTCCCGTGTTACATTGGCTAACATAGGTGGCTTTTTTGCAACTATGTTTTTAATATTAAGCTTGCTCACGATTGTTTCTGTATTTGGTATTTTTTTAAAAATTACAGATGCCGTGTTATCTCTAGTGAAGACTAAAAAATAAAAAGTCTCTTTAAAAAACAAAGATAAATTTATTTTTTATTAATAGATGATGTAAAATGCATAGCTGGGAACGTAATATACTCAACACCGTCTATTCCCTGAACAGTCTGTTCAAATTGTTTTTCCTTTTTAGCGTCTATGCTATTCTCTTTGCTGACACTAAGGCCTAGGGTTGTACCAATAAAAAGTAAGACAGTCGCCAGACCAATAAAATATTTCATGCTTTTCTCTCCTTGAATTCTTTGAATAGAAGATACATATACTATAAAAGTCTAAAGCACTGTACAAAATTACTTTAGATAGGAATTTGCTATGCAAAATATAGAACAGCTAATCACAACATTCGTTTGCAAAGAGTCAGATGTAGGGTTCCATGGTAATCTTTTCGGAGGTGTCATGTTATCAAAATTAGATGAGGCTGCTGCTGCATTTGTTTGTCAGATGTGTAATACACCGAGGATGGTCACGGTTGCAATAAGCGAAGTAGTTTTCAGAAAACCAGTCCGACCTGGCCAAATAGTAAAAATTTACGGCAAGATGAAATGTATAGGAACATGTTCTGCTACAGTTTCGCTAGAGGCAAGAAGGCATAGCCCGTATAACGGATCACAGAAAGTAGTCTTAACTACAGAGATGACATTTGTTAGAATTGACGGTGACGGAGAGCCAGTCCCTGTTGGTGATCATATCAAAATAAGGAATGGATTTTCTATAGATAAAAAAGATAAATCTTCATTTGAAAAAAATAATAAGATAAAAGACCTCCTAACGTCGTAACTTTTCATAATCCCCGGCACAGTATAAAATAATAAATAAACATAAATTTTTGTGCAAATTGCCTCTACCTATTGTATAATATACATATTGGGGAGAATGGCCTTCAAGTTAGGAAAAGAAGATGGAAATCGGAGATTTGGTAGTAAGGACGTACGGTGAAGGGCAACGCCCAACAGCACTCATTGTCGACTGGTACAAACCCACTATGGCAGAAGTAATTTGGTGTGGCTCAGATAGGGTCGTCCAGTTTGGCACAGAATACTTGGAGGTCATCAATGAAAGTCGGTGATTTGGTAAAAATACAATCTCCGGCCGGAGATATCGGCCTAGGTCTAATCTTGGACCAGCCTCGGGAAGGCTCATCAACCATACTTTGGGAAAAAGACCAGCTGATCATGACAACTTGGGACGCTTGGCTTAAGGTCATCAATGAAAGTCGGTGATGCAGTCAAGTTTTCGAATACCCACACTTTCTTTGCCGTGATCGTCAAGGAAAAGAAGGATGACGTAGCTTTGTTGTTTAGCGATGGCGATATTCAATGGTTCAAAAAAAATAAGGTGGAGCCGATCAATGAGAATTTATAAAAACATTATTATTGCAGCTGTTATGCTGTCCGGATGTGAAACTGCGTATCATCACAACACCGTCTATCAGTATGACGTTGATATCACCGGTGAAGATTCACAAGCATGTATTGAAGGTAATCCACCTTACAAGTGGGATGCCTTGATGTGCACAGAATATGGAGAAAAGGACCTAGCCGGTAACGGTATCGAGACAGGCTATTGTTGTGTTTGGCTGGAGGATATGTGCGAGACTCCCCCGTGCTCAAGCCCAATACCTGCAATGTTATGTCAGCACAATTTATGTTTCTGGGAGTCATCATGTTCTTGGGAACTTATTTCAACAACGTGTGATCAATGAAAGTCGGTGATATGGTTCGCTCAAAATCTAGTTATTTCTATGGAATGATTGTACAGGTATCTGCTAACCCTGGTGCTGTAAGGGTCATATGGCAAGGAATTGGGTGCGAGATGTCATGGGAAGCTTTCGATGATTTAATTTTTGGCGTTGAAAATGAACTAGGTATATACCCAGGGACTAGTAAATGAAAGTCGGTGACCTGGTAAGACGAACACTACCCATTCCGGGAATTGAAAAGATTCTTGGAATTGTTATAAATGCACGGGCATATAATAGTGTGTCAGTGTTGTGGCCCGACGGGAAGGTGACGATGCCCTTTAAGACAAATTTAAAATTGGTTAGCAGTAGTAGAAATTAGACATTTTTAATAAAGGAAAAATTGTGTCGTATAATGCACAGCTTAAAGTAGGCGATATTGTAGTTCATAAAGAGCAGTTAGAGCTTGGTGAAGGAAGAATAAAAAAGTTTTATCATTCGCACGGAACTGTTTTTGTTAAATTTAAGAACTTAAAAAGTTATACTTATTATAGTCCCTGGAATCTGGAGAAAGTCTCATGAAAAACAAAGATCTTTTACCCCTTGAGGAAGCAGAGCTCAATGTAAAACAATCAATCATAGATTTATATAATGCATTACTTTTAGAGAATTTAATGAAGACATCAGGCTCTATAGACTACCCGTGTATATCAGATTATGTTAAAAATCATAGTGGATCTGCCGATTATCAAACGTCATAAAATAATTAACTTATATGATGGATGAAAATAGACTTATCAAAGAAATAAACACCATTTTAAGATTTAGGTGGTCCAAGAAACAAATGGCTCAAGGAAAAAAAATAGAAGTATTGTGGTCTTGGGCAGGCATAATTGGAAATATTGTACACAAATATAAAGAATGCGGGTGGGTAGTCAAAAAAATGGTAGAACTTGGTGTGGATGGACGAAACGTTTATTTAATTTTCATTAATCCAAATTGGAAAAAAAATCCAGATAGAGAGTTGCCCTATTAGACGTGCAGCCTCTATTGTTAGGTATATAAAAGATATAACATGAAATTTTGGAAAGCAGAAGCAATTGATAAAGAGACAAACATCACTACGCATTTTTGTGTTGCAGCCCCAAAAATGTATAACGCAGCAACCATAAGGCGAGTTCTTCTTAAAGTTCATCCAGAGTATCTCAGTATTAAATTCAAAAGAACCAAAAAGCCAGAAAACTGGAAGTCGTTTGAGGGAACAGCACGGAGGAATTTTAAATAGTACTAGGTGCTTAATTAGTTTAAGGAGAGTTTGAAAGAATGAAAATTACAAAAAAGCAATTACGAAAAATTATATCTGAGGTTCTTAAGTTAGATTTGGACGTTGGAGACGTTATTCTTACAGGGCGATTTAAAAATAAAAGAACCGTTGTAAAGAAAATAGAGACAGATGATCTAGGACAACCCATCATTAATGGAATGAAGGCATTAAGCTTTAGAATTGAGAAACTAATGCCAAAATCAAAATGGAGCAAAAAAACTCTAAAAGAGTTAGAGGATGAAAAAGAAGAATGAAAATTGGGATTTTTGCAGGTGGGTTTAAACCATTCACCACAGGGCATATGTCAAAGCTTGCACTAGCGCTACAAGAGAATGATAGGGTTGTGTTATATTACGGGATGGCGTCTAGGACAAAAGGTTCCGGATTTCATTATACTAAAGAGATGTCTGTTAAAATTTTTGATATTGTAAAAGTGGCATTAGAAAGAACATACGGGAATAAACTAATAATTCAAAACCCGCTTCCAACTCCCATTGTTGCCGTTTTTTCTTTTATCGGAGCCGTAAAAGATGGCGCGGACACAAGCAAGGCTCCCTTGTCATCTTTCGGAATTGATCCAGCAACCGTAGAAAAAATTACCGTGTATGGTGATGCCGAATCACTATTACCTTTTACTGCAGACGTTATAGGCAAGGTATCACGCTCTGGAGAAGATAAGGAGCAAAAATATTATGGAAATATGGCCAAGACGGGAGGGTTGGTATTTGATAATGCGCTAACCCCAGCTGGTGGACCAGATCGGATGGTGGCTGCAATGACGGCATGCGGTTATGCAGATGATGCAAGTCTATTAGACAAAATAAACGTAAGAGGATCACAGATAAGATCAATAGCTCAATCTTGTGATGAAAAAGAGATGGCAAAATTTCTTCCAAACTTTTTGAACTCGAAAGAAGTAAGAGATATAATTGATATTATGCAAGGCCACTCCAGACAAGGTGAGGTACTTGAGAGTTTAATTCGTTCATACATTTGTGAGGTTATTAGATGATAGATAGCAGAGAACTAACTAGAGACTTTTTTCATTTGATAATGGAAGGAGAAGTCTTTACACCTAGAGCACCAATTAGTTCCAGTGCCTTATCTGAGAGTGCTATGGGTGCCCATATTCAAAATCTATATGAGGCACATGATGAGCCAATCATATTAATTTATGAAATTATCAATGCAGCACTCAATGGCAAGCTTCAGGAAGTCCAGGAAAAAATGGATGGTCAGAATATCACGTTTACCCATATCGCAGGAGAGTTGCAGTTTTTCTCTAAGGGTGCAACGTGGAAAAGAGTGCAGCAGGCCATTAGTGGAGAGAGACCAGGTCTTAATGCGGAGTCAATTATTTCAACCTACGCTTCTCGTCCAGCAATTATGCATTCATTTTTGGACGCATATCATGTAATGGACTCTATTGCCAGTAGAGATAAGGATTTGATGGAGAGGTTGTTCCAGGGTGGGGATGTTACAGTTACATCATTATTAATGCATCCAAAAAACCCAAATACTATTTTATATGATGAGCCCACCTTACGATTCGCAGAAATTGTTGCAGTCAATCCAGATGCAGAAATAGATCACGCGGCATATAATGAATTTATTTCGCTCACAGAACAAGAACAAAATAACACTATTTCTGTCGGCTCAGTTCCTATTTTGGAGTTTATGGAAAACTCAGATGCAAAATCACAAATATCAGAGCTTGAGGGTATGCTTGACACTTTAATTGATAGGGCAAACCTTACTAAAAACAGTACTATAGGAGAGCTTGTTTATAAGTTAGTTCTACATGATCTTGAAAATTATGATTTTATTCCTAAGCATCTAAGAAGTGATGCTGCAAAGAGGCTGGTCCTTAATAGCAAAAAGAGCCTAACAAATAAGTCCTTTAGGCAAAAAGAGAATTGGAAGAAATTTCAAGAATTAGAGAAAGATAACACAATCGTAATGAAAGCGTCAGCCCCCTTAGAACAAATTATTCAAAAATTGGGCGCGTACGTGTTTAGAACATTAACATTCGTACTGGGATCAGATGATACAGGTAGCGGCGCAAAACTGCAATCAATGGTCCGGGGAGTAGAGGCTGCCTTCCAGCAAGGGCGTGTTATTACTAATCCGGCGCAGGCAAAAAGAATAGGCGCAGCACTTGAACGTGCCGTACCACAGCTTGAGTTATTTGAAAAACAAATTGAAGGCATTGTCTTTAATTTTAATGGAAAGTGGTATAAGTTAACTGGATTATTTACTGCTATTAACAAAATCCGAGGATTTTTTGCATTCGGTCAAAATCCTGCAAAAATAAAGGGGTAAAGAGATGGGTGGAAACGCTTTTAAAGATTCTTATGGAGAGCAACTTGCCTCCAGCATAGATTTAAAATATATTGGTCCAACGCTTGAAGACTTTTTATCAAATCATCTTATACCTGCGGGGATTAATGGTTATGTAAAAATTGGAAGCACAGGAAAGAAGCAGACAAGTGGAGATTTGGATATTGCAGTAGACATTGGGGCCAAGAGTATTCAACAATTTAAAAACGACTTATTGAGTTCATTGAATAAAACCCTGCAGGCTGGAGATGCTAAGAAGCTAGGGCAAAATTTGGCAGTATTATACCCCATAGCAGGAATTAACGATGAATATGTTCAAATCGATATCATGCTAGTCAAAAATGCAAATGATGCAGGGTGGCTCATGTCAGGTACAGGAGCAGGTGTTAGAGGCGCCTGGAGGAATTCTTTATTATCCTATGTTGCAAAGATTACAAGCGACTCTATGCCTGCTAGAGAACGGATCACGATTGCTTTTCCAGGAGGTCTACAAAAAAAATTCATGCCAGAGCCCTATGATCCGAGTGATAGAAAAAATAAAGGAAAATGGGTTCCTATGAACAACAGAACTACGGATCCTCAAGAAATCATAGATGCCTTAAACATAGACGCAAAGCCAGAGGATATAGGGAGATATGAAGATTTAGTAGATACCCTAGCACAAGATAAGAAATTAATGCCAACACTCGCGGGGTTTAAGGACTATGCTTCAAACACAAGTTATTCAAAAAAAGGGCAAGACGACGCATTTGAATATCTTGACTCTGTTATTAATAAGACGAGCATTCAGGTAGAAGAGCACCTCCTTAGGAAAATAATTAAGGATATTTTATATTAATGGTGGGTGCATTTTATTACTTTGTAACAATATTTATAATAAGTCATTATATAGATTAACACACGGGGATGAGATGAAAATCACAAAAAGACAATTAAAGAGAATCATTAAAGAAGAGAAGAAGCTATTAGAATATGAGCGTCATGTTGATAAAGACGGTAATATATACGATGATGAAGGTAATGTTGACCGAAGGGGATCCTCTTTTGGAAGTCGCTACGGCGGAGAAACGTACACAGGAACGAGCGCTCCCTGGGATAGAAAAAAGCGACCCACATCTATTGCGCCCAACTCTGTAATGGGTAAACAAAAGACAGCGGTTGAGGGGCATCTTGCTGTCAAACATAACAATTTTTTGCAAAGTATTCTAGATCAGATGAATGCCGGCAGAAGAATATCAGATAAACAAAAGGCTGTTATGAAAAAGATTCTGGTGAAGCATGATCCTACAACAGCAGATTTATTTGAGGGAATAAAAATCACCAAACGACAGTTAAGAAGAATTATTCGGGAAGAAAGTAAGGGCTCAACCAAGAAGTATGACGATGATTCAGCACTTCATGGTGATCAGGACGAATTGCCTGATGCATTACAAAAGGGCATCATCGATAAGGTTGTGACAGACAGGGAAGAAGAGACGAATGAGTCATTCAGGATCATAAAGAGACGCCTAAGAAGAATCATAGAAGGTAATTAATATATGAAAATTACAAAGAAGGGCCTAACGAGGCTTATTAAAAAACAGTTTCTTTTTGAAAAATTAGAGTTTGAACTTACTGCACAAGGGGAAGCCGAAAAAATTAATGCCCAAACTGGTGCAGGTTATGTAACAGATCAGGCCTTTTGGGAAAAGCGGGGAGTTATTACGGGCAAAGATCTTGCCTTATCTGTTTTAGGACAGTCATACTCAGATTATTATAAAGAAATTTATGGGTTTAGGCCTAGACACAGTGCGTATAAGACAGTTGAAGAATATACAGCGGCCGTAAGTGATCTGGACGTATATTACGATTCAATGATTAAGCAAGGTGGACTAGATGCTCAACAGCAAATAGAGATTGAAAATGAAAGACAAGAACTTGCAGCACTAATGCCGGGAGAACTTGATTTTGAACACGTACCCAGACAATCAGGCATGGGTAGAAGAATGGAGAATAAAATGAGAATTTCTAGAAAACGATTAAGTAAAATTATTAAAGAGTCAATGGGGCGTATATTAAATGAATATGGTGCCTCATTTGGCGACGTAAGTTGGAGAGAAGACGATGAAAGTGGTGTTCTATTCGATATAGAGGGTCACGGAGAAGATCTAGACAAGGATGCTGTATATGATATTTTAAATGATTCAGATACAGATGATGATCTATCAGATAATATTAGGAAGGCGATTCAGGATGCTGATGATTATGATGGCGGATACTAGGAGAAGAAAATGAGACTAACTAAATTAAAGCTTAGACAGATTATTAAAGAAGAGAAGATTAAGTTTTTGAAAGAACAGCCCAGACCTTTGGCTACTGCCATGGGTCATACCAGTATTCAGCCAGGTGATGAGGGTATGCATATCCTCATGAAACTTGAAGAACTTGAAGAAACCCTTGCAGGTGTTCGAAATCCAGAAGATTGGGCAGAGCGTTACCCACGTAGTCTACAGGGTTTTTTAGATAGTATTGACCGTGTAGTTGTAGTTTTAGAAAAAATGAGTTAAGATGGACCGGGTGTGTATACTATGAATATTCTCCAGGAGTATATGGCCCTTCTCATTGAAAAGGAGCTCCGCACCCAGAAGGACAAGTATCCTGTAGCCATGAAAGGTGAGCCGTTTGAGGTTGAGTGGGAAAAGGTGCCCGGTGAGCGAAAGGGGTATCGCAAAGACTTCCGCTTGGGGGAGCCACGTATTTCAAAATATGATAAAAAGCTGATAAATCTTCTCAGGAAGCACATGAAAGAGTCAGTTGTTCGAGAGTATGTGAGATCTTTATTGGTCGAAGATGTCACCCGTCGTAAACAGCTTGCCCAAGATCTCCGACTCGCCGGCGCCAAAGAGAGCAGCCCAATACCCAGTGCATATACTTCCCACGAAGAATACGTTCAGTTAGTCAAAGATGCACGATCTGGTGGTCGTCTCCTTAAGAAGGCATTTGCCAAAAATGCCGATCGGGCTTTCCTTGATAGTTTGGTCACGGTTCACTGGTTCTACAGTGGGCAGACAATGAGGCAATTCATTGGGGGTTCATTTAGTTCCAAAGATGAACTTTCTACTGCAGCATATTTACCAGGCGAAATTAAAGGTGCAGGCAAATTCGGCAATTATGGAATTCTTATCAAGGGCCACATTACCCTTCTAGCAAACGACATGGACCAGATTTATACGGGAAGCACAGATGCTTACGATGAAGTATTCCCCGAGAGAAAGAAACAGTCTGGCACTAACAAAGGTGCCCAGCAAATATATGAGCCAGAAGGTTATGAGGAGTACAAGATCCTCGTCTTGGATAAAGAAGATTGGAATCCTCAATACAGCAACCGGAGTGCGTCACAAAACAATGAGGCGCTAGTTGACAACTGGTCGCCCATGGCAATTATCGTACCTGACTCGTCGAACACTGCAGATATATGGGACGAGGATCTATTAAAGATGGAACCGGCAGGTCCTGATACGGCAGAAGCTGAGATCGTTTGGCAGCCGTTGTTAGATAAAGCTGGCTTGGATATTCCGGTCATGACACACAAAGAATTTACATCGAGAGGCTGGAACTAATGAATCTCCTACAAGAGTATATAAAAGAAGCAATCACTCCTTCTGGAGATGCTGGAGGTGACTGTTACGAGGCCGCTGGGAAGTATATGATGGAAAAATGCCAGCTTGATGATTGTGATATTATCCTCGTTCATGGTGAGGTTGCAGGGCAGGGAAATCTGGACGGGATTAGATACGGTCATGCATGGATTGAAGACAGGGGCACTGTGATTGATAGGTCTAACGGACGCAGCATTCAGCTACCTAAGGTGGTGTATTATTCCCTAGGGCAAATTGCATCTGCTGATATGTCTAAGTGGGGGAAACCCGAATTTGATCAGGACGTATTTTCTGGTGGAAATTTTCATAAATACACGTGGGAAGAAGCAAGAAAAAAGATAGTTAATTCTGGTCATTGGGGGCCATGGGATCTGGTAACGAAGAGTGGACTATGAAAAAAAAGCCACAAATATTCACGCGAGTTAATGACAAGAATGTACCTGTAAGCAATGGGGTCTTAGACATGCTTGCACAAGAAGAAATGAAAGAGCCAGTGATTCGTGAATATGTGAGGAGCATCTTGGCCGAGGCGGCCCTGGACGTGCGTGACCTCGGCGAAAAGGTCATTGTCCTCCACGATCACGGAGATACTTTTAGCGTCTCACTTCATGCCAAAAAGATAGAGGGTGAAAAGCCTTTTTACTACAATGAAGATATGCTAGGAACCTTTGAGGCTCGCAAGTTTGGTGGGTGCAGTGGTGCTTACGAAGTCAGGTGGGCAGAGGCTCCCAAAGGTTGGGGTCCGCTACTGTACGATGTTGGAATGGAATACGCAACAATGAAAGGTGGCGGATTAGTATCAGACAGGAGCAGCGTCACACCTGCTGCCTCCCATGTCTGGGATTATTATTACAACAATAGAGATGACGTGGATTATGAACAGCTGGATGATTGGGAAGGTAGATTAACGCCCAGTGATAAGTCTGACGATTGCAATCAGGAGATTGTCTATACGGGTGTACACGACACAATGAGAAAATCTTGGGATTTTGAGAAAGGCGATGGTGAGTCTTGGGAGAAGGTGGGCAGGCCGCTTTTGATGAGGTCCCCCCTCTCAAAAGTCTACCGGTGGGCGGGTTATTCGATTATGGACGAGCTTCGAAATGCTGGGAAGCTGGTGATGCTATGAGTCTACTCCACGAATACATAAGAGAACTACTAACTGAGAGTAAACTATCAGGTCGAACAATCGAAGGTGTACTAGAATTACTTGACGGCTATGCCGACAATACCTGGATATTTTTTGATACTGAGACGACCGGTCTCCATCCGAAATCTTCTCAACTTACAGAAATTGGCGCAATTGCAGTCAATCCAAATGAATGGGCCACAGATGCAACTGTCTTAGGGCAGTTTAATGAAAAGATAATGCTTACTCCCTCAACAAAGAAGCTATTAAATGATCCCGAGTCAGAAGAGCGTCAAGCTTGGGAAAAAGGAAATGCTAGTGCCCGCCGGCCATTGAAGGAGCCGCAGGATGTTCTTGCAATGACACGTTACGGAGAGAAAGATAGATCATACGGGGACGAGCAGGATGTTCTCGATGAATTTTTTGAGTTTGTCGAATCATTTCCAAACCCACTAATGATAGCTCAAAATGCTGCATTCGATCTTAGAATGTTAAGTGTCAGATCAGGGGGTAAGTTACCAAGATATCCAGTTTTAGATACACAACAACTCATGAAACACTATCTCCTTCCGCTACTAAAGACTCAGGCGAGCGCAGAGGGCGGGGATGTCAAAGCACAAGAGTTGTTAGACAAGCTATACGTCAAAAAGGGCAATTGGGGATATCACTCTGTGTCTATGGGAGTTGTGTCTAAGGCGTATGGAATCAATATTGATGATTGGCACAATGCGATAGCTGACGTAAAGATGATGATGGAAATGTATCGCAGTGTTGTCGAGACCATCCGCAGCGGAATGGGTACAGATATTACTGGTGAGCAAGGTAAAGTTATGAGTCATAAAAAGAAGCGAAAGAAGAATAGATGAATCTACTACACGAGTACATAAAAAATCTCTTGATTAAAGTCCCGCTCGATGGCTTTGACGGATTCAACAAAGACCCCATGCAGATCCGCATACGAAAGGTGGCAGGTATGAAAGAAAGTGTTTTGAGAAAAATTATACGTGAACAAATTTTGGCTACTATGACTCCACCTGAAAAAGAGTTTACGGACGGGTTGGATGTCCTAGCTGGATATATTATCGTGCGTGACAGTCATGACAAGAATGCGCTAGCATATGCTCCTATTACAAGAACAGATGGGCCGGACCGCCCTTTCCTGGTACGCACAACTGATACTAGCTGGATGGTTCCACATGGCATTGTCAAGATTATTTATCCTGAAGTAGAAGATGTTTTTAATTTTGTTGACTCAAAAGAAGACTGGGTTGATCTCGGGCCTGGTGACAGCGGTAAGGTGGGCCTTTTTGAGTGGGAATGGGTGAAAGATGAACCTACTACGTGAGTACATAAAATCTTTATTGGTCGAAGACGTTGCCCGTCGCAAGCAGTTAGCCACAGACCTCTATGATGCCGGCGTTCGCGATGATAAGTGGATAGGCGATCCGGATGCCCTCGAACCTAGCGAGCGTCCGAAGCAGGTAAAAGCTATTACGGATCAAGGCAGGATTCTCAAAAAGGCATTTGCCAAAAACGCCGATAGGGCTTTCCTTAACAGTCTGGTAACAGTTCATTGGGCATATTCCGGAAAATCACTACGGGATCTCGTATGGGGATCATTTAGTTCCCGAGATGAAATAAGCACGGCGGCCTATCTTCCTGGCCAGATAAAGGGCGTGGGCAAATTCGGGGAGTATGGCATCCTTGTTAAGGGTCATATAACCTTGCTGGCAAACGATATGGACCAGTTATACACAGGATCAACCAGCGACTACGCGGCCGGTGATCCAGAAAGAACAAAGATGTCGGGTGCGAATAAGGGTGCTCAGCAAATATACAAGCCTAAAGGGTATTCAGAATACAAGATTCTCGCGCTAGATGAAGAAGACTGGGAGCCTAAGGTGGGAAGTTATCAAAGCAAGGCGAACAATGAGGCGTTGGTTGATAACTGGACACCAATGGCACTGATTATACCAGATGCGTCCAGCCTGCCTGGTGGGTGGAGCGAGGAGCATGGCACTGAGCCAGCGCCACCTGACACTTCGAAGGTGCCGGATTGGGAGAAGCTCGTGGAAGAGGCAGGGCTGGATATTCCTGTCATGACGCACAAAGAGTTTACATCGAGAGGTTGGGTCTAATGAAAATATTATGTGAGTACATAAGATCGATGTTGACCGAGTCGCCCAGATCAGGGGATTTTCTTCTTTCGAAGATCAAGTTAGCCCAGGGGACTTTCGGTGCAGATCGATTATCCGGGGGTAACTGCGGAACATTCGCTATGGCCCTTGGTGCGATTTGCGAAGATGAAGGAGTACCATTCTCATACGGTATCGTATACGAGGATAGTGATCTCATCGAAGATGAGGTCGATTTAACCGAAGCGGAACCCGATATTTATCATATGTTTTTAGAGTCGGCCGGCAAGTGGTACGACGGCGATGGAGTCGCTAGTGTAGATAGTTTGTTAGGCATAGCTGCGGAATATGGTGACGACAACCCTGGCGTCTTTACTGAAGTTGCTAATACAGGCCTAGTAGGGCGAATCGTAAGAAATGAAACAAATTGGGACATTTCCACACCAGAATTCTACGGCGTTATGACGGGTGGCAACGAGATATGAACCCCCTCCGCGAATACATAAGGCTACTAATGACTGAGAGCACAGAGCCTGTCAAAGCTGTGGAGAATGTTGGCGGAAAAGAGATTATTTCTAGCACATTTTCCCTGCCGGGTGGAAAAATCAAAGTGTGGGAAAATTCCCCCTATGCCAGTGGTGCTCATTCTATCATGGACTTTGTGGTCGATGAATCTCAGCGAGGACAAGGGGTTGGCAGCCAGCTGATTGATGCGGTGATCCAAGAATATCCGGGTGAAGAATTATCAGGTCAAGTGTCAAGTTTGGCATCATTGAAAGTGTTGTTTAATAAAGGGTTTAGACCCCACGGGTCGTCCCCCTCGAATTTTGATGAGCTTGTTGAGATGTTTAATAACGCGGGTGGCAGCCTGAACATGAGGTCGTCTTAATGAACCCCCTCCGCGAGTATATAAGCCGCTTGTTAAGCGAGAATGTTAATACGCAAGTATACATGCATGGTACGACTAATGCATACCTGGACCAGA
>Ga0114996_10004084_pt1 | contig 17712 bp, 17 predicted proteins | sample ArcticOcean_MG_C_4_FD_87039 | JGI IMG/M metagenome (GOLD analysis project Ga0114996, IMG submission 87039) | Marine microbial communities from western Arctic Ocean - ArcticOcean_MG_CB4_134 | ecosystem: Environmental > Aquatic > Marine > Oceanic | place: Arctic Ocean: Canada Basin | collected...
CAGGACAACCCCTCGTACCACGCCATCATCCGCCACTTCTTTGAGCGCACCGGCATCCCCTCCATTGTCAACACTAGCTTCAATATGCACGAAGAGCCCATCGTCTGCTCGCCCGAAGACGCCCTGCGCGCCCTCGATGAAGGCGGCGTAGAATTGCTGGCCATCAACCGCTTCATCGTGCAGCCCCGCTGATTTTGGCATGGCGGCGACACGCCTCTGTATTCTCAGCTCAGTCCACCCCGCCTTTGATGCGCGCATCTACCAGAAGGAAGCGCGCACCCTAGCGCGGGCCGGTTTTGACATTGCCCTCATTGCCCGCGCCGATCCCACCGGCAGCGCCGAAGAAGGCATTGAGCTGGTAGCGTTGGCGCCGCCGCGCAACCGCCTGCGGCGCATGCTGGGCACCCTGCGCATGGTGGGCCTGGCGCGTCGTTACCGCGCCGCCGTATACACCGTGCACGACCCCGAACTCTTACCTGCCGCCGTCCTGCTCAAACTGCTGACCTGGAAGAAGGTGGTCTACGATGTCCACGAAGACGTGCCAGCCCATCTGCGCACGCGCGAGTGGTTGCCGGCGCCGGTGCGCTTGCTCATGCCCTTGCTCTACCGCCTGGTGGAGCGCCTGTGTCTGTTCTTTATCGATGGGATCGTGGTGTCGGAGGATGCCAATCTGCGCTATTATCGCAAGCGCCGCGCCGTCATTGTGCGCAATTATCCCCTTGCCATCTACGCCGATCTGGCCGACCAGCCGAAGACGGAGCGGCCCACCCTGATCTATGCTGGTAATATCACGGCACTGCGTGGTCTCTTTGGGATGCTGGAATTGGTGCGCCGTCTCAAACCCACTTTCCCCAATGTGCTATTGCGCTTGGTCGGTGCCGTAGGCGTGGCGGCCGAGGAGGAGAAAGCGCGCGATCTGATAAGTGAGTGGGAGCTGGACGACCACGTCGAGTGGACCGGCCGCGTCTCGCTGCCGGAGGTGCACCGCCAGGTGGCCGCTGCTGACGTTTGCCTGGCGTTGCTGCAGCCCGACCCCAATCATCTACAATCGCTGCCCACCAAGATGTTTGAGTACATGATGATGGGCGTGCCCGTAGTGGTCACCGACATTCCGCTGTGGCGCGGCATTGTCGAAGAAGCGCAGTGTGGTTATGCGGTTGATGTGGCGGATGCGGCAGAGGTATGTCGGCTGGTGACTAGTTTGCTGCAAGATGAGGCGCTGCGGCACAAGCTAGGTCAGAGCGGGCGCCAGGCCGTACTCGAGCGCTACAACTGGGACGCCGAAGGTCAGACGCTGGTACGCTTTTATCGGACGCTTACCGGCAGTGCTGAAAGCGGTCTTGCAAGATACGGCTAGTCTGAAGCGGGCAGGAGGGCATCCAACGGCATCGCTAGTGACCCTTGTCGAGTGAGCGCGTAGACGACCAGGTTAACGCCCATCTTTAATTGGGGCTCATTCTCGTAGGACCGCTCCCAGAAGGCGCCGTACCCCATATCAGAATAGACCGCCACCAGGCGACCGTCGACAAAAAAACCTTCGAGGAAGTCGACCCGAGGCGATTGCTGGAGCTGATCCGGCTGGCTGTTGCCAAGGGTAGTGCGCTCTCCGCCAAACGGTGGGCCGTTCAGGTCAAAGAAGCTGTGGTAGATCGGGTGGTGGTTGGAGATGTTTACTGGCTTTCCCGCATTGCCCAGCGCCTGCGTAAACATATTTCTCAATGCCGCTTCCGCGGCGCCAAAACTGAGGTCGGGGCGGCCATTGTCCACCAGCACAAACCCCCCGTTTTTCATATAGCGCCCCAGGTTTTCGATCTCGGCAGCGGTCAGGTCAAAGGCGTCGACGGCGGTGATGTAGACAAACGGTTTCCTGAATAGCTCAGATGAGTTTAAGAAGATGTGGTCCGTCACCTTGGCCCGTATGTGGGTATAGGTATTGACGGCCTCTGCCAGCCCGGCCATAGCGCGAGGGAAACCAGGTTTGAGCCGCGTGCCCCAGATCAGCGCCAGGTGGACAAAACCCTGGATATTCCGTTTGTCCTCTGGATCCTCAAGCACCACACCGCCGTACTGCCCTGTATCAAAATCGTGCAAGTCTATCGTCTCTTGTGCGGCTTCTTGGTCTGTGGAATGGGTCTCATCCAGACGCTGTAGCGCGGCGCAGCCCAACGTGCCCACGGCCAATGAGAACAGTAGTATTCTCACCCACATTGTTTTGTTTAATCCTTTCACGGCGAGCGCTTGGGCAGGGCGCGGAACGGCGCTGTTAGCACGCCCCACCAAAAGCCTAAACCCCAGGAAAAGTGTAGGGTTGCAAAGATCAGCGGCAGGACCGGCAGGAGGGTCCAGTGCCCGGGGGCATTGAGCAGGCAGACGCCCAAATTTACTACCAGGTAGACGCCCAGTGCGGCGGCGACCAATCCCAATGCCGGCGGCCAGAGCCCAGCCCCCAATAGAGCGACCAAGACGACAAAAACAAAGAGCGGCGGCACGCCCTGACGCCAGCGCATCGACGAGGGATGGCGCCGCAACATTTGGACTTTCCAATAACCGTAGCGGAAAAATTGACGGCCCAGCGCCGCCAGCGAGGCGCGGGCGAAGTAGGTGGAGCGCAGGTCCGGGCTGAGCAAGATGCGCCCGCCGTTTTGGCGCAGGCGGTAGTTGAGCTCGTAGTCTTCATTGACCGGCAGGTCTTCGTCGTAGCCGCCGATGGCGGCAAAGACGGCTTTGCGGTAGGCGCCCAGGTACACAGTGTCGACGTCCTGGCTGCGCTCGGAGTAGTGGAATTTTGAACCGCCGTTGCCAAAGACAGAGGTAAAAGCCAGCGCTACAGCGCGGCCCACATAGGTGGTACCTTGCGGCCGCATGAGGCCGCCGACATTATCGATGCCGTCCTCTGCCAGGTGTGCGACGCAGTGACTAATGTAGTCGGAGTCGATGACGGTGTGGCCGTCGATGCGCACGATGATGTCGCCTTGGGCGGCGGCGATGCCGATGTTGAGAGCGGCAGATTGGATGCGTTTGGGGTTGTCGAGTAGGTGGGCGTGAGGGCGGTCGGCAAAGAGGTTTTGTACGATGGTCTGAGTGTGGTCGGTGGAGCCGCCGTCAACGACGAGGATTTCGAGGCGGTCGGCGGGGTAGTCCTGGGCGAGGACGGCACCGAGGCTTTTTTCGATAAAATTGGCTTCGTTGAGAATGGGCAGGATGGCGGTGACGAAGGGTTGATTCATTAAGTTACATTTTAGGTAATGACTGGCCAGGGTAGGCCGGGGAAGCCCTACTTTTTAATAGTAGGTTTTAGGGGGGGTAAATGCAAGAAAGAGGACCAGGGGAGATGAGCGCGACGTCGATAGTGGGAGGTGATGATGAGGGCCCACAGGATGTAGGATAGGGTATTGGCAAGGGCGGCGCCGGGCAGGCCCATATGAGTGATGAGGATGAAATTGAGGGGGACGTTTACAGCCAGAGCAATGGCGGGGGCCCACAGCGTTATCGGGGGATAACCCTGGCCACCGAGTTTGGTGTTGAAGACGGAGGCGAAGCCGGTGCAGACGAGGCCGGGGAGCAGCCACAGGAGGATGGGGTAGGCAGCAGTGTATTTGGGGAAAGATAATTGGATGAGGAAGGGGCCGAGCAGGACGATGGCAGCGGCGCTGGCCAGGGAGAATAGCAAGGCGGCCTGGGCGACGGGCAGACTGAGCTCGCTTTTTTCGTCCTGGCCGCGGACCACTTTGGCCAGCAGGACGGCACCGGCGACGTTGGGCAGGTGCTGGATGAGGTCGGCTAAATTAATGACGATGCGGTAGGTGGCTAGGGTGGTGGAGCCCATGAGGTATTCGATGATCCAGACATTGCTGCGGAAAAGCAGGAAGATGAGAATGTAGGAGAGCGCACCGCGCAGGCCGATGCGGGCGGTTTTTTTAAAGACGGTTTGGTCGGCGCCGGCAAAACCAGCGGTGCCGCGCCACAGACCGGCAAAGGCGGCTAGGGCAGAGGCACCCATGGCCAGCAGCCAGACGGCCATGACGCGGTGCAGGCTTAAAGCTTGGTCGAACGCCAACAGCGCATTGCCGCCCAGGTAGAATACAATGAAGACGAGGGGGATGAGAGCATAGAGCTTGATGCGGTCTTCGCCTAGGGCGATGCCCAAGGCGGATTTTTGCAGCGCGGTCAGGGCGATCAGGCCGGCGCTGAGCAAGAAGGGAATGAGGACGAGGGAGCGTTGGCCCAGCCACCACAGCAGACCGGCCAGGGCGGGCAAGAGGACCAGGGCTAGGCCGTAGATCAGGGCGTTGCCAAAGACCTGATTTTTGGCTCCCTCGCGCCCGACGATATAGGTATTGCCGCGATTGAGCCATTCCCCCACTACCAACGTGCCGAACATCACCGTGGTGATCCAGAAAGCCAGGTCGCCGTAGGCGTTTTCGCTCAGGTGGCGCGACAGCAGGACGTGGTTGAGAAAACCGAGGCCGTAGACCAGGAGGGTCGAGGTGGTGTTGAGGGAAAAGCCGCGGAGGAAATTCATCGGCGCTGAGCTGATCGGGACGGGGAATTCACAGCAGCAATAATAAAATGGATGGACAGCAGCGGCAACTCTGATTAAAGGCGACGAAAAATTACCAGCGCTAAAAGTCGTGGTAATTCACCACAATTTTGTGTCTCTTCCTAGACCTTAAACTGTCCGACGACGTCCTTCAATTGCCCCGAGAGCGCGTTTAATTCCTCGGCCGCACTTTGCACGTAAGTGGCCTGTTCCGAAATGTGGTTCGAGACCTCGGCGATGTTGCTCATGGTGTCGGTGGTGTCGCCGCTGCTCAATTGGATGGCCTCAATGCGATGGGCGATGTCTTCGGCCGACTGTGCGGTTTTGGTGGCTAGGTCTTTTACTTCGCTAGCGACTACGGCAAAGCGTTTGCCAGCATTGCCGGAGCGCGATGCCTCTATGGCGGCGTTGAGCGCCAGCAAGTGGGTCTGGGTGGCGATGTCGGTTATGAGGTCGACGATGGGCCGATCTCGCGCGAGCGGCTGGCCAGGGTGGCGATGGAGGCGCTGGTCGAGTTGGCAATCTGCATGGCCTCGGTGGCGACGTCGGCGACTTTGCGGGTATTGGTGGAAATTTCGCGCACCGTGGCCGAGGACTGACTGATGGCTACGGCGATATCGGTGACGTGCTGGTTGACCTGCTTGCTATTGGAAGAGACGCTGTGGATCTGCTTGGCTGCCTGCTGGGCCTCGTCGGACATGAGCAGGCTTACCTGTTGTAAATCGCCGGAAGACGATTCCAATTTCATCGAGCCGTCCATGAGTTGACTAACGATCTCGCGCAGAAAGCTCATCTGCTGAAAAGCCGTGCCCAATTCGTCGCGCTCCGAGGTCGGTTGCACCTCGTGTCGTAGATCGCCGTTGGCAATGGCGCTGGCCGTCTGCGCCATATTTTTGAGGTAGTGGGTCATGCGCAAAAAGGCGTCGCCCAACACATCATCCGTTGATTTGGGCACGAATTGGCGCTGCAAGTCACCGACGGCAATTTGTTCAGCGCCGGCTGCCATCTCGTGTAGATAAGCAATCATATTGTGGAAGGCAGCATTTAAGGCACCGATCTCGTCGTCGGATTTTACCTGCGCCAATTGCACCTCGACAGCGCCGTTGGCAATTTGCGTGGCGGCCCGTACATTGGCCGCTAGTGGATCGGATATTTTCTTTTTGACCAAGATGAGCAGGATGAGCGCTTCGATGCAAATCAGGGAGAGCAAGAGGATGCCCACGGCGATCATGGTCTCGCGCGTCTGGGTGCTGATAAAGTGGCGCGAAAAGGTGATCTGCAGATCTCCTATGGTCTCTCCCTCGTGGGCGATCGGGGTTTGCAAGGAAAAGGCATCGGTGTACTTGGGGCGTTGCTCAGGGTCTTGCGTTAGGTCGACCAGGGCGAGAGAGGCCGGTTTTTTGCCCAGGTGCCGCAGAGCGTTTTGCGCTGCGGATTCTCGCACTTCGATTTCCAGAATATCGGGATTGGTCAGGTAGGAGTGCAGAATCTGATCTAGTTGCTCGCTATCCATATTCCACAGCGGCGATTTTATAGTGAGCGCCAGCTGCTGGGTCATCCACTCGGCCCTATTGTGCAGGATATGGGTAAATTTGCGCTCTTGCTGGTAGATGCTCAGCACGCCACCCACGGCCATGACTAGCGTGATCACTAGGGTGATCTGTAAGGCGAGTTTTACTCCTAGGCTCCAGGTTTTCATAAGCAAAAAGGCAAAAAGCGATCCTCACCGGCGTAGAGAGAGCGGCAAATTGGGTCGGCATAGGGTGCAATAACCACAGTACCCCCGTACTCTTTATCGACAGGAAGTGTCTGTTTTTAAATAATTTTTACTTTTTTTATTTTTTGGACCCAGCGCCGTCTCAGCACCGTCTGAGCTAATTGCCCAGGTATTTGGCATAGATCTGGTCCACGGTGCCGTCGGCGCGCAATTCGTCCAGCGCTTTGCGCAGGGGTTCTAAGAACGCGGGGGTCGGTCGATTTGTGGAAGGTGTAGCCCATATGTGATTTTTGCAGGACGTAGACGGTTTCGTACTGGGCTGGATCTATGCCGGCCAGCAGAAATTGGTGTTTGGCGATGTCCTCTGCATAGGCGATGGCGTCCAATCTGCGTAAGCCCACTGCTTTGGGGGGCCATGACCGAAACCTGGGTGGGGATGATGGGACCGACAAACTTAAAATGCTGCAGCCGCTCGATCGTGTAGGTGGTGGAGAATAGGGCGGTGCCGGGTTTTTCGAGTAGGGCGTTGTAGCCGCGCGCTCAGGGCAGGACTTTGAGGTCTTTGCGGGTCAGTTTGACGCCGGCTTTTTGGAACATTTCCATGAGGATGTCGACGGTGATGCCTTTGAGTTGGCCGTCTTCCTCGTCGGTGTAGTTGTAGGGCGGGTACTCTTCGGTCATCCACTGTATGCTTTCGATTTGCCGCGCGGCTTCTTCGGCAGTCTGTGCCGTCGCTGCGCCGCAGAGCAACAATATTAGGGCGACGATTTTTTTCATTGATGCCTCGCTCTGTTTATGGTACATGTGGAGTTTTAATGTATACAATTTTTAGCCAAAAATCACATATGAAGACAAGATCAAAAATAAAACCTTGCATTTTACCGCAGCGCTAATTAAACTAAAAACACGCGCTCTGAAGGGAGCCTCCGGCCCGCGGTAAGGGTTCAACCCACCTTCATCTCACCAAAATACATAGACCTTCTTTCAGCCTGATTGGGCGGGCACCAGGCGCAACACGGAGAGGGTAGCATGTCTAAATCATTATCCCTAGCTAAGCCCAATATCGAGCAAATTCGCCAGGATGCCAGCGCTTTGCTGCGCGCGCATTTACAAGGCGATATGTCCGTCTGCGCGCGCATCCGCCAGTTTTCGCCGCGTTTTGCGCAGGCTTCCGATGCGGCCATTCTTGCCGCCGGCCGATCGATCGACACCCTTGAGGTGGCGGCGCGGGAACGCGGTTTCCAGAGTTGGCGCGCCGTCCAGGAAGCCGAGTGCGGTCACAAGATCTTGCCGGGCGACGCCAATCTGGAGCATTTAAAGAAGCAGGCCAAGAAGTTGCTCAAGGCCTATCGGAAGGGCGACGCGGCGGCGCTGGCGCGCGCCCAGGCGCATTGCGACGGTGGCGAGTTTACGCTCAACGATGCCCAATTTGTGGTGGCGCGCGAATATGGGTTTGGTAGTTGGCCCAGGCTGATGGAGATTTTTGAGACAGCCGAGGGTAGGACGACTATGAACCGAGCGCAGCTCTTTGCCATCGAGCGCCTGCACGAGGAATGTGCGCGTCTGCTCGGCGATATCTTTACGCGCCACCTGGGTCAGAAGGCCGTCTGCGATACGGCCTTTGTCGACCAGACGACCTACGTCGAATTCGTTCACTCGCTGTCGCGCCCAAGCGCTACATGCAGTTTTTCCGTGGATGCGATGCAAAGCCGTGCGGTGCTAGATATCGCCATGCCCTTGATTTCTTTAATGCTGGGCAAAGACAGCGCCGAGGCGTGGTGGCTGAGCGAAGAAGAGCAAAGGCGAGTGGAGCCGCTTTTTGGCGATGTGCTGGCGGAATTGGAACGCGTCTGGGCGGCGGTGCTGCCGACGGTTATTGGCGATATGGCGTTTGCGACCGATCCAGAGCTGATTAAAGAAGCCGAGGAGAAAGCGGTAGTAATACTTATCGCTTTCGAGATCAATACGCTGGAGCGTTCTGGGCTGGTCTCCCTTATCTATCCCCTAGCCAACGGTATATACGAATTGAGGCAACACTTGTCTTAAACCTCGTCGGCATAGGGCTCATCGCCCACTTTGTCCTGGAGGCGGCGCAACTCGCCGCGCAGCTCGGCAACTACGTCGGCATAAGCCGGATCGTGGTAGACGTTTTTGAGTTCGCAGGGATCTTCTTCGAGGTCGAAGAGTTCCCACTCGGGTGGCTTCTTGTCGTCGATGGCGCCGGGCTGGCCCAGGGCGTCGGCATAGTAATAGATGAGTTTGTAGCGTTTAGTGCGGACTCCGTAGTGGGCGTAGACATGGTGGTGGGCCAGGTGCATCCAGTAGCGGTAATACATGGACTGCTGCCAGTCGTCGGGGGTAGTGCCTTTGAGCAGGGGGCGGAAACTGCTGCCCTGGAATTTGGCGGCAATGTCGATGCCGGCGTAGTCCAGCCAGGTGGGAGCAAAGTCGACATTGGTGATGATGTCGTCGCAGACTGAACCGGGGGCGATGGATTGGGGGTAGCGGATGAGGAAGGGCATGCGCAGCGATTCTTCGTACATGAAACGCTTGTCGTACCAGCCGTGATCGCCCAGAAAAAATCCCTGGTCCGAGGTGTAGATGACTAGGGTATTGTCCGTTAGCCCTTCGTCATCTAGATAGTCGAGGACGCGGCCGACGTTGTCGTCGACGCTGGCGACGCAGCGCAGGTAGTCTTTGATGTAGCGCTGGTACTTCCAGCTCTTTTCTTGTTCTGGGGACAGCCCCTCGGGCACGGGTTGTTTGAGGTCGCGCGCGGTGAGGTGTTCGGCCACGGTCATTTGCGCTGCCCCGGCGGCGGCGGCGCGGTTCTGGTAATCGTCGTCAAAGGTCGCCGGCTCGGGGATGTCGATGTCTTCGTACATGTCTGCGTGTTTGGCATCGGGGTCCCAGGGCCGGTGGGGTGCCTTGTGGTGATACATTAGGAAGAACGGTTTTTCCTGGTCGCGCTCTTTGAGCCAGTCGAGCGCCAGGTCGGTGATGAGGTCGGTGGTGTAGCCGTTGTACTGGACCTTGGTGCCGTTTTGCACCATTTCTGGATCGAAGTAGGGGCCCTGGCCTTGGAGGATGTTCCAATAGTCAAAGCCGCTGGGCCAATGTGCTTCGCCTTGACCCAGGTGCCATTTGCCGATGACGGCGGTCTGGTAGTCGTGGCGCTGCAGGATCTTGGCGACATTTTCCAGGCCATTGTCGAGGTGGGCGCCGATGGTGGTGACCTGGTTGACGTGGTTGTAGGTGCCGGTGAGGATGGCGGCGCGGCTGGGCTCGCACAGCGAGTTGGTGCAAAAACAATTTGTAAAGCGCATGCCGCCCTGGGCGATGCGGTCGAGGTTGGGGGTCTGGTTGATGCGACTGCCGTAGCAACTCATGGCGTGCGCGGCGTGGTCGTCGGTCATGATGAAGAGGATGTTGGGCTTAGACATTAATGGAGCTTCCTCAGAATCGATAGTATCTTACCACTCTGCTTTTGGCCACCGTTCTCAGTAACCATTCTCCTTGCGCCACTGTGCTATAAAGTCTTCTGCCTCATCCATCGCCGCGGCGATAGTGGTGTACTTTACTTTTCCTTCCCATAGCATGCCGCCAATATCCAGCACGCGAATCAGCGAACGACTGTACTCATCGCGGCCCAGCTCAATCCATCCGCCATCTTGTGCCCACCAAGCAATATTGGGATTAAAGTTTGTCGAATGGACGTGTTTCTATCTCCATCCAGAAATCTTAATCGATTAGGTTAGCCAATTGTTTATCGGACCGAATAAGTTCGTTTACGACAGTAGAGATATTTTTATTTTTTCTTTCGGCGATCTTTTCAACGAAGGAGAGGTTTTCTGCATCGAGGTAAACGGGGATACTCATCTCGGCGTCGGGCCTGTAGAATTTGCCCCGTTCGCCTTGAGAAAAATCATATTGTTTTTTCATATTTTTACTCCGCATATTGCTGCTGTTCTTGTTTTGTGGCTTTCCGACTTGATATAATACGGACGACGATCGTCTCACCATCTGCCTCGTGGAAAGTATGGTGGACGACAAGCAGGCCACCTGTTGAAGATATCCCGAGAGTGAGCCACCTCTCCTCATCCGCATTGTGTTCCTCATCATAAATGGAAATGGCATGAGGATCGCGAAATACGGTGGTCGATAGCTCAAAGCTCACTCCATGCTTAATCTGGTTAGACTGAGCTTTTTGTGGATCCCATTCAAAGTTAAACTACATCTCTCAACATTTCGAGTCATTTCAGGTCATTTCAGGTCATTTCAGGTCGAGTACCAGTCATTTAGTACGCTTAGGGACGAACATAGTCAAGCTAAAATAACTAAATCCAGTCACTACGCATTCACACTTTCCAGATCGCGCACCTTACAGGTAGTGGTTTTGAAATCGTGCTCCAAAACGCCGAAGTCTGTTCTCGATGAGGTGGTGATGCGTGATCCGAGCGGCGACCTGTGGCGGGACTGGTCTGACGAGGTGCGTTCAATTGGTAAAGCGCATGCGGCCTTGGGCGATGGGGAATGGGGAACAAGAGCAGAACGCAATCTATGCGGTATCTTTGGTCAGCGGATGGAGCCCTGTCTTGAAGTAGGTCTCCCCCGGATTTCGGCGCGGTGGTCGGACTTTTCTCTGAGTTCTACTACCCCAACGTGAGTCGTGCCAGCCAGCGGTCTGCACTGACGTGAAGAAGGAAGTTATAAAAGCGCCCTGAGACTTGACTATATGGACAAAAAGGCACTTTATAATTCCTACGTTACGTCGACTGCGCCCTTGACCGGGAAACCGCTTGGGCGAACTTTTATCCTTGCCGGTCTTCCCTCTCTAAGAGATGTAAAGCATGCCGCCTGTCATTCCCAATTCAACCTACAAGCTGACTTCTCCCGGATATATCTGAAATGCCTATTCCGAAAATTACCGCGCAGCAGCCATCGCCCTCCATGCCAGAATGGGCCGTGCTGCAGAGGAGCCTAATCGACCTGATGAACCGGTCCGAGGATATCATCCTCGAACACTACCTGATGCCGAACGGAGAGATCTTCTGGCCCGACATCGAGGGATTCCGCGGCTACGGCGGCGTCGACAACGCCTTTGAGGGGTTCCATCGCTGGCCCCTGTTCTACCTGCTCGGCGGCGACGACCGCTTCCTGGAGCTGGCGCAGCGGCAGTACGAGGTGCTGATAGCGCAGTTTTCCCAGATCAAGGTCAGCGGCTCGTCCTTGCCGCCGGGGCGGGACACGATGCTGGTCAACGAATATCTGCCCGACTTCGACTGGATGCATGCCGGCGAGGCGGCGCTGTACTTCTACCTGCTCAACCTGGCCGACCCGACGCACGAGACCAATAGGGAACGCTCCGTTCGTTTTGCCAGCTTTCTGACCAACGAAGATCCGACGATGCCGGAGCACAGCTACGATCCGCAACACCGGGTCTTCAAGACCTTAGCCATGGGCAGCAACGGTCCCGCTTTTCACAGATTTGATCGAGCCCACGGCTACGGCACCTGGATGGACAGCTATGGCTTGGCCTTCTACGACGTCCCGGGGGTCGAGACGATGATGGATCTGGCGGATCCGCAGAAAGCCGAACGTTATGGCCAGGTCTACTCCGCCCGCCTGAAGCATTGCGACACCGTCACTAATATGCTGTCCACATCGATGGTTATGAACGCCTATTTACACACGGGGGAGGACAAGTACAAGCAGTGGGTGCTGGACTACGTCGATGGTTGGCGGGCGCGCTACGCAGGCAACAATGGCATTATGCCGGACAATGCGGGGCCTAGCGGCGTTGTCGGCGAGACCATCGATGGCAAGTGGTATGGCGGCCACTACGGCTGGACCTTCCCGCACGGGTTTCAATTTATCGCCGATGCCATGGTTGTGGGCGGTGAAAACGAGCGCCTGCTAACGGGGCAAGACGGCAGGTTGCAGTGGGTGCGAGAGCAGATCGAAATGCTCTTGACTCACGCCATTGAGAACGACGGCCATTTGTTGGTGCCGCATAAGTACGCCGATCCCGACGCAGTCATCGAGTATGCCGGCAATGAGCCTATGACGCGGCCGGACCGCGTCACCGATTATCCGAACTTCAACCGCAAGCAGCAGGTCGACGGCTGGTTCGAATTCGGCCCGCTGAATCCGGTGCACATGGCGCATGTGTACGCGGACAGTCTGGATGCGTACGACCTGGAGGTGATCCGCCAAATCCGCGACCCGGCGAACAATACCTGGGATCACGTGCTGCCCGGTGTGGCGCACGGCAAGTGCCTCGGCGGCCAGAACCACGCCTGGCTAAACTACCTAGGCGGCGAATTTGCGGACTACCCGGTGCAGATTCTGCTGCACAGTATTCGACAGGTCTTCGGCCAGTTGAAGATGCTGCGCGCCGAACTCGAGGGGTCCGAGACCGGTTGGGGTTATCGCCCGCACGGCGACAAGGCCTGGGAAGAAGTCGCCGAGGTCACCCGTCAGGTCAACCAGATGAAGGAGAAGCCGTGGACCGAATCGGTGACCCATTCGTACTTTCAGACCTACCTCATCGGCCGCAGCACGATCGTCACCGAGGCCCTGGTGCAGCTGACTATGGGCGGCCCTTTGCCGATGTACAACGGCGGTTTGCTGAAGGTCGCCGTGCGCCACTTTGACGCGGAGCGCAAACGCCCCGGATTGCCGCCTGACGTTGCGGCGCTGGTGGATCGCATGAACGACGACGGCATCAATTTGACGTTGGCCAACACCAACCCTATTGAAAGCCGCCGACTGATCGTCCAGGCCGGTGCTTTTGCCGAGCATCGCTTCACGTCGGCCACCTATGTGGACGACAAGGGGGAGACCAGCACCTTGCCAGTGGACTGCGAGTACGTGGAGTTTGAGCTGGGACCCGGCACCGTGCTCGAGGTCCACCTGGGCATGCAGCGCTTTTGTCGGCAGCCTTCGTACCAGCTGCCCTGGGATCGTTAGAGATACGACAGCAAACGCGGCACCTGTGCCGACTAATACAAACGGAGCAAAGTAATATGGCCAGTCAGGAACAGATAGATCAGTACCGCGATTTGGGTTATTTCATCGCCGCCGACGCAGTGGAGCCAGACATGCTGGAGGAACTGGCGGCGGCGGCGGCCCGGGCGACCGCCAAGGTGCGCTCCGGGGAGGTGGTCGAAGACGAAGAAGGAGTTCGCACCGGTGGGAAAGGGGAAGACCCCGACTTTATCACCGGGCTCCTGGCGCCGGAATTCGGCGAGCCCGTGTTCGCCGAGTATCTGGGTTGCGAACCGGTGGCCCGCTGTCTAGAGCCGTTTCTCGGCGCCGAACTGCGCCTGGGATGGGTGCACCTTTGCGCTGTCCGGAGTACCTACCAAGGCGCTTGGCACCGGGACATGGGCGGCAAGGAGAGGGACGCCAACTGTGAAGAGGAGCTGGAGCTTCTGGCGCACCAGCGCAAGTACTTTATGAAGTGGCATCTGGCCCTGGTCGACGATCCTTGTTTGTGGATCGTTCCGGGCAGCCAGCGGCGCTATCGCACCGAGCGCGAGCACGAGGTGCTGACCCAAGACAAGCAAGGAGAGATCCCGGGGGCCGTGCAGATCGTATTGCAGCGGGGACAAACAATATTCTGGAACAGCAATAGCATTCACCGGGGTTGGAAACCAGAGGACATGGGGGAGCGCGTCACCCTAATGGGTGGGCTGATCGACCATCGGTCGGAGTATGAGGACAGCGAAAAGGGCGATCAGCAGTGGATGCTGGCCGACAACATCCGTGACAGTCTGCCACCAAGTACCAGACGCTACTACGACAATTGGCGCTCACTTGCCGAACCGCGCATGGCCGGCGCAAAAGGCGAATAATCTCGACGCCGAAGCGGGATGGAGCGGTTGAGTCGGGCATCTGGTTCTGACCGCAATGGATCTTCGAACGGAAAAAAAGGCATGCGTCTGGAGGGAAAGGTAGCTTTGATCACTGGGAGCGGCAGCAATATTGGCCGTTCGATGGCCCGCATCTTTGCCAAAGAGGGGGCCAGTGTGGTGGTCAACGACATCAACGACGAGGGCGGCGCAAAAACGGTCGCGTTGATTGAAAAGGCCGGCGGCCAGGCGCGTTTTGTACACGCCGATATCAGTACCTCTGAGGGGGTGCGCCATGCCGTTGCGTTTACCGCCGAGACCTATGGCAAGGTGGACATCTACCTGAGCAATGCCCATGCGGGCGAGGGGGGCACGATAGAGAATTTTGATCGGGCGGCTACCGAGCAAATTCTGGCGATCAACCTGCTGGCCTTGTTAGAAGGGGCGCACCACTGTTTGCCGCAGATGAAGAAAGCGGGCGAAGGCGCTATTGTCTGCACCTCCTCGGTACAGGCCCTACTGGGGGTCCGTCTCCCGGCCTACAGCGCCGCCAAAGCCGCTCTGCTGGGCGCGGTGCGCACCATGGCGGTGGAGTTGTGGCCTCATAAAATCCGCGTCAATGCCATTTGTCCCGGTGGGGTGAACGGGCCGATGTGGGAGGTAGTCGACCGCCTCGGCGAAGAATACCTACCCGAATACGAAGAGCGTTTCGGGCGCGAATTGCGCCACTTGCCCATGCCGGTCTCGGTCGATCCAATGGCCATCGCCCACGCCGCCCTGTACCTGGCTTCGGATGAGGCCCGTTTTGTGACTGGGCAGCATCTAGCCGTGGATGCGGGACTGGCCATGATACACCCCGGCACCCACACCGGACCGCCCCCCGTCGAAACCCCGGAGGCCAAAGGGATCTACAAGAAGCGCCTGCAGGAGGAGTTCAAGACGTGGATAAAGAAAAAAGAGGAAGAGTTAAATAAAATTGAGTAGGCGAAGGGCATATGGGAAGATCGTGTGGACCTCCCCATACATTAATGACGGAGATTAGGCATGAATGTCAGAGATGGTGCGGACTCAATCTATCGGTTCATCGAACGAACGGCCGAGCATGTCCCTGAGGGATGTCGTTGGCAGACGATCAACTACCAGAACAAACCGCATTACCACTACAATGCGTTCAACGGTTGTGGCGGTATCGGGGTCTTCCTCGCCGAGTACGGCCGGGTGACGGGTAGCGACCAGGCCGTGGAACTGGCCCGCGAAGCCAATCGGTGGTGTTCGACCGTCGAGGAAGGGAGATACGATCCCCATCACGGGGCGTGTAAGCGTGGACTCCTGACGGGGAGGACCGGGGTCGCCTTGTCTTGGGTCTACTTGGCCCGCATCACCCAGGAGTCCGTTTCCACACACGCCACTGAGAATGCCGACATCATCCTACAGGAAGATCCCGGTCCTGTTACAGACCTGATGGGGGGAGCCGCCTCGAACGGGCTTTATCTGCTGCGACTCTGGGAGGCGACGGAAGAGCCTCGCTTCCTCGAGGGCGCCCGGCGCAACGGCACCTGGCTCTGTGATCAACTGGTGCGCGATGAGGATGGCTGCCACTGTCTCTGCGGCCCGAGGGAATCGTTCGGAGATAGACCGTTCTTCGGCGTCGCTCATGGCATCAGCGGTGTAGCGCATTTCCTTCTGCTTCTGCACGCGGCAACGGGTGAGATCGGCTGGGCGGACGTTGTGCGTGAGATTCTTGCGACACTCGAAGGATGTGCGATCGAGGATCGCGGTGGCCTGAACTGGAGTCAAGTTTTGGGGGAGGCTGAGATCGGCCGATGTCAGTGGAGCCACGGCGCGCCCGGAATCGGGATCGTGTTTCTGAAGGCAGCACAAGTCCTGGGAGAGCCTCGATATAGGGAAATCGCTGTCAAGGCGGGCGAGACCACGTATGCCTACGGCGACTTCCGCAGCAATATCACCCAATGTATTGGGCTTTCGGGAAGCGGCGAACTCTTTCTTGAACTGTATCGTGACTCTCAGGGAGACCTGTGGCTGCAGCGCGCCCAGGAGTTCGCGGATCTGGCAATGGAGTATCGAGCAGCACTGCCAGAAGGAGATGCTTGGCCCACTGATGAGCCAGGGCTGTACTCTGCGGATTTCATCTACGGTGCATCGGGACTTGGATACTACTTCCTCCGAGTGATGGAGCCAACCGCGCTGTCAATGCCCTTCATGTGAGAGCTGAGACACGGGCAACTCTTGGCTGGGTTTTCTGTGCGCCATCTATTGAAGTTGTATTCGTCCGCTGCCGATAAAAATAGTAGCGGTTATACAATACATGATGCACTGTCTCAATTGACTAGAGGAAATTCCCATGGATGGGATTAGCGGCTCAACCAACTCTCTGATCAGCCTGGGTATGGCCATGAGTAATATCAGGTTAAAAAGTGAGCTTTCTATAAGTACCTTCAAGAAAGGACTGGATGCCCAGGTCCAAAACGCTATGAGCCTGATCGAGTCTGCCCAAATTCAGCCTCCTCAAGTAAACTCGAGTCAGAGCGGACAAGAAATCGATTTAGCGGCTTGAACCCCCACCTTTTCCCCTAATACTATTCGTAATGTGTCCACATGCGGATGATCTTGACGGCCCTTTCTTTTTCCATCACCTGATAAACCAACCTGTGCTGGATATTGATCCGTCGAGAATACGCACCACTCAGATCGCCCACCAGTTTTTCAAACGGCGGAGGCGTTCTAAAGGGATCCTCCTTCAATAGATCGAGTAGTTTTTCCACCCGAGGACGCATTCCGGCAGCAGAGATTTTCCGGGCATCTTTCTGTGCCTGTCGGGTGTAGACCAGCCTCCAACTCACCAGTCGACTTCCTCGGCGCAGTCCTCTACGGGCGTCTTCATGCCTTCGACGATGGACTCGCGCATGCCGGGTATGGAGAGCAGGTGGAGCGTCTCCTGGATTGAACGCCAGTCATCCTCAGAGATAAGCACGGCAGTGCCTCGCCGTCCCGTGATATGAACGGGTTCGTGAGTTTCAGCTACCTGGTCCAGGAGTTTATAGAGTTCGGTACGAGCTTTGGTGGCATTGATCGTCGTCATTTGTTCACCTCTCTGACATAAAAACGTACAGCATAACGTACGTTTCGCTTAAATTGATGTCAAGATACCTCCGATTGAAATAGTCACAGTGGGCAAAATAGGGATCTGTGGAGAGGGAGTGCCAATTTTGGTGGGGAATGAATTTAGGAGCGATTTCCTATCGAGGAGAAAGCGTATAGTTCCATTTAGGACAAACTGAATGTCGTTCAATATTAAGTTGATCCATCTGTTTCTGAGAAACCTTTTGTCCTTTTTTGTACGTTTTTTCAATTAAGGTTGCATGGACACTCAGTCCTGTGGATGTGGTAGTTCCTCGAATATAATTCAAAAAATCATCCAGCGAAGGCAGGGGGTGACCAGCCATGTTACCGCTTAGCAGTAGTTTGTTGAAATGGGAATGCGGTGATATTTTACGGCTATTGTCTTGGGTTCCTTCCGTTCCTCTTTGCACAGGATGAGACTGTCATGAGCCGTCGTCTGCCGGTCGCACCGGCGCCTG
>Ga0114996_10004085_pt1 | contig 17711 bp, 13 predicted proteins | sample ArcticOcean_MG_C_4_FD_87039 | JGI IMG/M metagenome (GOLD analysis project Ga0114996, IMG submission 87039) | Marine microbial communities from western Arctic Ocean - ArcticOcean_MG_CB4_134 | ecosystem: Environmental > Aquatic > Marine > Oceanic | place: Arctic Ocean: Canada Basin | collected...
TGCCCTTTCGACTGGGGAAAGGGAGTTGTATCTAGAGATCCAACTAGATACAAGAATACACGAATATGTTTCAGGATACAAGGGCTTTTTGCTCTCCCTGTTCGCCCCAGCCTCTCCGATGTGGGGATTATCTAGTCAAAGGCCAAACTCGAGCCCACGGCTGAAGCCGTGGGCTATCGTTGTAGCGACCCTGCCGGGTCGCCCGCGAAATGTGGAAACTCCAGACCGCGGGCTTCCGCCCGCGCCTCTGATGCTTCTCGCGCTATTGCTTGGCAAAGCAGTACAAGTGTTCCATTGTCCGCAGGAAGATTTGGTTACCGGCCGCGACGGGACTGGACAGCGTGTACTCGTCCAACTTGTTGACCGCCAGGATTTCGAATTCCTCGCCCGCCTTGAGCACCGTTGTCGCGCCATCTTCGCTGGTCGCATAAATCTTGCCGTCCGCCAGCAACGGTGAGGAGCTGTAGGTTCCCGGCTCGATGCGCTGGCGCTCCCAAACAGTCTCTCCAGACTCGGGGTCGAGCGAGACGACAATGCCTCGGTCATTGACGACATAGAGGACCTTTCCATCCGTTGTCGGCGTGGGGACGTCGGCTCCGAGGTTGTTCGTCCACACTTCTCTCTTGCCCGTAATGTCACCGTTCCCGCCGGCGCGGAAGCCAATGAAGGGGCGCCCGGAGCGGCTGCTGGTAAAGACCAGATCGCCGACCGCCACCGACGAGGAAATCGTGCGATTCGCGCGATTCTCAGTGGGGTTGAAACCACCCAGGCGCCACAGCTCCTTGCCGCCCTCGATGTCGTGACCCGTCACGTAGTCGCCGCCCGAGACCACGAGCTGAAGCTTGCCCTCGACCGGCACCAGGATCGGCGTGGCGTAATTGTCCGGCGACTCGTGAGGCGCGTCGGTTGGCCGCTCGACTTTCCATAAAGTCTCTCCCGTAGCCGCGTCGATGGCCAGAACATAGGAAGGATCATCCGTTGTCATGCCATGCAAAACCTGAACGTACAAGCGGCCCTCGTGCAGCCTCGGCGAAGACGCATAACCCCAGTTTAAGCCGAACTCGCCGTAGTCCTTCTGGATATCGCGGCGCCACTGCTGGTTCCCCTCGAAGTCGAAACTCGTGATCGTGCCGACGCCCGTCATCACCCAGACGTAGTTGCCATCGGTAACCGGGGATGGCGACACCATGTTCTGCTTGCGGTAGATGCGATTGTTGTCGCCGATTTCTTTTCGCCACAGAAGAGAGCCGTCTTTGCGGCTCAACGCCATCAGGAAAAGTTTCGTCTGTTCGTTACTTTCCGGTTTCGAGTTGCGGCGGGGTCCGCCCCCGCGGCGGCCACCAGGGCCTCCCCGGCCGCCAGGACCTCCGGAACCACCAGGGCCTCCGGCACGGCGGGGCCCGCGCTGCCTTCCTTCGCCGCCAGCAGCACCGCCAGGTCCCCCCGCACCGGGCCCGCCGCGCTTTCCTCGGGTGCCGCCCGGTCCGCCCCGGGGCTCGAACTTCAACGCCTCATTAAATCCCTCTTGGGCTGAAGTGATAAACACGTAGTCGCCCCAAATGATCGGAGTCGCGGCGCTCCAGCTTGGCAACTTGACACGCCAAACGACATTGTCGGTGGCGCTCCAGCTGACCGGCAGATCCTTGGCCGTCGAGCTGCTCCCGACATGGTTCGGTCCTCTCCACTGCGGCCAATTGTTCGCCGGGCCGTCGGCGATCAAAGGGAATGCCAACGGGAAAGCCAATGTCGCGGTTACAGCAAGCGCGAGGCAGAGAGCATAGCTGGGCTTCAATCTATTGGAGGCTGGCATAACGTTACCTGAAGAGGCCAAAACCGGCGGATTCGCGACCGGAGGAGATCCCGTTGCTTTGCGGGGTATCATATCAACTTCGGCGTCAAGGGCATTCAAAGAGTTACACATGACGCGTCAGTTACACGTCGCACCGAGAGGCTCGGTCGTGACTATCGAACGATTCCATTCAGCCGCCGCCTGCTACCCATCCAATGAAGATCATCGACGTACACGTCACGCCTAGTGACACGTCGCACTGAGAGGCTCGGTCGTGACTATCGAACGATTCCATTCAGCCGCTCTCCACTACCCATCCCAATGAAGATCATCGACGTACACGCCACGCCGCTCGCGATTCCGCTCAGTGACCCAAAGATCCCGTGGTTCTGGGGATCATTCACTCAAGTCATCGTCGAGGTAAAGACCGGCGACGGTCTGACAGGATACGGTGAGGCGTTCGGCTACGGAGTGCCGCAAGCGGTGGCGGACGTGGTCAACTACACACTTCGTCCGCTACTGATTGGGCAAGATGCCACCGACATTTCTGGAATCGCTGATTCGCTGTTTCGCCAAACCCACCTGTTTGGCCGTTACGGCGTCACAACGTTCGCGATCAGCGGGGTCGACATCGCCTTGTGGGATCTGGCCGGCAAGCGAGCCGGCCTGCCGCTCTACGCGCTGCTGGGCGGCGCGGCGAGCCGCGAGGTCAAGGCCTACGCCAGTCTGGTTCGCTATTCCGACACAGACCAGATGGCCGCTGATGCCGAGAAGGCAGCGGGCGAAGGCTATGAAATGGTCAAGCTGCACCAGACCGATGTGGAGAGTATTCGCAAGGGCAGGGAAGCCATCGGCGGCGAGATGCTAATGACCGTCGACGTCAATTGCGAATGGACTCCATCACACGCGACCGAGATGGCCCTGGCGATGGATGAGCACGATCTGCTCTGGCTGGAGGAGCCGGTCTGGCCGCCGGAAGACTATGCCGGTCTGGCGCAAGTCATGGACGAATCCGGTGTAGCGCTGGCGGCGGGTGAGAACGCCTGCACCGTTCACCAATTCCAACTGATGATGAGCGAAGGGGCCGTTCGTTACGCGCAGCCGAGCGTCATCAAGGTCGGCGGCCTCAGCGAGTTCATGAAGGTCGCGACGCTGGCCGAGACCTTCAATCTATCGCTGGCGCCGCATTCGCCCTACTTCGGCCCCGGATTCTTGGCGACCCTGCATTTGATCGCGCACACGCGGCGGGCTGAATGGATCGAGAAGATCTACTGCGAGCTGGAAGCTTCCGTCTTTATCCCGCCACTTGAATTCGATGGCGGGCGGTTCACCATTCCCGAAGGCCCCGGTTTGGGACTGGATGTGGACCCGCTTGTTTTGAAGGAATACGCGTTGAAGAAGTAGGTGTTGTGAGGAGCAGGCGCTCGGGAGCAGGCGTTGAAACAGTAACGCGGGCTAGTTCGGGGCCGGCAATTTCGGATCAGGCGTTCAGTTGCTTTCGGTTGCTCCACCCAGCTTTCCTCGAACTTTCCTGATCGTCGAGTAGACACCGAATGCGACCATTCCGGCCACGAAGATGTACACCCACACCGGGATATTCTTGCCGACGATCGCCAGGTAAAGATAGGCGGAGATGAAGCAAAACGACGTACTCAGCGCGGGGACGACGATCGGTTTTCCCGCCCGCTGGTTGCGTACCAGCCAAGCCAGAGAAGCAGTGAAGAAGGGAATGGCCCCTACGTAAATGATGCCGAATACGACGGGGTTGACTCCGTATTGGGCGCCTAGGCCGAGAAACCATTCTTGGAGGGTTTCGAACATGGGGGGGATATGCGCTCGTGAGCCTCTCCGGCGGCCAAGGCAAGGCGTGCAAAGGAAGGCGTGCTAGGGAAGACGTCCTAGCCAAGACGTGCCAGGGAAGCCAGCCTTCAGCCACTCGCTACTTGATCCCGAGTAGTTCCACATGGAATATCAGGGGCGCATTGGGAGGAATGGGTCCGGTGCCGCGTGCTCCATAACCGAGATCAGCCGGAATGTAGAATTTAAATTTCGAGCCTACGCTCATCAGCTGCAGGCCCTCGGTCCAGCCGGGGATTACTCGGTTGACCGGAAAGGTTGCGGGCTGGCCGCGGTCGTAGGAGGAGTCGAAAACCGTGCCGTCGGTCAGCTCTCCCTTGTAATGCACCGTGACTTGATCGCTCGTAGTCGGCTTCGCGCCGTCGCCTTCCTCGATTACCTCGTACTGCAGACCTGATGCGGTTGTTGTCATGGCTCCCCTCTCGTTCGACCCTTCGCTCGACTGGTCCTGCCCACAGGAGGCGAGTAACAAGACAGCAAGAAGTGCGGTTCGTTTGTGTGAGATCACAAGACTATTATCCTACCAGCCGCGCGGCCGATCCGCCTTGGGTGAAGTACGTTTATAAGGATTCCGGTTGCCTGCCAGAGCGTCGTGAAAAATACTGAGCCCGCTTTCCTCACCGCCTGGCGAGGCCAAGCACATGAGCGGCCCGTCAGCCCGAGGCGCCCGCCGTAGGGACCGGCAATCCTGCCGGTCCATCGCCGCAAAGCGGCGACGCCGAATCGTTCCGAGCAAGAGCAACGAAGCAATGGCGAGCGAGAAATCCGAATTCAGGGTCTCTTGCCGATGCAGCGATTCGCCCTGAGCCTGCATTTCTCACCGCCTGGCCAGACGAAGTGCGCAAGAGGCCCGTCAGTACGAGGCGCGCGCCGTAGGGACCGGCAATCCTGCCGGTCCATCGCCGCAAAGCGGCGACGCCCAATCGTTCCAAGCAAGCGCAACGAAGTAATAGCCGGCCTTTTCGCTTGCGTCGCCGAATCGTGGTACCTTGTTTGGAGTAACACGACGAGCGACCCCATTGAACGAACAAAACTTTTACTCAGAATCGAAAGACACAAAACCAGCCCGGCTGAACTGCCCCTATTGCCGCGAGGTTCACGACTATCCATTGCGTTGGGTGGTCAGGAAAAAGAAGGACAAGCTGCCAGGCGGCGGGGACGAAACAGACCGCGCGAAATTTCAAAAGGCCCAGTCCTATATGGTGCTTCTCGACGACCGCGCCAACTGTAAGAATCAGCGCTGTCGCAGGAACTTCGAGATCTCAGGTATCAAGACGATGGCGTTCATTTGAGCCCATTTGCGCCGCCCAGCGCAGAAAGCGGACGAGCGGGCGGCGCTGACGCCAAGTGAAGCGCAGGAAGCCGCGGGCGTCGATCGTGTCCGCGGGCCAGCCCCAGTAGGTCTCAATACGCCAGCGCAGATAAGGGCTTTTCCAGGGACGCAGCCGGTAGCCGCGAGTGCTTGCGGACAAAAAGCGAATGACGGCTAGGAGTTTTGCGAGCAAATCATTTCCGTCGGGATCAGCAGGTTAGCCCGCATTTCTCAGCGGCTGGCGAGGCAAAGTGCATGCGTGGCCCGCCAGCCCGAGGCACCCGCCGTAGGGACCGGCAATCTTGCCGGTCCATCGCCGCAACGCGGCGACGCCCAATCGTTCCGAGCAAGCGCAACGAAGGAATGGCGGGCCTCTCATGTGCTTCCCCCGTCAGCCGCTGAGAAATGCGGCCTAGTAGTAGTATCCCGGCCGGTGGCGAACCTGTAGCTTCTTCCCCGACTTGCCTGACAGAACCACTCTGACCCTCCGAAAAGTTGCGCCAGCCGCGGGAGCAGCCGGCGTGTAGGCCAGGATGTATTGGCTCCGGATGTCTTCGGCCACTTTCTGTGCGATATCGTGGACTTCGTCCACGCTCTTCGGGAAAAAAGCAGCTCCGCCGGTGGCCCGCACGATGTTCCTGACGGCCCGCGTCGCTCTTTTGGCCGAGCGGCGGTCTTCTTCACTTAATAAGCCAACGGCATAGATGACCGTGTCGCCTTCTTGAAGCCGCCGCACCAGCTTCTCCAAATCGAGCATGCTGGCGTTATCTTCCCCGTCGGTTACGATCAGCAGAACCCGCTTATCCCATTTGGCCTTCTCTTTGAGGTAGTCGAGCGACATGCCGACGGCGTCGTAGAGCGCCGTGCCGCCGCGTGCGTCAATGCGTTGCAACGCGTCTTGCAGCCGCGGCACGTCACTAGTGAAAGGGCTGTCGAGGAAGCCCTCATCATTGAAATTCACGATGAACGCTTCGTCTTTCGGATTCGATGCCTTGACGAAATCGACAGCGGCCGTATTCACCTGGCGGCGCTTGTCGCGCATGCTGCCGCTGTTGTCGACCAGGATGCCGAGCGAGACCGGCACGTCTTGCCGGCGGAAGTATTTCAGCTCCTGCAGGACGTCTTCTTCATAGACTTTGAACGCGCTTTGCGGCAAGTCGGTGACAAAATGTTCACTGCTGTCGAGCACCGCCGTATGCAACACGACTTCCTTGGTGCCGGCCTGGAAAGTCAAGCCAGGGTCGTCGTTATCGGCTTGCTTGGCAGCCGGTTGCGCCGAGACTGTCAGCGCGGCCAGACACAAAGCGGCGCCCATGGCCGCAATCCTTCGTGATGTTTTTGACAACTGGGTCATTGCGGATCGTCTACTTTTAATTTTCTTTGTTGCTCACAAGGCGTTGCGGATCGGTCGAGCGACGTTACCGCGTGGGGGCATAGTAGCCGAGACGGAAGTGGGCACGCAATACAGGCATGCCGCGGATCTTCTTTAATTTAATTTTAACTCGCCGCCACTTCCCATCCTTGTTCAGATTGGTAGGGACGTAACCGAGAACATACTGGTTGCGAAGCTCGATCCCGATCCGTGCCGCGACGTCGGGCAATTCGTTGAGGTTTTCAACAGGAAACTGGCGGCCCCCGGTCTGTTCGGCGATCTCGGTCAGCAAGCTGGGCCCCGACAATTCTTCGGGCGTTCGTCCGCGCGAGTTGGCCGGCTCGTAGATGCCAATGGCATATATCTGAACATCGGCTTCCTTCACCAATCGCTTGATTTCGCGGCCGGTATAGCGGCTGCTATTGTCGCCGCCATCGGAGATGACCAGCAGCGCCTTCTTCGTATTGGAAGCCTCTTTCATGCGGTTGATCGCGAGGTAGATGGCGTCCAGCAGGGCGGTACGTCCTTTGGACTGCGTGAAGGTGAGCCGATTCTGGATCACTTCCAAACTTCGCGTGAATCCCGACATCATTTCGGGCCGGTCGTTAAACTGCACCAGGAAAAACTCGTCGTCCGGGTTAGCCGTCTTGAAAAACTGGGCGACCGCTTCCCGAGCCTTGCTCATCTTGTGTCCCATGCTGCCGCTGGCATCGAAGACGATCCCGAGTGAAATCGGGGCGTCTTCGGCGCCGAACTGCGTAATCTCTTGGTCGATCTTATCTTCCGTGAGGCTGAAATGCCCTTTCTCCAGGCCCGTGACCAGCCGCGCCATCGGATCGGTCACCGTCACATTGATCAGCACCAGCGGAACGTCGACCTTAATCGTCGCGGTCCGTTGCCCTGGGCCAGAAAGTTCAAGCGAATCGGCCGGGCGGGACTTGAGATCCACTTTGGCTTCGGCGCCGAAGGCCGCCACGGCGCAGGCCAGCCAGCAGCCGGCAGCGAATCCGACTTTTTTCGATTTTGAGGACGATCGTGAGGACGGGAGGCCGGTCGCTTTTTGACGCCATACACAAAGTAAGCGGTCGGCCATAATGAAGTTTATTGCGGTCAGTGCGGTAACGCCGCTTTGATCTTATCACACGGTTTGGGACTGTGTTATACTTGACGTTGCTTCCCGTGCCCGAGTTACCGGGCCTCGGTCTACGGTCGCAAAACGGCGCGGCCCCGTGCCATCCAAAGACTGTTTTGGGTCGCGGGATGCCAGCCGAAAACCGGAAACAAGAATGCCGTCGTGGAGGCCCGCAAGTTCTCCGATCGTGAGACGGGGTCTCCTTCTCCCAATTTTCGCCTTCGCCGGATTGCCGCCCGGCACCCCTAAGCTGCTGTATTTTCTTTCATTTGAGGCCGATTATTGGCCTGCGGGCCGATGTCCGGGCGTTGTCACAATTCCATCATGAAGAAATATCTGTTCGTCACCGGCGGTGTTGTTTCCTCACTCGGAAAAGGCATTGCGGCCGCCTCGATCGGCTGCTTGCTTGAAAGCCGCGGCTTGCGCGTCACCTTGCAGAAATGCGACCCGTATCTCAACGTGGATCCCGGTACGATGAACCCGTTCCAGCACGGAGAAGTGTTCGTCACCGACGATGGCGCCGAGACCGATTTGGACCTGGGTCATTACGAGCGATTTACCCACGCCGCGCTCACCCAAGCCAACAACGTTACCAGTGGCCGAATCTACGAAAGGATCCTGGCGAAAGAGCGGCGTGGAGACTACCTGGGTAAGACGGTTCAGGTCATCCCGCATGTCACGAACGAAATCAAAGCGGCCATTAAAAACATATCGACGGATGACGTTGACGTCGTGATCATCGAAATCGGCGGAACGGTCGGTGACATTGAGTCCCTGCCGTTTCTCGAAGCGATACGCCAAATGCGGCACGAGCTGGGCCGCGAGAATTCGGCGTTCGTACACGTAACGCTGGTCCCCTGGATCGCGGCCGCGGGCGAGCTCAAGACCAAACCCACGCAGCACAGCGTCAAGGAGCTGCGGGCGCTCGGAATCCAGCCCGACATGCTTTTGTGCCGCACCGAAACGGAGCTTTCCGACGAATTGAGAGACAAGATCGCGCTGTTTTGCGACGTCGACCGCAGGGCAGTGATCGCGGCCCGCGACGTGAGTTCGGTTTATCAGGTCCCGATGAGCTTCGCGAGCGAAGGCGTCGACGAGATTCTGCTAGACCACTTTCAGATTGACGCGAAACCGCGCGACATGGCTGCCTGGGAGGGCATGCTGCACCGTATGCGCCACCCCAGCGGCAATGTGACAATTGGAATCGTCGGCAAGTATGTCGGCTACGAAGATTCCTATAAGAGCCTGAAAGAGGCGCTGCTGCATGGCGGATGGGCTCAGGGTGTCCGCGTCGACGTTCGCTGGATCGAGGCCGAAAACATCACCCGCTCCACGGCGCACCAAGAGCTGCGCGAAGTCGACGGCATTCTAGTCCCGGGAGGTTTTGGGAATCGCGGCATCGAGGGCATGCTGGAGGCGATTCGCTACGCCCGCGAGCAGAAAGTTCCTTATTTCGGGATCTGTCTCGGGATGCAGACGATGGTAGTCGAGTTTGCCCGCAACGTTTGCGGGCTCGAGAAAGCCCACTCGACCGAATTCGACCCGGCGACCCCGCACCGCATCTTTTTCAAACTCCGTGAGCTGCGTGGCGTCGAAGAACTCGGCGGCACAATGCGACTCGGAGCCTGGCCCTGTCATCTGACCGAGGGGAGTCTTGCCCACGATGCCTACCGAGTCGACGAGATCAGCGAGCGGCATCGGCACCGCTACGAATTCAATCTAGAGTACGCGGAGAATGTCCAGAAACAAGGAATGAGGATCTCTGGAAAGACCCCGGATGGCGCCTATGTCGAGATCTGCGAGTTGGAAGGACATCCCTGGTTTCTGGGATGCCAGTTCCATCCCGAGTTCAAGTCCCGGCCCTTGGAGCCCCACCCGCTGTTCCGCGACTTCGTCGCCGCCTGTTTCAAGAATCACGGTACCCGCGTCGTTAAAGAGCAAAAGGCCGAGGAAGATCAGTTCTTGCGCGTGAGGTTGACATAGTTCCCCGTTTCCGGCCTGCCGCGGGCCCCCGGGCCTGCCGCGCCGAGACCCCTCCAGACGACTTCTTGGAACGTTTTGCGGCGCCGAGAACTCGGGTTAGGACCCGGCCGCCGAACCGGCTTTCGCCGTGCCGGCGATCTCCGCGCCGGTGGCTCGATAGATCACTTTCCGGCCAACAGCCGGCGAAACCGCGCCAGGGTGGGTCCGCCCAACGTGCAGACGGTGGTGACTGACGATGATAAGCTCTTCGGCCGTTTGGGCGTCCACCGGAAAACTTGCCGGCCCTACGCTGACTTTGATCTCGGCACCTTCGTCGTCACATACGCGCGTGAGTTTGGCCTTCAATTCGGCTTTCAGCCGGGCGGCAAGGGCTGACAAGTCGTCGGGCTTGATCCCGCCCAGCACGGCCACGAATTGATCATCGCCGACGCGTCCCAGGTAGTCGAGCTTGCGCAGGGTAGCGCCCGTTGTGCGAGCGCAGGCCTGCAGGAGCTGATTGCCCCTCTCCACGCCAAAGCGGGCATTGATTTGCCGGAAATCGTTGATGTCGATATAGATCACCGAGCTGTTTCGATTTTCGGCTCGGGCCAGATCGACCTCCTTTCGAAGGTGTTTGAGCGTTTCGCGCGCCGTGGGCAGACCGCTTACGCGGTCGAGCGGCTCAGGATGGCTGTTCTCGAACAGGAATGCTTGGCGCAGAATGCCGCCTAGATTGTGCGTCAGGTTTTCGGCCAGGTCGGCATGGTCGCTGGAATAGGCGCCGGCTGTTTTCGAGTAGAGGTTGAACGTGCCGACCACTCGGCTGTGCTCCCACAGCGGGATCACAAGTACCGCCTTGAGTCCGATCAGCCAGGCCATCAGGCCTAACTCGGAATGTTCTCCGGCCGGATTTCCGTTCAGCAGAGCCTGGCCGTGTCCAGCGACCCAGCCGCTGGGGCTGTGGTCGATCGGAATACGCAGATTGCGCAGCAAGTCCGCCTTTCGTCCGGTGCAGTAGACCGGTGTCAGAGCGTTGTCGCGCACCATCAGTACGGCGCATTCGTCGAACGGAACCCGGTTGGCCAGCGGCGCGAATAGGAATTCGATAAGCTCTTGCGGGGAGAGGCTCCGGCCCAACGTCGTGAGAAGCCGGTACCAGCCGGAAAAGTCACGGGAGCCCGTCTCCCGTTTCGCTGCTTCCCGGGTTTGCTTGAGGCTTTCGATCCGTTCCTCGTGCGTCAACGAGGTTTGCGCGGCATCCACCAAGCGCGGACTCTGAACGGAGAACCTGCCGGCTGAGGATTGCCGGCTTGCCTGCGGGTCTTGCTGAATTTGCTTCTCCAGGTCCGGCAGCAGCTCGATCAGCGTGTCTGTCACATGCGGGTCGAAACCTTCGCCTCGCCGCGACTGGATCTGTTTGATCGCTTCCTCAACCGTCAGAGCCGGGCGATAGGGACGGTCGGAGGTCAGCGCGTCAAAGGCGTCGACGACGGAGAGAATCCGTGCCGTCAGCGGGATCTCATCGCCCTTGAGCTTGCGCGGGTAGCCGGTGCCGTCCCAGTTCTCGTGATGGCAGAGCACCAGCTCGGCGACCGGGAGCGGGAAATTAACCGCCGACAGGATCTCAGCTCCAATCTGAACATGGCTCGCCATGCGGCTGAACTCCAGCGGTGACAACCGGCCCGGTTTCGTCAAGACATTTTCCGGAACCGCTATCTTGCCGATGTCGTGCAGCAGCGATCCGAACTCAAGTGTCCTTACCTGCTGCTCGGTGCAGTTCAGCGCATTGGCGATCTCGGTGCAATAGCGCTGGACACGCTTGAGGTGACCGCTGCTGACACTGTCTTTCGCGTCCACCGCTAAGGCCAAGGCCTCCACGGCGCGGAGGAAAATCTGATCCGTTTCGGCCTTTTTCCCGAGATCCTCGTAGAGAGGTCCCCAAAAATGCTCGCAAGCGCCGTAGGCCACAACCAGCAGCGGCACGGCGGCCCATAACCATGTGGCCGTGGAAGGGTCGAACATGGAAGCGTCAGGCATGGAAGGGCCAAACAGCCCAGCCAGGCAAACCGAAGCCGGGGCAAACGCCAAGGCCATCGTGCCACTTGCACGAGTTTGCGATCGCAGTATCCGCTTCCAGTATTTCTGGCGTTCCGCCACCGTTTCGCTGAGCCCGGCCACGAAAAGGAAGACGACGCAGCCGAAAGGAAGCGAAAGCCAAGGCGAGCGCAGTGCGGCGTCGGCGGCCCCGCAGGCAAATAGCGCAACAGCGGCGCTCACTGCCGACCAGAGGGCCCGCCAGAGAAGGTCCTTCGCTCGGGATGGACCCTTATTTTCTAAATGAAATCGAAGAGCTCCCGCTATCGCCGTTGCCGGAATCGCCAGGACCGGCGGTAACGCTATCACCGCTCCGGCCAGAAGAGCGTTCGAGGTAGCCAGGTTGCCGCCCAACCCTTGGATCGTTAAACGGGTGCCGATGAAGGCAAGGGCGCCAGTGATAAGGACGGCCGGGCCGAGCAGATTGGCCTGCCCCGGGCCCAATGACTTCTCGACGAGGAAATACAGGGACGCACAGAATAGCAGAATATAGCTGCGATACCTGAACAGGGGGGACGACATTCAACAATAACTCGGTGCCCGCCCCGGCCAACCGCCTATGTCGTGGTCCTACCGCCGAGGATGATTCAACGCCGGGCAGCAACTGCACTACGAGCAATTTCTGAACTGCTTTATCTTTGAAGAGCTACGTGCCATAATTCCTTGACACTCACTTCAAACAGCACGCTCCATGGTACTACAACTCTTGTACCACCAATCGCCCGCACCACCAATTTTTCTTCGGTAGGGGGGGCCAAAGCGAGGCTGCCGCGAGATTCGGTAAACGACTTTGTTAGCATGTCTCTAAGCTGCATTTCTCACCACGTACTTCGGCCGTCAGGTGGTGAGAAATGCAGGCTAGGCACGGGCCGAACGCCGGCTCGGCGAGGGTTGCTATGAAAGTTAAGCTCGAATACGACAAGACCGGGGCGGAGATTGAGCTGCCCGATCACCAGCGGATAAGGGTTCTCGAATCACGCTTTGCCCGAGAGCTGGCCGATCCCAATGCCGCTCTCGCCGAAGCCATCCGGCGGCCGATCGGCTGTGCTTCGCTTGAGGAATTGGCGCGCGGCAAACAGTCAGCGGCCATCTCGGTTTGCGATATCACGCGCCCGGCTCCCAACAAGCTGGTGTTGCCGCACGTAACGGCGGCGCTCGAACGCGCGGGCATCAAGCCCGAGAACATCCGTATTCTCATCGCCACCGGGCTTCATCGCGAGGCCACGCCGGCCGAGCTGGATGAGATTCTCGGACCCGAGATCCTTGCGCGCTATTGGGTCGACTCTCACCGTGCCCGCAACCTGGACGAGCAGGCCGACCTGGGAGTCACCAGCGGCGGCACGCATGCCTACGTCGATCGGCGTTTCGTTGAAACTGACCTGCACATCACTCTCGGCTTCGTTGAGCCACACTTGATGGCCGGCTTCTCCGGAGGACGGAAGCTGATATCGATCGGTCTGGCCGGCGAGAAAACCATCAAGCGGCTGCATAGCCCCCTCTACATGCGCGATCCGAAAGCAGTCGAGGGCTCCTTCCCGGATAACCCGCTGCACCGTGAATTGCTGGAAATCGCATCGAAAGCCCGCCATGACTTCATGATCGACGTGGCGCTAACCCGCAGCCGCGGCGTCTCGGCTGTCTTCGCGGGCGACCCGGTTGAGGCGCACAAGGCGGGTGTGGAGTTCGTGCGAGAATCGACGCTCGCCGGAGTCGAGCAGCCCGCCGACGCCGTCATTACAACCTCGGGAGGATACCCGCTCGATCTGACCTACTACCAAGCCGTCAAAGGAATTACGGCCGCTTCGCACGTTGTCAAACCAGGCGGGTCGGTCCTTCTGATCGCGGCCTGCCGGGAGGGGCTCGGCAGCCCCGAGTTTAGCAAGTTGGTGCGGCGCTCGCTTACCTGGGATAACTTGCTCGACGAGCTGACAAAGATCCCTGTCGAGGTCGATCAGTGGCAGTCGGAGAAGCTAGCCATGGTGGCTCGCAAGTTGAGCCTCTCCTTCTGTTTGCCCGGAGTCGCCCGCGACGATTGGCGGCACCTGTGGGGTCCGGTTTTCGAGACGCCCCAGCAAGCGGTCGACGACCTGCTGTCCAAACTGTCGCCGGAGGCGTCCATCATCGTCATTCCCGAAGGCCCCTATGTCTTCTCCCAACTCGACCAGGCCGCCGTGCCGGTCCCGTAGCCAGAGCTGAGACACGCGACACGCCAAGAACCCGCCGTCGTGGCGTGACTGAGTCTAGAACAGAGCCGCGCCCGCAAGGGTGCGGTCGAGCTAAGTCATCGCGTCGGCATCGCCACCGAAATGCGATAATCGCAAGGGCCAGCACCCGCCCGAGTGGCTTGACCGAATTCGAAACAGAGCCGCGCCCGCAAGGGTGCGGTCGAGCCTACTCATTGCGTCGGCATCGCCATCAAAATGCGATAATCGCAAGCGCCAGCCCCAGCCGCACCCATGCCGTCGCGCCTCTCTTTAGTCGGAATCACTATGGATTCAGCATGCTAGTTCTCGCCTCGGCTTCTCCTCGCCGCCGGGAGCTTCTGAAGTTGGCGGGGATCCCTTGTTCGGTGCGCCCCGCCGATGTTGACGAATCGCCGCTAGCCGGCGAAAGCCCGGGCGACCATGTGCGGCGGCTCGCCGAAGCCAAAGCCCGCGCGGTTCACCGGCCCGGCGAGACGGTTCTCGGCGCGGATACGGTCGTGGTAGTCGACGGCCTGATACTCGGCAAGCCTCGGAACGAGGCGGACGCCTCGCGGATGCTGCGGTTGCTCTCTGGACGAGCCCACGACGTCATCACCGGTGTCTGTTTGCTGCGAGGCGAGACCTGCCAGAACCTATCCGAGACAACGAAAGTGAGATTTTCCACACTAACCGGCAGCGAGATCGATGCCTACGTCGCCACCGCTGAACCGCTCGACAAAGCCGGCGCCTACGGCATCCAGGGAGCCGCGTCCAAATTCATCGAGCGGATCGAAGGCTGCTATTTCAACGTGGTCGGTCTGCCAATCTCGCGAGTCTATAAATTTTTGGCCTCTCCCCCCAGCAAGCCGTAACAGCAGAGGCGTGGACGCAAGTCCGCGCTCCGGAGTGTCTACAACCGCACGCGACCTGGCACGATCGCTACAACTGCAGGCGACCCGGCACGGCAGCCCCCCGGCGGCGTCCCAGCCGCTACAACTGCAGGCGACCCGGCAGGGTCGCTACAACGATAGCCCACGGCTTCAGCCGTGGGGAATGGTCAAGACAAAGCCGAGCCCTGGAAAGGGCGGCACAAAGCTGCGGCCTGCCCCCCGCCGCCGTCCCCGCCGTCTCGGAAGACACCACCAAGAAACAGCCTGCTCGGCGGCATTCGATCAGCAAGCTTGACACGACCCCGGCAATCGTGGCTCAATCAGACGACCAGCCGCCACAATCAAAGGACACAAATCCCATGCCCGTAGCCAATTGGAAATCGCAAGTCTACAACGTTGTCCAAAGCCTGCTCTACAACAACCCGCACCGCGTGATTCGCTACCAAGTCAAGAATGCCCAGGGGCAATGGCAGGACCGCGCCGACAATCCGGCGCCAGTTCGCCGCCTTTTCGAGACGGAAGCCTCGCCCGAGCGCACCTGCCTGCAAACCATTCAGTTCGTTCACCACATGTTGATTCCCCCTGGCGGAAGCCACGTCGCCGAACTGCACGTACACTCCGACGCCGAAGAAATCGTCGTGATCACGCGCGGCGAGGGCGTCGCATTCATCGACGGGCAGAAACACCTGGTCTCGGCCGAAGACGTCCTCTATATTCCGCCCGGCGCCACGCACGAGGTGCGCAACAGCAGCGACGACTTTCTCGGCGTCCTCTTCATCAACGTCCCGGCCGGAGAAGGACTAACACGCCTGCAAGATGCGATCGCGAACGCAACTGGGCCAGCCGCGTAAGCGGCGCATACCCCTATCACGCTTCAGCAGCCCAGCTGGCATCCGCTTCCAGCCTGTGCCACCTCGAAAGCGAACTCCCGAGCTCTGGTGGCAAGGTGACCATAGCCACTCGCCCCATTGACATTTTACAGCCTCGGTTATACTATTTGCATATTACATAGCGGCAACAAATTTACCAACAGTTAACTAACGGTCTAGTCAGGCTGCTTATTCGCCTGGATAGCGACTATTCATTGACCCCAAGGTAATTATGCAACCCACCTACTCAGTCAACCTCAAACAGCTCGAAACAAAAGTAAGACTCGGATACCACCACCTTTACCTGAGCATGATCAAAGGTGAGCGGGATCTCAAACTCGACGACGCGGCGGAGGTCGCCGCTGTTTTGGGTCTCACATTGGACGAGTTCCATGAAGCGTTGCGGCAGAAGCTCTTTCAGGCCGACAGCCGTCAGGACACCCTGATGCAGGCTCCAGGCCGCGGCCCGAAGAAGGCTGGGAAGCAAAAGCCAACCCCCATCGTCGCCGCTCCGGAAGGCAAACTCGGAGTGCTCATGCCCGGCCTCGGCGCGGTCGCCACGACCTTCATGGGCGGTGTCGAGCTCAGTAAAAAGGGCTTAACCAAGCCGATCGGTTCACTGACCCAGATGGGACATATCCGGCTAGGGAAACGCACCGATGGCAGCAACCCGCTGATCAACGACTTGGTTCCGCTGGCCCAACTCGATGACCTGGTTTTCGGCGGATGGGACATCTACGACCGCGACTGCTACGAAGCTGCTTCCGAGGCCGCGGTCATCGAGAAGCCGATGCTCGAGAGTGTCCGCGGGGAACTGTCCTCTGTCCGAGCCATGCCGGCTGTATTTGAGAACCGTTTCGTCACTCGGATCACGGGTCCCAACGTGAAAGCCGAGGGCAACAAGATGCATTCGGCCGAAGCGCTGATGCGGGACATCGAGACGTTCAAGCGCGAGAACGGGCTATCTCGGGTCGTGATGGTCTGGTGCGGTTCCACCGAGATCTACCAAAGCGCCGGCGCGTGCCACCAGAGTCTGGAGGCGTTCGAAAAAGGTCTGCTGCAAGATGATCCCGAGATTGCGCCTTCGCAGATTTACGCCTACGCTGCGCTCAAGAGCGGCGTTCCGTTCGCGAACGGCGCGCCGAATTTGACCCTCGACTTTCCCGCCATGATGGAGCTGGCCAAGCGCGAGGGTGTTCCGATTTGCGGCAAGGACTACAAGACCGGGCAGACCTTCATGAAGACGCTGATTGCTCCCGGTCTCAAGGCCCGGCTGCTGGGCCTCAACGGCTGGTTTTCGACGAATATCCTGGGAAATCGCGACGGCCTCGTGCTCGACGATCCTGACTCGTTTAAGACCAAGGAAGTCAGCAAGCTGGGAGCGCTCGAGGTGATCATGCAGCCCGAGGAGTATCCGGACCTCTATGCAAAGTTCGATCACATGGTGCGGATCAACTACTACCCGCCGCGTGGCGACAACAAAGAGGGCTGGGACAATATTGATATTTTCGGCTGGCTCAATTACCCCATGCAGATCAAGGTGAACTTCCTCTGCCGCGATTCGATCCTGGCCGCGCCGCTGGTGCTGGACCTGGCCATATTCCTCGATCTCGCAAAACGAGCGGGCATGTCCGGGACCCAGGAATGGCTGTCGTTCTATTTCAAGAGCCCCATGGTGGCGCCGGAGCTTTACCCCGAGCACGACATTTTCATTCAGCTCATGAAGCTCAAGAACACCCTTCGCTGGATGGCGGGCCAGGATCTGATCACCCACCTCGGCCTGGAATATTACGACTAGCAGCAGAGACCTGCCCAGCCTTGAGCCGCGACCGTAAGGGAGCGGTCACCACGCCTGAGCGATCCCCCCCTCCAACCCAGAAAATCCAGTGAGGCCAATCCGCCGGGACCAGCAATCCCGCCGGTCGATCGCCGCGAAGCGGCGAAGCCTGGAGTTCCTGCCGGTCCATCCCCGCGAAGCGGCGAAGCCTGGAGTTCCGGCCGGTCGATCGCCGCGAAGCGGCGACGCCTGGAGTTCCTGCCGGTCCATCCCCGCGAAGCGGCGACGCCCAATCGTTCCAAGCAAGCGCAACGAAGCAATAGCGGGCCCGCCCTGTGCTCTCCCCTCAGCCGGTGAGAAATGCAGGCTAGGAGTCTGTCCCACAGAAAATTTCCGCCCCAACCAGTTGTAGTCGAAAGTGATCGCGACTACAAGATGTGGGTAAAAAATCGGCGATTTTCGTTCTGTGGGACA
>Ga0114996_10004086_pt1 | contig 17711 bp, 15 predicted proteins | sample ArcticOcean_MG_C_4_FD_87039 | JGI IMG/M metagenome (GOLD analysis project Ga0114996, IMG submission 87039) | Marine microbial communities from western Arctic Ocean - ArcticOcean_MG_CB4_134 | ecosystem: Environmental > Aquatic > Marine > Oceanic | place: Arctic Ocean: Canada Basin | collected...
CAGGTCTTCGGCGACTTCGCGAGTACCTGCATGATGACGGTCGTCTATTTCACGTTGTTCGTGCCGTTCGGCGTCATCGGCAGGCTCACGCGCCGGCGTCAGGGGTGGGTCTCGCCGCAGCGAACGCGCGCGGCTTCCATCGCGGACTTGGAGCGCCTCGCATGAACCGAGTGGCCGGACTCGCGGGATTCGGACGCAGCAGCGCGTGCCTGTACGTCGATGGCAAGCTCTCGTCTGCGGTGCCTGAGGAAGCGTGCACGCACCGCAAGAACGACCCTGGAATACCCGCGGAAGCCTTCGCGTGGTGCTGCGAGTCTTCGGGCGTGGACCCGAGTGCGCTGGACTACGTGGCGTTCGCCGAGAAACCCGTTCAGCGCTTCATTCGCGTCCTGGGCGAACTGGCCACGGGATTCCCCGGTACGGCGCGCAGCTTTCCGTCGACGCTCCGCACCTGGCTAGGCGACAGGTTGTGGCTCAAGTCACGGCTCGTGGAAGCGCTGCATATCCCCGCCGAGAAACTGCTGTTCGTCGAACGTGGAGTCGCCCAGGCGTCGAGCGCATTCCTGACTTCGGAGTTTGACGAGGCCGCCGTACTCGTCGTCGACAACACAGGAGAGTGGGCCACGACAACTCTCGCCGTCGGACGGTCCGCGGGAAACGCGACGTCGATCGACGTGATCGCCGAGATCCAACACCCACACTCGCTCGCCCACGTCTTGGAGGCGGTCTCGCATCACCTGATGCTCCCCGAGCACGGAGGCCAGCGATGGCTCGCCGCGCTGGACGCGTTCGGGACATCTCGCTTCGCGCCCGAACTGTCGCGCATGGTCCCGTCGGGAGCCGACGGCACCTATTCCCTGGATCCGCGGATGTTCGAACTGCGCAGCGGGCGAACGCGATTCGCGCAGGCGGCGCAGACGTGGATCGGCCCACCGCGGCGACCAGGACAACCGCTGCTCGACGAAAGTCGTTGGGCCGACATCGCCGCGAGCGTCGCGAGTGTCGTCGCTGCCAGGTGCGTCGAATTGACCCGGATCGCCCGAGAGCGAACCGGTAAGCGCGCGCTCTGTCTCGGCGGAAGCGTATTTCTGCACCCGCGCGTACTGACCACGGTGCTCCGGGAAAGCCCCTTCGACGCCATTCACGTGGACCCGTACCTCGACGAGGCCGGCGCCGCGAACGGCGCCGCGCTGCACGTCCTGCACGTGGCCGGCGACGTGCCGCGGACACGGTCACCATCCCTCAACGACGGTCACAGCCTGCCGTTCGAAATGGCCGCGGTGGACGAACTCGAGCTTCGCGCCGAGGTGCTCACGGACGAAGAGATCGTGATGACAGCCGTGGACCTCCTGGCGGAGGGCACCGTCATCGGTTGGGGCGAGGGACCTCCGGAGGTCACCACTTCGCCGACCGGACGACGGGCACTGCTCGCGGACCCGGGGAGCAAGAAAGCGCTCCGCCGGCTGCGTCGCGACATCAAGGAATCCGAGAGTCACGTGCCGCTCGCGCTCCTCGCACTCGACACGGCGATCGAATCATGGGCGTCAGGAGGCGTCCCCCACCCTGCCGTGTCCGCCGCCCAGGCACTGGTCGACGTCCCCGAGGACATCGCGGTGACGATGCCAGACGCGCTGCACGCCGACGGTCGTGCACTCGTCAGGGCTGTCGACCCAGACGAACAACCCCGCCTGGCCGCCGTCCTGCGCGCGTTTGCCGAGCGAACCGGACGACCGCCGATCCTCGCGTTGAGCTCTATGAACCGATCCGGCGAGCCCCCCGCACTGACGGCGCGCGACGCCTTGCGACTGGTCCGGCAGACACCGATCGAGACCCTGTTCTGGGGCAGCCACGCGGTGCATCACGTCGACCGGCACGACCCGGATCGCGTCCCAGACAGTTTGACACGCACGACCGAGCTCGCCCCATGAACCTCGACTCTGCTCAGGACGCCCATCCATCGCCTCCGGCGACCGCGATCCCGCGACGCAAACCGCTGCGTCGCGTGCCGGAGTTCTGTTCCACGATGTGGCAACTCGGCCTGGCGCTCTGGTCGAGCCCGCTCTGGTGGTTGGTTCCGTTTCTGGCGGTGCTCGTGGTCTTCGCCGCCGTCATCGTGCTCGTCCAGACCTTCCCCGCTGTCGCGCCGTTCCTGTACGCCGTCTTCTAGCGTCTGGCGCAGGTCAAGAATCGACGACGTGCCGTCCTGTGGGGGCTCCAGGAACCCCGATCGTGCGGCGACGGAGCGGGCTCGGCGACATCGTGGACGAGATCAAGAAGGGCGAAGATCACACCGACCACCTCGAAACCGAGATCGTCGAGTTTTGCACGCAGCTATCCCGGCAGGCCACGTCCCCGGGCGTCGCGCGCGAAGTCGCCGCAGGCTTCGATATGGCGAACGACATCGAGCGCATGGGCGACCACTGCTTCAACATCATCCTGCTCGCGCAGCGGTCGTACGACAACAAGTACGTCTACTCGAGGAGTTCGCGCCGTGAACTCTCCGCCATGATGAGTGCGGTCGAGGAGTTCATAACGCTGGCGGTGAAAGCACTCGGCCCACAAGAGAAGACCGTGATCTCGGAGGCCAAGGTGCTCGAGAGCAAGATCAACGTCGCCCGCGACCAGGCGCGCAAGGTTCACGCCAAGCTCATGCAGAGCGGCGAGCTCGATGTCCGACCGGGCCTTGTCTACATCGACATGATGACGAACTTCGAGAAGCTCGGCGACTACTGCTACAACGTGGCGGAGATGGTCAGCCGGCACATGCAACGCCGCATGTAGGGAGGCCTCCTCGGGGCGTGCCCACGTTGACGATGTCGCCGACGTGGCAGACGACTTTCGATGCTGTGTCAGGCACGGCATCGAAAGTTCCGGCCTGTCACTGCTTGCCGATCTTGCCCGCGCCACCGTTCGTCCAAGCCAGCCCGAGCGGGTTCGCATTCGCGTCGAACACGTAGAACTGGTTGTAGAAGAGGCCGTCGACCAGTGTAGGGACATTCGGCACCTGCAACGTGACCGACGCCATGCCTGCCGTGTTCGTGTTCGTCGGAATCATGAACTCCGCCGAACTCAGCAACCTGCAACCAGGGCCGCCCATCGGCTTCAAGTCGAAGGGCAACGCGAGACCGTTCCAGGTCGTGTTCGAAGCACCGAGAAGAAGGAACGCCTTGGCGTTCGGGACCGCGCCGTCCAGTTTGACGGCGAAGGACGTGCCGATCTCCGGCACGCCAGCCACACCCAGCGCGGGCACCCTGCCGCCGGACACACAGCTCACGCGGTACGTCCACGCGTAGCTGGTGTACGGGCCGGTCCAGGCCCTTGAGACGCCATCATCGCGGAAGTACGCGGTGTTCGTACCCCCGGTGACGATCGACGTCGTGATGGTCGGATTCGGGAAGACGAGAGCCACGTAGAAGTTCTGACCCTTCGCGATCTTCGCCACGCCCGCGAGCGTTCCCTTGTACCACCCGATGGCCGACCCCACGTTCATCGTTCCCGTGGCGAGCTTCGCGCCGGGCTTGCCCGCCGTCTCGGCGTAGACCTCGATGTTCACGACGACGCTGCCGGTCCGCTTCGAACTCGTGTTGAACTCCAACCCGTTGATATCGAGAGCCGAGGGGGCGGTCGCCCGGACGGCGTAGGTCACGCCTACTCGACCGTTGAGGTTGTTGTTCGTGAGCGTGTCGTTCATCCGCACGCACGTCGCTGGGGATTTCACGCTACCGGGGCAACCCGTGCCAAACGTCGTGTAGATGCCCGGCTTCGCGCTTCCACTCTTGAGGTCGACGTTCCACGTCGTCGAGCTGACCAGCAGGTTGGATGGGTCCTTCCGCACGAGCGAGGTCTTGTCCGCGACGGTGACCTTGATCGTGTACTTGCCCACGCTGTAGGCCGACGTGTTCCAGGAGAACATCGGACTGCCGCTCGCGACGACGATCCCGTTGACCTCCCACTGGATCGAAACCGCACCCGGCACGAGGTTCGAGAACGAAAACACCTGCGTCTTCGGACGCAAGACGGTGACGTTGCTGCTCGCGGGGACCTTGTTCTCGATGGGGTCCACCGTGACGTACGCCTGCTTGACGATCTGCTCGTTGCAGACCGGACACAGCGCCACGCCAAGAGCCCGCATCAAGCAGTTGCTCTTCGGACGGTAGAGGCCGGTCTTGTAGTAACCCCCGCCCAGGAAGGCCGACACGCCGTTCGTGCCCACCCACAATGGCCACTTGGCCTTGCCTGTGCTGTCCTTCGTCAGATTTGCGGAGCTCGGTTCCGGCCCGCTGTACGTGCCCGAACGCCCGTAGTCGTACTCGTCCGCGAGCCGCCCGAACGAATGGCCGAACTCGTGCGCCTGGACCTCGGGGCCGGACGAGCCGGTGTAGGACACCGAGTACGTCCCCCCACACCCACCGTAGCGCGTGTCGTTGACGAGGACCATGACCCGGCCCTCGACATCGGGCGCAAAGCGCGAATCCGTCGAAGCCTGACTCTGGTTCTTGATGTAGAGGCAACGCGGCGTGCCGCCGAAGTTGTAGGTCGCGTCGTAGACCGTGTCCTTGACGATCGGCGGCGTCTTGTCCGGGTGATCCGCCCCGGAGTCCTTCGATGCACGGAACACGGTGTGCACGTTGAAGAACTTCTTGTAGACACCGTACGACACCTTGCTGAACAGCTTGTTGGAGGCCGCCAATGCGTGGGCGTCGAACTTCGCCTCCTCGCCGGCCTGGTAGCCATCACCCAGGATGACGATGTCGTAGCGGTTGTTCGTCGGGCCATTGTTGATGATCGTCTTGACCTTCTGTGCTGACAGCGCGCTCGTGAAGATCAGTCCTGCGATGGCCGGGAGCATCGTGTAACAACGCATCACCGCACCTCCCCGCCAGCCGTAGCCAGCGCGACGATCGTCTTGCGATCGATCTTGCCGTAGACGGTCGGCGTCGCGCCCGTCACCTTCGTGATCCGGACCTCGGCCACTTCGGCAAGCGCCGGGATCTTGAACGTCATGCACACCTTGTGCTGGATGATCTGATTCCCGCGAATGTGGTCCTTCTTGCCCACGTGGGCCGGATCCATGCAGAAGTCCGTCAGGTCGATCGGGATCGACTTCAACTGCTTCCCCTTCGCGTCGAACAGCTGAAGGTGAAACTGCGATCGCATCCGGCGCTGGGCGCGGAACATCGCGGACTTGTGGCTGACGCCGACGACCTTCAAACCACGGGCATCGCCCTCGATCTGGAGGATCCAGGTGCCGACGGACTTCGTCGGCGTCGAGGCGGGTTTCGGAGTCGGGTTGCGAGTCTGCGCGAAAACAGCACACGCCAGAAAGAGGGGGGCGACGAGCGAGAATTGATTCATTCGTTCCTCGGAGGGGAAAGAAACGGGGCAACCCCGCAGAGGCTACGCAACCTGACATCGCGCCACAACCGCATACATGCGGGCTGCCAACGCAGCCACTCGGCGAGACGCATCTCAGATGGGCGCATCCTGCACACCCTGTGCAGGATGCTCACGCTTATTTTGTCCCCCCTGAGTCCGGAGAGAGGCCACCTGCAGCGGCACGAACGTGAACATCGGCTGCGCGAAGCCCATGCCATGCCTAAGATAATCCCGAGTACGGGACGCCCCCAACGCCGCTCGAACCCCAGATGATCCAACAATCCCAACCGCCTGCCAACAACCCGATCAAGCAGACTCTCCGGGAGTATCTCGAGCAGGTCGTCACCGACATTCCGATCCCCCGATTCGTGCTGGGCCTCCTGCTCGCTGCCTGCTTCGGGTACCTGATCGGGAGGCTCTACGTTCGTTGCGGTCGATCGCTCTCGAACCGTCGGGAGTTCGCGCACAACTTCCCCCTCCTCGTCGTGACGACGATGCTCGTGATCAGCATCGTGAAGTCCTCGCTAGCGCTATCGCTCGGCCTCGTCGGCGCCCTGTCGATCGTCCGGTTTCGCGCTGCGATCAAGGAGCCCGAGGAACTGACTTACCTGTTCTTCGCGATCGCGATGGGTCTCGGACTGGGCGGCAATCAGGAGATCATCACGGTCTTCGCGTTCTTCGTCATCGCCGGCATCATCATGCTGAACAACCTCCGATCCCGAGACGAGACGCCGACGCTGCACATGACGGTCTCGGGACCACAGTCCTGTGACCTCGAGTCGATCCTGGCGCAACTGCGTCGGCACTGCACGGACCTCCATCTGATGCGACTGGACGAGACGGACGAGACCATGGAGGTCGCCCTGCACATCTCGTTCGAGTCCATCGACCAGTTGAACGCTGCGCGCAAGTCCCTCCGCGCGATGGACACGCCGCTACAGTTCTCGTTCCTCGACACGCAGGGCATGCCATGAGGATCTACACGAACAAGCTGAAGCGAAAGCGAAGACGCCTGTTCAGCCTCCCCGGGCTCACGATCCTGTTCTTGTCGATGGCGTTGGTCTCGTGCTTTCTCCTCATCGGTGCGATCATCGGACTGCGCATCGCCGACAGCCCGCTGATGTACGGCGCGAACAGGTGGTTGCTCGACACGTTTTTCGCAAAGCGCCTGGTGACGCCAGCCATCTGGGGAATCGGAACCATGATTGGGTCCGGCGAGAACGTCCCGCTCAACCTCCTGAAGGGCCTGACGTTCTCTACCGCCGAGCCTTTCGGGCTGGACATCAACTGGAAGAACTACCAGACGCTGTCCTTCCAGCGGGAGAGGGCCCTCGAAGAGGGCATCCTGTTCGCAGGTCCTGACGACTACGTCACCGTCCGAATCCGCTTCCGCGGCAAACGCTACAAGGCCAAAGCCCGGCTGAAGGGCCGGCTGCCCGACCACTGGTCCACCGACAAGTGGTCCCTGCGAATCAAGGTCAGCGGCGACGAGACGATCCTCGGCATGAAGCGCTTCGCGATCCAAGCGCCGGAGACCCGCAATTTTCTGACGGAGGCGATCGCGTTGGCCGCGATTCGCCACGAAGACCTGCTGGCCATCCACTACCGCTTCGTAAACGTCTCCATCAACGGCGAATCGAGAGGCGTCTACGCGATCGAACAGGGCTTCGACAAGCACGTCCTCGAGAGCGCCAAGCGACGTGACGGTCCGATCCTGAAGTTCGACAACGACGCCTCGCTGCGGGCGTACGGCGCGCAAGGCGATTTCGAGGCGACCTCGGGCGAGTTCACCGCGAGTCCGATCATCGGTCGGGCCGGCAACACCGGGCGTGGCTCGGAGTTCGAGCGCGCGGTCGGTTTACTCGAGTCGTTCCGCGCCGGGCGCGTGCCCGCCAGCCGCGTGTTCCACATCGACCGGATGGCGCGCTTCGTCGCGCTCAGGGAGCTGCTCGGATCGAAGGAACTGGACTGGCGAGACATGCGATTCTACTACGACCCGATCCGGTCGCGCATGGAACCGATCGGCTACGACAACCACGCCGGACGCAAGATCAGCAAGCTGTTCCATCACGACGGCGGGATCTACTCGAAGTCATCCAAGCGACCGATCGACGAGCAACGGAAGCCGAACTTCGCGTCCCTGCTCTTCCAGGATCGCGCGTTTTCAGCGGCGTACGTCGCGGCGCTCGAACGCATTTCCAGTCCAGGCTATTTGCCAAAGTTCTTCGCGGAGTGCCGCAAGGAACAAGCCGAGTCGCTACTCAACCTATACGCCGACTACCCATACGTGCAGACTCCCGACGCGGCGTTGAAGCGCAACGCCGCGTTCATCCGCAACCGACTCGCCGCCGTGCACTCGATGCACGCATACAACCATTCCGTCGATGGCAAGCGACTCAGCATCCTCGTCGGCAACACGCAGAGCTTGCCCATCGAGATCGTCGGACTCGCGATCACCGGCAGGAGTACAATCAAACCAGTCGAGCCCGTGTTCCTTGCGTCCAAACGACGCAGACGAGCCATCGCTTTCGCCAAGGCCACGTTCCTCGAGCCAGAAGGAAGGACCTGGGGCGCCCTCGATCCGACGACGATATCGATCTCGTACCGATTGGTGGGTTCGTCTCGCGTCTTGTCGACGGTAGTCCGGGAGTGGACCAGCCTCTCGCCGGACCAGATGGCGGTCGATTGGATGAACGACACCTCGGCATTCCGGACGGCGATCTACCTCGCCATCGACGAAAAACACAAGATCGCGAACGTGCGCCAGGGCAAGTGGGTCCTCCGCACGAACTTGATCGTCCCCGCTGGGTACGGGCTGTTCGCCTCCGCCGGCGTGCATCTCGATCTGCAGAACGGCGCCAAGATCATCAGCCGCTCGCCGATCTTTTTCACCGGCACGAAAGCCTCGCCGGTCATCATCGAGTCCTCCAACGGCACCGGCCAGGGAATCGTCGTCATCGACGCCGCGGGGAACTCGAAGCTCGAGAACGTCCGGTTCGTCGGACTCGGCGCGCCTGCGCAGGACGGATGGTCAGTCCCCGGCGCAGTGACGTTCTACGAATCGGACGTGAACATGGACTACGTGCAGTTCAAGGGATCGCGCTCCGAAGATGCGCTCAACGTAGTCCGATCCCACATGACCCTCAACCACGTGAGCTTCGTCGACATCAAGGCAGATGCCTTCGACGGTGACTTCGTGTCCGGGACTGCTTCCAACTGCACGTTCCTTCGCTGCGGGAATGACGGCATCGATGTGTCGGGATCCACGATCACCGCTACCGGTCTCGTCTTCAGGGAAATCGGCGACAAGGCCGTCAGTGCTGGCGAGAACAGCAGGCTGGAGATCGAGGACATCGAGATCACCGATTCGCAGCTGGGTTGCGCGAGCAAGGACTCCTCCGTGTTGACCGTCAAGAACGCGACGATTCGAGACACGGCAGTCGCCTTCGTCGTCTTCCAGAAGAAGTCCGAGTTCTCCGGCGGTTCGATCGAGGCTTCCAACTGCAAGTTGATCAACGTGCGCGAGCAGCACCTGCTCGAGAAGAAGTCCAAACTGACACTGAACGGCGCGTGGGTCGCCCCGAATCACAAGAAGAACGCTGTCGAGCCGCTTCTGTACGGCAACAAGTACGGTCGCAAGAGCAAGTAGAGGCAACGAGTAGTTGAGCCAAGTAGACGACACCTTCCGCTACGAACGCAAGTTTCTGGTGCAGAACCGTCCGCACCAGGTCGTCGAGGCCGTCGTGCGCCGACACCCGGCCATCTTTCGCAAGGCCTACCCGGACCGCGAGGTCAACAACATCTACTTCGACAGCGCCGACTACCAGAGCCTTCGGGACAACATCGAGGGCGTGACGAACCGCACGAAGACGCGCATCCGATGGTACGGGGACGTGCGAGGGTCCGCTGTGAACCCCAAGTTGGAGTTCAAGATCAAACGCGGCCTCGTCGGAACGAAGGAGACCCACTCGCTCGCGCCCATCGACACCGCGGACGGTCGAATTCGGCAGAACGTGGTGGATCAGCTGCGCCGCTCCACACTTCCGGAAAGGGTCGGTCTGCACATGGCGATGATCCAGCCCTCCCTTCTGAACAGCTACTGGCGCAAGTACTTCGTGTCGGCTGACGGTCGCTTCCGAATCACGATAGACCGGGACCTTCGCTACTACCGACCGAAGAATCCCTGGACCCGGCGCCCCGAGTTGCAGCGAGGAGCCACGGTTCTCGAACTCAAGTACGCGCGCGCGGACGACATCTCTGCCAGCGCGATCGCGCAGGCTCTGGGATTCCGACTCACGCGAAACTCCAAGTACGTAACCGGCATGAGTCTCCTCTACGGTGTCGTCGACTACTACTGACTCGATGTCCCCGACCGGAACGAGTCGGTTCCAGTTCGTCATGCACTGTATCCGCACGCTCCTGCTCGCAATCCTGGTCAGCCCTCCGGTCGTCGGTCAGACCGTCAGGCCGCCGGTCGTTGGCAATACCGCGAGCTTCCGCTTTCTCGTGGCAGGCCACGCGTACGGATCGCACGAGGGTGACAACGTCGCACTCCACCCACCACTCGTCGCGGCCCTGCATTCCGGAGCGTTTGGCAAGATCGACTTCATCGTCTTCACCGGCGACGTGCTGCGGCGCTTCACGCAGGAATCTTTCGACCTGTTGGAAGAACAACTCAAACCTGTCGGTGTCGAGTACTACGTCGCATCGGGCAACCACGACGCTTCCAAGTTTGGTCGAAGTGCACTCCTCGAGAAGTTCGGGGCGCTCTACCACCAATTCGACGTAGGGACGTCGCGTTTCATCATCCTGGACACGCAAGAGGTGTCGCGCACGGTGTCACCGGATCAACTCGCGTTTCTGCGCGAGGCTCTGGAGAAGAGCCCGCAGATCAGCGCGTTCTTCGTGTTCATGCACGAGCTCATCTGGCTGAGCGAGAAGCCCGAGTACCGCAAGATCCGCGCGAATGGTCGGTCCCGGCAATCCAAGCTCAAGGCGTCCAACTACTGGAAGGACGTCCACCCGTTGTTGGTGAAGCAATCCCCCACTCCCGTCTTCGTCATCGCCGGCGATGTCGCAGGGAACACGGATGCGATCCCTGCCTTCCACGACCGCGTCGACAACGTGACGTTGATCGCGAGCGGCATGGGTGAAGTGAAGGAGGAGAACGCCTTGCTCGTGGCGGTGACGGGTGGAAAGCCGTCATTCGAGCTCCACCCGATGGACGCCGAAGACTCCAAGCGCGCCCTCGACTTCTACTCACCAACCAAGCTGAACGAGCTTCCGTCCGACGCGTTCACGCGCACCGCCGCGGGGATCCCGTCGTACGCCTTCTGGATCGGAATCCCAGTTCTCCTCCTGATCATCCTCGCCGGACTGACGACCCGTCGCCGCCGCCTACGAACATAGCCGTCTTGACGGTTCCGTTCGTGTCGCCGACAATGCCAACTCGCAGGAGGTCCCCATGCCTACCACCATCAAAACTGTCTCCACACTCGTGCTTCTCGCCGCCGTCACCGGCGGAGTGAGTTCCCAATCGGTCACCTGGTCACAGATCTCGACCAAGACCGCGCCTCCCGCCAGGGCTTTCCATGCCATGGCCTACGACGCTGCCAGGGATCGCGTGGTCGTGTTCGGAGGACGCACGGGGAGCACCCACATGGACGACACCTGGGAGTTCGATGGGACCAACTGGTCCGAGATGAAACCGACGAAATCGCCGGCGAAGCGGTTCGACGCGCGCATGGTGTACGATCCGATTCGGAAACGGATCATCCTGTTCGGGGGACAAGACAAGGATGCGTACGGCGACACCTGGGAGTGGGACGGGAGCAACTGGACTCCGAGGACGTCCGCGACCAGTCCCTCACGGAGGCGAGCATCCTCCATGTTCTTCGACCCGAAGCTCGGCAAGATCGTGCTCTTCGGTGGGCGGTCGGCCATCGGCGGCTTCAACTACAACGATACTTGGACCTGGGACGGCTCGAAGTGGGCAGAGCTGTCTCCCAAGAGTCCACCTGCGGCTCGGATGGGAGCTCCCGTGGACTACGACGTCAAGCGTGGTCGCGCGGTAATGTTCGGAGGCTGGTCGGGCTCTGAGCGCGGAGACACGTGGGAGTGGGACGGTTCGAAGTGGACCGAGTTCACGACGACTGTGAGACCCGACGATAGAAACGACGCTTCGATCGTCGGGCTGCCCGGTGTCGCTGTGCTGTTCGGAGGTTTCGGCAGCAATCGAAAGCCGCGAGGCGACACGTGGACCTTCGATGAAAAAGGCTGGATGCAGATCAAGCTACCGAAGAGCCCCGCGGCCCGTTACTCCCACCGCGCCGTCTACGATTCCAAGCGCGAGAGAATCCTTCTCTTCGCCGGCTCGAACAATTTCCCCTCCGGACTGTTCAATGACACGTGGTCGCTCCCGGTTCGCCTGGCGACATTCAAGACGTTCGGCAAGGGATGCGCATCGAGCACGGCCCTCCCCACGATTTCCTCGACGACCGTTCCGAGACTCGGGCAATCCCTCGAATTGCACCTCAAGGGATTCCTGCCCAAGGCGCAAATCGGCCAACTGATCCTGGGCGCGTCCGACAAGACGTGGGGCACGATCCCCTTGCCCTTGCCGCTGTCAGTCATCAACATGGGAAACTGCGTTCTGTTCGTGAGCATCGACATCGTTCACCCGATCGCCACGGATCCACAGGGGAATGCCCAGACCATCTTCAAGGTCCCCTTGGACACCTCGTTTCTCGGCGCCGTCCTGTTCGGCCAGGCGGTCGGGCCCGATGCGAAGGCCAACACGCTTGGTCTGGCCACGACGAACGCGTTTAAAGCGGTCGTTGGGCTCTAGGCTCGCGCGCGCCCCTCGAGACACTCTGCTAGGACTTGAACCGCTCCCGCAGTCCGTCCTGAATCTTGCGGATCCTGCGGCGAAGCGACCAGCGCGGTCGCTTCCCGTTGACGATCACCTTCGCGAGAGGCTCCTCTTTCGGCGCCTCCGGAGGAGTCTGCTGCAGCTCCACCAACATCTCCTCGAGCTTCGCGCTGTGAGCATGCGCGCGTCGGAGCTGACTCTCTGCACCGAGACAACGCTGCTGCCAGGCACTCGACTGCTTCTCGGCGTCGTCTTGACCGTAGCGCGAGATCACGGACAGCATGTCCACGATCGGGTCGCTGACCTCGGGCCTCGGGCTGCTTCGGTCCTTCGCCGTCGCGATCGCATTCCTGTAGCACTGCACGGTCAACTCCGCCGTGCGCCGCCAGCTGAATTCCTTGGCGCGCGCGTGCCCCCGTTCAATCAACGCCGCGGTATCTTCCCCGCCCGCGATGGCGCGGCGCAGGAGTTCTTCGAGCTTCTTGTCGTCGCCTGCGGGGTGTAGCCAGGCACCGTCGCCACACACTTCCGGGATCGACATCGCATCCGCGGCGACGACCGGGGTGCCAAGTGTCATCGCTTCGATCGGTGGCAACCCGAATCCCTCTTCGAGCGAAGGAAACGCCATGACGCGCGATCCCTGGATCAGGGCCTTCACATCGACATCGTCGAGACCCTGCACCCACTTCACCCGAGATTCGATTCCGAGCCTCTTGATGATCTCATCGCTGGTCTGGCCCCCGTGCCGCCAGATCTTGCTGCCGGCCACACACAGGGTGACATTCGGATCCATCCGCGAGATCGCCTTGAACAGCGACTCGTGATCCTTGTGCGGATAGTCCTTGCCGACAGCGAGAACGAAGTCCCCGCTGAATCCGATTCTTCGGCAACGGCGTTCCACCTCTTCCTTTGACAGGGGTGTCTGAAGGTCTGGATCAACTGCGAGCGGTGCGATGTCCGCGATCGATGAGTCCCCGTCGAGGTCGTCCTTGATCTCACGCGCCACCGACTTCGTATGCACGAGAAGACGATCCGCGTTGCGAATCAACCGCTTGATGAAAGAATCGTACCAACGCCACAGATCCTCGCTCGGAAAGTACTCCGGATGGCGATTGAGAATCGCGTCGTGTACTTCGACGACGGACGCCGGCGCGAGGAGCGGCAACCAGAGGTCGCGGGGCGTCGTGTCGGGGAACCACGTCATGTGGTAGACGTCCGGCTTGTCGTCGACGATGACCTTGATGATGTCGTCCGTCGTCCACACCTCGACCTTCTCGATGTTTTGGGGGAGTGGTTTCGCTGGCTCGGTCCCCTTGAGAACAATGAGCCGAAGCCGCGTGATCTCAGACATCTGCGACAGTTCGCGCAGCACGTTCAGCTGTACACGCTCCAAGCCGGAGAGGGCTCGGTTGAGCAGGCGTGCATCAAACAGGACATCCATGACAGGGGAGTATCGACCAGACAGGGGCTGAGTCATAACTCGATCCGCCCGCCGTGTCACGGTGCTGTGCAGCACGATCTGATAGCCGGACTGGCGGGCCGCTCTGTCCTGTATGCTCCCCGCGAACCCTGCCCGCCGCCCGGGCCGTACGATCCCGGACACACCATCACGGCGACGAAGCCGGTCTGGGTCATCGCGCTGTACGTCGCGTGCCTCTGGAACGCCTACCGACCTCTCGCCGCGGCGACGGCCTCCAACCAGCCGTTGCCGAACCGTGAGTCGGGTTCGATGTAGTGTCCCTCGGTCCACTCGTTCAGGGACGCCACGAAGACGAGCGGATCCTCGACGCTTGTGGGCGACTCGAACTCGAGCGCGCGGACGAGCGCGTCGCGGAAGAGATCGGGGTGTTCGCCGGTGATCACCGGCGACCAGGGGTACTTGTCCGGTCGGGCGTCGCCAAAATCCGCCGCACGCGGGGATGCATCCCAGCCCGGCGCGACCGCGGGCATGTAGGGCAAGCCAGAGGCGCGCGCGAACTCCATCCACTCGCCGGCGCGCCGCTCCGCGTATTCCTTGTAGTCCTGGAGCAACGGCCCCTTCCAGTCCGGCAGAAGGACGTAGTGCGTGACGCTGTCGAAACCGGCTTCGCCCACGACGGGCAGGGACCTGGCGTTCGGTTCGACCGCGGCGAGGTGGAGGTCAGGGTAGCCGTGGTCGCCGAGCCACTCCCTGGCGCGCCCGATCGCGCGCGTGGCCGCGTCGAGACCCAGCTCCTCGAGGAAGAAAGTCGAGTCGTAGATGGAGAGGTAGGAGCGACCCTCGACGGTGAGATAGTTCGGACGCGAGAAGTAGTTCTCGGCGAGCATCGCGACGAACCGGACGAAGTCGTCGACATCCGACGACACCCGCCGCGACGAATCAAGGACCGGCACGTCGGCACGGCGCACCGGCAACACCCGCCGCGGCATGCGATTCGCCCACATGCACGCGAAAGGGGTCGTCTCACCCTCGGGCGAGCCGAGGAAGCCCTCGTCGAGTCCCGCCTCGAACACGCGCTTGCCCCGACACCAGAACACGCCGTAGACCAGCGCATCGATCCCGTGCGACAACGCCAGCCGCACCCGGCGACCGACCGCTTCGGGATCCCGGTCGTCGTACTCCCCCAGCGCGGGAACACGCGGCTGCGCGTGACCCGCGAACCGCGGCTGGCACGCGTGCAGGAGTTCCCATTCCGTGAATCCGGGATGGAAACTCTCGTCCCGCTCGGGGATGGGATGCCATCCGGAATACACATAGGCCGCGACTCGCACCCGGGGGATCTTAGTCGTGAGCGCGAGCTCACCCGAGGCCGGAACGCCTCCCTCGCATCTCTCGCTGTGCCTGAGAGGGCTCCACCCCCTCGAGAAGACGCCCGCCGCACGAATCCGGAGAAGTATCGAAATTCGCTGCGCCCGACCGCCCACTTCTCCACTTCCCGTGCATGTGACCGAACCCGCCCGCATTCCGACTCCGACGACCTGAGGGTCCTGATCCGCGAACACCAGGCGGCGATCTGGAGATACCTCCGGTTCCTGCACGAAAACCCGCCGGAGCCCGGTACCACGGGAATCGGGACTTGATCAGCACTCGGGACTCGCGACGGCCAATCCGCCGGCGCTGGTCTCCTTGTACTCCGATCGCATGTCGAGGCCGGTGCGGCGCATCACCCGGATGACCTTGTCGAGGCTGACGACACCACGTCCCGGTGCGCTGTACGCCAGGTGCGCGGCGCTCCAGGCCTTGGCCACTCCCATCGCGTTGCGCTCGATGCACGGCGCCTGCACGAGACCCTTGATCGGATCGCAGGTCAAGCCGAGGTTGTGCTCGAGCCCGATCTCCGCAGCGTTCTCGACCTGGCTCGGCGACCCACCCATGAGTTCACACAGCGCAGCCGCCGCCATCGCCGTCGCGCTTCCTACTTCGCCCTGACAACCGACCTCGGCGCCGGACAGGCTGGCGTGAGTCTTGATCACCATCGCGATCCCGCCACCCGTGGCGATGGCGCGGTGCACGTCCCCGCGGGTGAGTTGCAGCCGCTGCTTCGCTTCGACGAGAACCGCCGGGAAGATGCCGGCGGCGCCGTTGGTCGGTGCGGTCACGACCTTGCCCCCGTCGGCGTTCTCTTCGTTGATCGCGTAGGCGTACGCCTGGGCCAGTGCGATCGGCGCGTACTCGGGAGCGATGTCACCAGAGTCGATCCGCTGTTTCATCGTGCCGGCGCGCCGCACGACGCCGAGACCGCCGGGCAACTCACCGCTCGCGAGCAGTCCACGCCCGATACACGCTTCGAACTCCGACATGATCGCGTCGAGGCGTGACTCGACGTCCGTTGACCAGACGCGTTCGTTCGCGAGCACGACCTCGCCCAGGCTGAGACCCGAGCGCTCCGCGGCGGCGAGCAACGAATCTCCGTTGTGGAATGGATGCACCGGCTCGCGGTCGCGGACGACGCCTCGACCGACGTCGTCGGACCGCTGCACGAAACCGCCACCGACCGAGCAATACGATTCTTCGCGCAGGAGGACTCCGTCGTTGTCGAAGGCGCGGAAGGTCACCGTGTTCGGATGCGGGAGTCCCACGACCGTCGCGGGCCGTTCGAACTCGACGTCACCCGGGTGTAGCCGCACACGCGCACCGTCCCAGTCGATCTCAGGGTCGGTGGAAAGCGTCACCAACAACTGGCGAAGGCCATCGGTATCGCACGTCTCCGGTTCGTCGCCGCGCAAGCCGGCGAGGACCGCGCGGTCCGTGCCGTGCCCAACACCTGTCGCGCTCAGCGACCCCCGCAGGACCACCTGCAACCGGTCGGGCACGAGGCCAGCACCGATGCAACCGCGCCGGAACCGGCCCGCAGCGCGCATCGGTCCGACGGTGTGACTCGAACTCGGCCCGGGGCCGATCCGGAACATGTCGAACAGGCTGATCGTGATCGGAGTCGTGGATGTCATCGAAGTTGCGGTGACGAGTGAGGGCGAGCGAATCAGCAACCCAGGTGCTCGAGAATGCTCGAGGCGATGATGCCATGCCCGCGAAACAACGGATGCACGTGATCCAGCATCCAGGTTCGTTCAGGGTAATCCATGATGCGACGACAGAACCTCTCGTGCAAGCGACAAAGCTCGGTGCCGAACCCCTCCGCGACGATGCCACAGACCGTGCACATCTCTTCGTGACACTGGTGTTGTGGATCGGTGAAGATCGGCGTCGGTTCGATCAACACGATCTTCGAAGAGAGGGCTTCGCGGACGCGAGCGAGAAGGCGTCGATAGGTTTCGCGGTAAACCTCGTCTGTGACGGCACCGTCGACGAAGTTGTCCATATGGCGGAACGACACATCGTTCAGCCGATCATGATGAACAGCCAATCATGCTCGACGTCGATCACATCGGTCTCCCATCGGCGCGCCATGTCGACCACGGTGTCGCCAGCGACGCGGCGGTTGATGACTTCGATTTCCTTCTCCGGGTAGCAGCCGAGAGTTGCACGTCGACGAACAGGACGAACCCCGCTCCCCAGGGTGCGGCGATGTTCTCGTAGCCACAAGATGTGACACTGTCGCCGACGAACAGCAAACGGTCACCGGTGTCGAGACGCATAATCATGGACGCGGCGACCGGCGGTTGTTCGTGACGTCGATCTCCGGTTCGGCGACGCTGATCTCGACGCGATTCGACTTGGCGGTCTGGGGTTCCAGCTCGGTCTCACCCTGGGCAGGGAAGTTGTGCTGTGATCGCTTCGGGTCGAGGTTGTGCGCGTCAGACCTCGCGAGCAGTTTCGTCGTGATGCACGGCAGGACCAGTTCCACCTCGGTCGCGCCCGGTTCGATCTCCACGCCGATACCGCGATATCGGTCCGGTCCACCAAGCATCATTCTGCCACGTTGGTCTCCCGGCATTGGCGGATGTGAGACGCGAACCTCGATCCGGCTGATCGAGATGTGCTGCCCCTCCTTTTCGGGGACGAGCTTCACGGTGACCAGCGCGA
>Ga0114996_10004091_pt1 | contig 17703 bp, 14 predicted proteins | sample ArcticOcean_MG_C_4_FD_87039 | JGI IMG/M metagenome (GOLD analysis project Ga0114996, IMG submission 87039) | Marine microbial communities from western Arctic Ocean - ArcticOcean_MG_CB4_134 | ecosystem: Environmental > Aquatic > Marine > Oceanic | place: Arctic Ocean: Canada Basin | collected...
ATAACCCTGCTCGGCGGAGTTTCCAACAATCACGACGTCGTTGACCACGATCGGCGGTGAGGACGACGTGATGTATCCGAGCTCCTGTGGGATTCCGGCGTCTGGGTCGAACGGCCGACCGGCGTTCTCCCATGGGCCCCAGCCGTCGATCAAGTCGGCCAGGAGATCTTGGCTGCCCGTGGGCGGGAACCCCGCGATGGGAACGGCCTCTCCCCAGTTTGCGAGGGGCTCGCCGGTTACAACGTCCAAGGCGTGGAGGAAGAAACCCGGGGTCGAGATGTAGGCAACTCCTCGCCCGCCACGCTCGCCGTACGCGATGCCTTTTCCATAGGAATACCTCATGGAGTACTCATACCGGCCGGTGTTCGGCTCGGTAAAGCTCCAGAGCAGCTCGCCCGTCGCTGGGTCGAGCCCGACCATGGCGCGACGCTCTCCGGTGACCGTAATCAGCTTTCCGTCCACATAAGACGGGGTCGCCCGAGGGGTGGCCGGCCCAAAACTCGCCGCGTTCCATCTCCATGCCACCTCGAGGTCCTCGAAGTTCGACGCGTTGATTTGATCGGCCGGCGTGTACCGCGTGTGCCACGCGTCACCACCGAGATAGGTCCACTGACTATCGTCAGTCCCAGGTCCCTGAGCCACGCTTGCCACCGGCAGCGCAAGCACGGCGCCGAACGTTAGAGTGAGCCATCGTGTGGAGGACGGATGACGAGATCGTGAGGAGTGGTCACGTTGCATTGGTGCTCTCCTTTGTTGACGAAGGACCAGGTAGCTGACCCAGGCCCAGATACTTACGTACACTAGTGACTATGGGCAAGCCGAAAACCCTCGCTGCCGAAGCGAGATCCGACCACGGATTTACGATCCGATCCCGCCCGCGGCGGAAAACTATCCCGATACTACTCGATCGGGTATTGGCGCAGAATTTGACCAACCATCCTGGATGGGTCGGCTCCCGGGATCGGCTCGAATTTCTGCACGCGTCCGGCGAAACAGTCGGCCACGAACAGATTGCCGTCCTGATCGGTCGTGATCCCATGCGAGCACGCCAGCCGCCCCGCCTGGATTCCCGGCGCCCCCCAGCTGTAGAGGTGGTTCCCCTCGAGATCAAACTTCAGGAGCCTGTTCGTCGGAGCGTCCCCCACCCAGATGTACCCATCCGTCGTGATGAGGTGATTGGCCATCAGAGTGCCCTGGTTGCCCCAGTGCGGTGAAGTGAGCGGCCACATGTCGAGGAAGGTGCCGTTCTCGTCGAAGACCTGCATCCGCGAGTGCCCACGGTCCAGGACATAGATCCTGCCATCCGGACTGATCGCGATGCTGTGAACCGTCTGGAACTCGTTCGGTCCCGGGTTCTGCGGATCGGCGGGTGCTTGCCCCCAATCCATGAGGAAGTTGTCGTCTGGGTCGAACTTTGCCACACGCTTCCCACCGTAGCCGTCGCTGATGAAGTACGTGCCGTCCGGCAACCAGGCGATGTCGGTGGGCCGGTCGAAGAGCCGTCCCGCATCCCGTCCTCGCTCGCCGAGTGTGCCGTGCGTCAGCACGAGCTCACCCTCGTAGGTGAACTTGTAGATCACGTGGAGCTGGTCGTCGATAATCCAGACGTGTTTCTCCTGATCGTACGGGCTCATCTTGATCTGGTGTGGCCCCCGGCCGCACGGCAGCTGCGAAAAGAGCTCGTCGGCGTACGGCCACTCATCGACCATGTTGCCGTCCCCGTCCAACACGATGATGCTGTGCTCGAAGCGCCGCTCCCATCCCCTGCGGTTCTGCGAGACCTGACAAGTGGCGCCGATGCCGTCCCCGTTACCCGTCGCGTTCCCCACGAGGTTGGTGGCCCCGTAGGCCGTCCAGGGCTCGGCACCCTCGGGGAGCGGTAGCTCGCCGCGCATGGCCACCCAGATCCGGTCCGGAGATTCGGCGTACACTCCGCCCATGGAGCCCCAGGTCCATCCATCGTGGGAATGACGATCGTCCGGCAGAGGCCTAGGCCAGTCCAGGACCACCTGGTAGGGGCCGGTTGGCCAGTCCTGGTAGCTCCAGCGCCCCTCCCCGGCAGCTTGAGCCTCGCCGACTCCGGGGTTCGCCGCCTGATCACAACTCGCCAAGCCCGCCACCATCAGCAGGAGCGGAATCACCATCAATTTCTCCGATCGACCTTGTCCACCCATGGGATACCTCCTCACGTGGAATTCGGGCACCTGGTTCACCCCGCCACGGTGATGAGCGCGCTTTGTCGGGGCCCGAGTAAGCAGATTAGAGAGACGTGGGACCGTAAGCAAGGAACGAAAATCCGCTCCTATTCAACACGATGCGCCACGGTACTCTGGGTCCGATTCCGCGCGCCGCGGAAACTGCGCAATGGCCGGGGGATCAACGATCGGGGGCCGGCATTGACGCACCTCGAGTGCGGAGCCGTGTGCACAAGACAGAAGCCCCGGAGGGATCCAGTCCCCCGGGGCTTCTGTCGGATCCGCGTGGTGGGATCCGCCGCCAAAGCGGTTGAAGTCAGCGCTTTACGGCAGTGCCATCGCCGCCAGACCGTCCGCCAACTGGATGATGATGTACTGCTTACCTTCGTGCATCCAGCTCGACATCCCGTACCGGGTGGAGCCAGGAAGTTCCACCGATCCCACCCGTTCGCCGGTCTGCTTGTCGATGGCAAATAGGTTCCATGTGCCGTCCGCGGTCTGGCCCGCCGAGAACAGTAACGTGGGTGTCACCACCATGGCCGATTGGCCTCGCCGACCCGGGTTCGTCATCACGTTGTCGACGCCCTGAAGCAGCGGGTGATTCCGGATCGCATCCTGCTGTTCCTGCGACGCATCACCGTTCGGGATCATCCAGATATGCTCGCCGGTGTTCATGTCGATCGCGGTGATTCGTCCGATCGGACCCTTCCAGATCGAAAGACCATCGATGTCCTCAGGGGCGGGGCGATCACGTCGTTCGACTCGTGCCCAATCGGTGACTGTTGTGCCCGTCTGCTCGTTCTGATCCATCGGTGAGTCTATGCCGGGCTCTAGGAACTCATAGGAGCAACCGCTCACTGAGGTGATGAAGAGGACCCCCGCAACCGGATCGGCCACGGTGGGTCCCGGAATGTTGGTCCCACCGCCGCCGCCCGGACAGATCCGTGCGGGTCCGTCGCCCTGTGGGTTGCCCACATTGGTCGGGGGGTTGAAGAGCGGCGCGAAGTGATTCCCCGCCACGGCAACGTCGAACGCCATTTGCCGGATCTCCGGCGTGTAGTCGATCAGATGGTCCTCGGTGCGGCCCTGCAGATCGTAAGCCAGCGGCCACGTCGGGAAGGGTTGTGTGGGAGACAACTGCTCACCAGGTACGTTCGACGCCGGGACCGGCCTCTCTTCGATGGGCCAGATCGGCTCGCCCGTCCTTCTGTCCAGGGCGTAGACGAAGGATTGCTTGCCAGTCTGGAAGACGCCCGGGATCAACTCTCCATCGACCATGACGTCCATCAGGACCGGAGCCGTCGAGGTGTCGTAGTTCCAGATGTCGTGATGGACCATCTGGAAGTGCCACACCCTTTCGCCCGTCTCGACGTCCAGGGCAATCAGGCTCGTGCTGAAGAGATTGTCACCGGGGCGAAATCCGCCGTAGAAGTCCTGCGTGGCACCGTTGGTCGGGATGTAGACGATTCCCAACTCCGGATCGGCCGCCATCGGCGCCCAGGACGAGATGTCGCCCGTCCAGTCCCACGCATCGTTCTCCCAGGTGTCGTGCCCAAACTCACCCGGACGCGGGATCACGTTGAATTTCCACTTGAGCTGCCCGTTGTCGGCATCGTAGGCGAGGATGTCGCCCGGAACCATTTCGATACGCGTCTGGTGGTAGCCCTGCTCGGCGGAGTTGCCCACGATCACGACGTCGTTGACCACGATCGGCGGCGAGGAAGCTGTGATGTATCCGAGTTCCAGCGGGAGCCCCTGGTACGCATCGAACGGCTGATTCCACCGCTCCCACGGGCCCCAGCCGTCGATCAAGTCGGCCAGGAGGTCCACGCTACCGCTCGGCGGGAACCCGTCGACGGGAACCGCCTCACCCCAGTTTGCGAGGGGCTCGCCCGTGACCACGTCCAGGGCGTGGAGGAAGAAGCCTGGCGTCGAGATGAAGGCTACTCCTCGCCCGTCACGCTCGCCGTACGCGATACCCTTGCCGTACCCGGCCCGCATCGAATACTCCCACCGGCGCGTGTTCGGCTCGGTGAAGCTCCACAGCAGCTCACCAGTGGCGGGATTGAGGGCGACCATACTGCGACGGTCTGAGGTGACCGTAATCAGCTGTCCGTCAACGAAAGTTGGGGTCGCACGGGGGGTGCTCGGCCCAAAGCTGGCTGCGTTCCACTGCCACGCCACCTCGAGGTCCTCGAAATTCGACGCGTTGATTTGATCAGCTGGCGTATACCGAGTGTGCCACGCGTCGCCACCGAGATAGGTCCACTGACTGTTTTCGGTCCCAGGTCCCTGCGCCATGCCCGCCATCGGTACGGAAATCACCACGGCGAGCGCGAGCGGGAGGCCCAAGAAGGCTGAAAGGTATCGAGACTTCCGGGAGTGGTCGCTTCCCATCGTGTGCTCCTTTGCTGATGTAGACACGGTTTTCTGGTAAGGCACAGTTCTTCTGATAGGGTACACCAAGAGCCTATTTTAACCCCTCAGACTACGCGCGCGGGCGCTTCTGGGCAACCGATCTAGATCTTGGCAGCCAATCCACCTGCCCCTCAGTTCCCCCCCCCGATGCGTCGCCGCCAGTCGGCGAGCGAGGAGTCGCTTTTTCGTGATGCCCGGCTCCGGAGCTTCCTTATGGCTGTGGAAGTCGTAGCGCGACCAGCGATGGGAGAATCCCAGCTTCTGCCGCCGCAACCGGCAGCACGATGTACTGCACCCCGTCATGCATATAGGTCATCGGTGCGGTGCTCGTAGGCGCCGGAATCTCGACCGAGCCGATCCTTTCACCAGTCGCTTTGTTCACGCCGAACCAGACGGCCTAGCCACCGCGGCCCTCGGCGAACATCAGGAGGCTTCGTGTGACGAGTGCGGTGGCGTTGCCTTGGAAACCGGTGTTGGGGATGTCGATACCCTCGAGTAGTGGGTGATTCGTAATACTCTCGGGGGTATCCCCATTCGGGATCCACCAAAGGTGCTCACCGGTGTTCATGTCGATGGCCATAATTCGGCCATACGGCGGCTTGAAGATCGGGAGCCCCTGGATGGAAGCGAAACCGCCACCCCCTCCGCTACCGAAGTCGACCACCGTCTGACCACTCCCGTCCGGACTGCCGTCGTCTCGCTCGGATCCGGGAGAGAGCCGGCCTCCGCTACACGCCTTTCGCGAGGCCACGTACATAATGCCGGTTTCCGGATCCATGACTGTGCCGCCCGGGATGTTGGTGCCACCCGTGGCGCTCGGGCATTCAGCCTGCTACACGGGGTAGCGGTGGCTTCCGATCAACGGGGTCATTTGGTCGTGGCTGAGCGGCCTCGAAAAGAGGTGCCCCTGGGCGAGTGGGCAGTTCATTTCCTTCAAGAGGGCCAACTCCTCGGCAGTTTCGACCCCTTCAGCGACCACGCTCACGCCGATGTTTTGGGCGAGCGACAGGATCGTTTGCACGATCGCTTTGGACTCGGGGCACTCGTGGACGTTCTCGATAAACGACCGGTCGATCTTCAGGGAATCGATGGGGAATCGGTGTAGGTAACGCAGTGAGGAGTACCCAATTCCGAAGTCATCTATATCCAGGCTGACGTTCAACTTCTTGAGGTCCGAGAGTACGCTGAGTGTCGGATCGACGTCGTCCATCATCACCGTCTCCGTCATTTCCAATCTCAACCATCGTCCGTCGAGACCCGTCTCCTTGAGAACACGCCCTACGTGCCCGGTGATGTCGCTCCACGAGATTTGCTTCCCCGACAGGTTGACGCTCAGGGAGATGGGTAATTCCCCAGACATCCGCTCATGCCACTCTCGCACCTGACGGCAGGAGTGCTCCATCATCCACGCACCAACTTGGATGATCATGCCGGTTTCCTCCGTGACTGAGAGGAACTCGGATGGCTCGAGTAATCCGCGATGGGGGTGCTCCCAACGCAGGAGCGCTTCAACGCCGATAATCGCACCGCCCTCCAACGAGACAATCGGCTGGTAGAAAACGCGAAATTCCTCGCGCTTCATCGCCCAGCGAAGGTCGGTTTCCAGCTGCAGGCGGGCGTGAGCGCTCCGATGCATCACCGGGTCGTACACTTCGTGGTGCACGGCCGTGCCGCTCTCCACCCGGTGAAGCGCGAGCGTCGCATCGCGCACCGCATCCTCCGCTCGTTCGTACCCGGTCGCGCTCAGAGAAATACCAATACGCCCCGAGGTGAAAACCTCCTCCCTCCCGATCTGGAACGGCGTCGCGAGGTGTTGCTGGATGCGGTCCGCCACACGAAGAGCGTCGCTGATGTCGCTGATGTCATCCAGCAAAATGCCAAATTCGTCACCGCTCATCCGAGCGAACGCGTCGACCGTGCGGAAACACGGCTCAAGTCGCTCCGAAACCGCGATCAGTAGCTGATCCCCCACCACGTGCCCGAGGCCATCGTTGACCAGATGGAAGCGATCGAGGTTCAAGACCACCACCGCGAACAAGTAGTGGTCCTGGCGCCTGCTGCGGCCCAACGCCTGCTCGACCAAGTCGAGCAGCAGGAGCCTGTTCGGCAAGCCGGTGAGCGGATCCTGTAATGCAGCGCTGAGAGACTCCCGCTCGTACCGGTCGTGCACCTCCTGTTCCGCCTGTCGGCGCTCGGTGACGTCCTCGTAACCGGTGACTATCGTCCCGCCTGCCGACCCGCTGACCACATCGGACAGCGTCCGCACGACGAGCGTGCTGCCATCCCTTCGCCTGTGGACATGTTCACTAGTCCAGCTGGTCAGCTGCTCCGACCAAGGGGCGGTCGTCGCTTCACCATCGTCCGATGCGCCCAAGAGACTCAGATTGTTTCCCACCAAGTCGTCGATTCCATATCCGTGCATTTCCGCCACGGCCGGATTCGCGTAGAGGATCGTTCCGTCGGCATCGGTTTGTGTCACGCCCATCTGCATCGTGTCGAGCATAGCCTGGGCCGGTTGTAGCAGGCCCCGAATGACCGGTTGTAATAGGATGGCCGGTTGTTTGGCTTTCGGCTGTTTTGTCATACCAGAGGTGGCTGGACGCGACCTGGCGGCGCGAATCACCGCATTCAAGCCCTTCAATTAGGTTACCCACCCCTACGCGATTTTTCAACGATGACGGCGCTGCTCAACGATCCAGCCTCCTCGCGTGTCCCTTAACCTGAAGTGCGTTCGGCCATATAACGCAGGCACCCCTTCTCGCTGCTAGTTGAGCAGCACGGGCGGAGGTAGCACATCGGCCCATGAACGCTGATCACTGAGAAATTTCTCAAGAGACCCTCACAATTGAGCCCTTACGTATGCGTAACCAATACATTCTCCTCTCCGTTGCGGCCCTGGGAGGCCTTTTTCAGACTCCCTCCGTCCTTGCACAGGACGCCGTAGGTGACCAGGCCCTGACCCAGGCTCCACGGATCTTCTTCGACTGTCAGGGTCCCCAGTGTGACGACACCTACCACCGGACCGAGATTCCGTGGGTGACCTGGGTTCGCGATCAACAGGACGCCGATCTTCACTTGATCATGACGAGTCAGACCACGGGCGCAGGCGGCCGTGAATATCAGCTGGACGCTACCGGGCGAGAGGCATACGCGGACTACGAAGATCAAACCCGTCTTCAGTCGCTACCGACTGATACCCAGCGCGAACGCCTGGACGGTGTGTCCCATTCCCTCGGATTGGCCTTCGCCCGATTTGCTCAATACGCGGGCTACCGCGACCTAGTCCGACTACAGGCGGCTTCGCGTGGCAACGCGGTCCGCACGGCTGGCCTCGTCTCTTCGGATCAAGTCGACGATCCTTGGAACCTTTGGGTTCTTAATGTCAGCGGGAACGGCAATTTCAGCGGAGAAGAGACCCGGACGCAGCGCCGATTGTCGGGCAGCTTCTCCGCCTCCAGGGTCACCCCGACCTGGAAGCAGAACTACCGGTCATCCGTGAACTATAACTTCCAAGAAACCACGTTCTCCGATGGTTCCAAGTTCCTAGACGAGCGTACGGACTGGAATTTCAACACCACAGTCGTCTACTCAGTGGCGGAGTTCCTCTCTCTCGGATTCACGGCCCGCGTCGGTCGTGACACCAGGCAAAATCAGAGGCTCTCGGCCACGATCAATCCGGCCCTCGAATACAGCGTCTTCCCATACGAAGAAGCGACCAGGCGATCGCTCACCGCCTTGTACGAGATCGGACCCGTCTACTACGACTATATCGAGCTTACGCAAGATGAGCTCCTTGGTGAGACTCGTTTCCAGGAGGCCGTGTCGGTCGAGGTCTCCCAGCGGCAGACCTGGGGAGACGTTTCCGTCAATATCCGAGGATCGCACTATCTCCACGACTTCGACCGCAACAACCTGCAGGTGGGCGGGCGGGTCTCCTTCAGGATCACCCGCGGTCTCGACATCAACCTCGGGGGGAATTATACGCTGGTGGCCGACCAGCTGTATATCCCGTTCGAGGAACTGACCGACGAGGAGCTCCTGACCGGGGTCAGGCAGGCCGCTACAGACAAACGGCACTTCCTCTTTGTCGGGTTGTCCTACCGGTTTGGCTCGATCTTCAACAATGTCGTGAACAATCGGTTCCCGGGTGGTGGAGGAGGGTTCCCAGGTGGCGGCGGCGGTGGGTTCAGGCCCCCCGGGGGGGGTGGCTTCTAGGAAGTCACTCGTCTCCGAACGAGACCCCCATGTTTCTGGCCGTCCTCACCAGGTCGCCGTCGGTCGGGACCAGCTTGAGCTTGGCGACGGCTTCTTTCAGGGGTACCGCGAGGACCTCCGGCGGACGCAGGGCGACCATGCACCCTAGGCATCCATCCCTTACCAGCTCCACGGCGGCAGAGCCGAATCGGAGCGCGAGAAGACGGTCGTAGGCGATGGGCTCGCCGCCCCGCTGGAGGTGACCGAGAACGAGGGAACGCGTCTCGTGTCCGGTGCGCTCTTCGATCTGCAGTGCCAGCTTATCCGCAATGCCGCCCAGGCGAGGTGACCGTTGGCCCGGTGCCTCCTCCTGGAAAGTGGCGGATCCACCCGCCTCGAACGCGCCCTCGGCCGCTACGACGATGGCGAATCCCGGACCCGTTTCGTATCGCTCCTCGATCTTTGCACAGAGCGTGTCCAAGTGGTAGGGGATTTCAGGGATGAGGATGAGGTCCGCCGTGGCCGCCACTCCGGCATACAGGGCGATCCACCCAGCCGTGCGCCCCATGAGCTCTACCACCATGACCCGACCGTGGGCCTCGGCGGTCGAGTGCAGTCTCCCGATAGCGTCGGTGGCGGTGGCGACCGCCGTGTGGAAGCCGAAGGTGACCTGGGTGGCGGCGAGATCGTTGTCGATGGTTTTGGGTACACCCACGACGGCGAGGCCTTTGTCGGATAAGGCCGAGGCGATCTGAAGGGAACCGTCACCCCCGATGGCGATGAGGGCATCCAGTTCTCGCCGACGGAATTCCTCGATGACCTCGTCGGACCTGTCCAGAAGTTCGACCGTGCCGTCGTCCCTTTCGACGGGCCAACTGAGGGGGTTGCCGCGGTTGGTGGTCCCTAGGATCGTCCCACCGAGGTGCGTGATGCCGCGAACGGAGTCCCGGGTCAGAGCGACCACACCATTTTCCTCGAAGAGTCCTTGGTATCCCCTCCGGATCCCGTGCACATACCAACCGAGGTTCGTGGCCGAGAGAACCACGGCTCGAATTACGGCGTTGAGTCCGGGTGCGTCTCCGCCACCCGTGTTGATGGCGATCTTCACGAGGGTGGCTCCACCTGAAGGCTGTTGAAGGAGTACAGCGGGTCGCGCACATGGCGCTTGTGCGCGTTCAGACAAGGAAGGACGACGAGGCGTAGCAAAGCGGGCACCGCGGCCAAAGGCCGTGGTCGCGAGGAGGAGAGACGCAGGATCAACCGCACAACCGCCCTGTGCCCACGAACATGAATGCCATGACCTTACACGTTGAAGGGTTGCGGTGGCACGACCCCATCTCCGTTGTTGGAGCTCCTAGCCGTAGCGAATGCTATGGCGTCGTCGCTCCGCCTAGGAGCTAGGGCCGTGGCATCCGCAACGCGGCCCACTGTACTCCTTCAACAGCCTTCTGAAACTCCCGCTATAACTCCCGCCAGTCCGTATCGAGGATCTTGCGATGCACCTCGGAATCATGGACGAGCTCGACTACGGTGCGGTCCAGCATACCGGCCTCGGCCTCCATGTCCAGGATCTCCATCGCCCTTTGAGCTGAGAGCGCCTTCTTGTACGGGCGGTCCGAGGCCGTCAACGCGTCGAAAATGTCCGATACGGTCATGATGCGAGTCTGGATCGCGATCTCGCTCGCCTGGACTCCCCTCGGGTAGCCGGTGCCATCGAGTTTCTCGTGGTGTCCATGGGCGATGTCGGCCACATGGGCGAGGTTGGTGGTCCACGGAATCTGCCTGAGGAAGTTGTACGTGTGCGTGACGTGTGCTTCGATCTGAAGCCGCTCGTCGGGATCCAGGGAGCCTTTTGGAATGGAGAGGAAGTGGAGCTCCTCGGGAGTGACGTAGGGAACCTGCTGATCTGCGAAGTCCCGAAAGGTTGTGGCCGAGATTTCATCGAGGATCTCCGTATTGGCTTCGGGCAGCACTCTGGGCATGTTGGATTCTCGAATGGCCTCTTGGAAGCGGTCTATCTGGCTCTGCGAGCGTTCATAACCCTCCTCCACGCCCTGCAGAAACGTGTCGAAATCGTCTTTGCCATATTTGAGCAGGTGCTCGGCCCTTTGCTGGTGAAAATCCGACTCGAGGGTCCGGCGAATCAGGTCGAAACGGGCCTCGATCCGTTCTAGGAGCACGGGAGGCAGCTTCTTGGACTTCACCAGGACATGCTCCCGCACCCCCACCTTTCCGAAGTCGTGCAACAGTCCTGCGTAGCGCAGCTCTCTCATCTGCTCTCGGGAGAACTTGGTGTCCCTGAAGGCACCATCCTTCGCCTTGTCCGCGATCTCCGCGATGTCACACGTGAGGGTGGCTACGCGCACCGAGTGACCGGAGGTTGTTGGGTCTCGCTGGTCGATCGCGATCACGGACGCCTTGATGAACCCCTCGAAAAGGTTCTCGATGTCCTCGTAGAGCCGCCCGTTTTCGATAGAAACCGCGGCCTGCCCGGCAAGAGATTGTACCAGCTCCACATCCCTCAACTCGTAGTCCAGGACGTGCCGCTCTGAGGAGCGCTCGTCCCGGATCACCGCTCCCGGATTCGCCTTCTTGTTGATGAGTTGCAGCACCCCGATGACGGTGTCCTGATGATCCTTCATGGGAGCGATCAGCATGGATCGGGCTCGATAACCCTGCTTTTGGTCAAAGGATGGGTTGAAGGAGTACGGTTCTGAATCCGGGATATGGTAGGCGTCCTCGATCACAAGTGGCTGCCCGTGAAACGCCACGAATCCAGCCAGGCTGGTGTCGTCGAATGGCAGAGAATAGTCCGGCATGTCCAGGTGCGGCAGTGAGTCGTTCTGGGCTCCCAGAAGGTGCAGCGTCCGAGTCCCGCCCTCCTCTTCATCGACGAGGTAAAGACTGCCGGCGTCACTGACGGTGAGGCGCCTCGCTTCGGTGAGGATCATCCCCAGGAGAACGTCGGGGTCGCGCTCGCTCATGAGCGCTATGCCGATATGGTTCAGCCCCCGGAGGTCGCCGCGGAGCTCGTCGAGCTGTGAAGCCGCGTTCGATCGGGCGAGCTCGGTCGCGGAGGTGCGCGCGGCGGAACGGATCGCGCGAAGTTGCGCTTCTCCACCGCTCAGTTCATCGAGGTCCAGGAAGAGACGATCGACGCTGTCGGCGGCGGCGCGAGCCTCAGCGCCCTTCGCCAGAACGGTCACATGTGTCGGCACCGACACGAGCCCGTCGTCTTCCGCCAACTCCGCCGTGAGAATGAGCACCGCGGGACGAGCGTCCGCCTTCACCTCGGACAGGCCCGAGATCCGGACGACGTCGACCCCGTCGCGCAGGGCGTGAAGGCCTTCCGGGACCTCGCCCGAGGAAGAAAATAAAATGAACGCACTCATTCGACGTGATTCTCAGCCGATGATGTCATCGCGCTCCGCCGCTGCGCCGATCTCGACGCTGTAGCCGCGTGCTGCGGACTGGGCTCGATGAGAGTCGACGATCTCCGACAGCTCTTGGTCACTCCGGCAGGGATCGTGGTGAAAGAACAGAACCTCCTTCGCTCCCGCCTCGTGCGCGAGCTCCACGGTCTGCCTAAAAGTCGAATGTCCCCAGCCTACCTTCGACCCGTACTCCTCGTCGGTGAACATGGCGTCGTGGATCAGCACGTCCACGTCACCGAGGAAATCCACGAGGCGCTTCCGCCATCCCTCTCCGACGTTGTAGCCCTCACCGGCTAGTTCGTTGTCTGGCATGTATGCCAGCGAGACGCCGCCATATTCGACCCGGTGTCCCACCGTGAACGACGGGTGCCTCATGCGCATGGCTCGGACGCAGAACCCGTCCTCCTCCCAAGCGCCACCGCTGAGATTCGAGAACTCCTTCTTGGCCGAAAGCTCGGTGAAGGGAACGGGAAAGTTGATCGACGCCATCTGGGTTTTGAAAAGCTCTTTGATGTTGGCGTGCGCTTGGTCTGGCCCGATGATGCGGAGCGAGGCATCAGAGTCGTACAGCGGCATGAAGAACGGGAACCCCTGGATGTGATCCCAGTGGAAGTGCGTAATAAAAACCACGGCGTCGGGTGTACCCGCCTCATCCATCATGCTCACGCCGAGGGGGCGGATGCCGGTGCCGGCGTCGAAGATAAAGCGCCGTCCATCCTGAACCCGGATCTCCAGGCAGGGGGTATTGCCGCCGAACCTGACCGTGTCCGGGCCGGGGCTGGCGATCGAGCCCCGAGTTCCCCAGCAGGCGGCCTCGATTACCCGGTGCTCTCTTCCGGCGTCGATCATCGTAGCTGGTGAGACCTGGTCCACTGCACTCTCCGCAGTCCCGTCTCCGAGGAATGGTTGGCGATTGGCGACCTTTCTGGAATTTACCGACAGGCCACCCATTTGGGCGAGGCCGTCATACCAGCGGTCGCGGGAGTAGGCCGCCTAGGGTACACCCCCTTGGCCGGATCCAGCGACCTTTCCCACGACTTCCACTGGTGGGTATTTTGGATTGATGACGAATCGACAGGAACTGCTCAGGAAGGCTGTTGAAGGAGTAGAGCGGGTCGCGCAGGCTTACAGGGGCCGCTGACTTGATCACAGAGTACAACGATCTATCGCCCGACGACATTGTCGAGACCCTGCGCCGGGTGGATCTCTTCAAGGGCCTTCCGGCCGACGAACTGCGGGCACTGGCCGAGATCATCGGGGGAATTAAAGCAGGTCCGGGTGACCAGCTATTCGAGGAGGGGGATGAGGACGACAGGTTCTACATCGTGACGGAGGGGGCCGTCGAGATCGTAAAGCATCTTCCCGGAGGAGGAGAGGAGAAATTGGCGGTGCGGCGGGCCGGGGAGGTGTTCGGGGAGATGGCTCTTTTGAACGATGCTCCACGGTTCGCCACTGCAAGGGTGGCTGAAGAGTGTGAATGCCTGACCCTGTCGAGGGGGGACTTCGAGAGGCTGATGGGCGGCGACAGTCTTGCCCTCCGTATGATGAAGATCCTTTCGCAGGCGCTCCGGGCCCTCGGGGTTCGATTCGTGAACATGGAGCGTCCCGAAAGGGGTTCCGTGACCGCCGCTCGTGAAGGCCTTGAGCGGAGCCTCCCCAGGGTGGATGGATTCGACGTCGCTGGGGGGTCGGCACCGAACTGGTCCGGCATCGAGGTGAGTGCTTGGGAGGCGCTGCGTTTCTCGGACGACCGGGTCGGGCTGGTGGCGCTGGCTCTACAGGGAGACCGGGTGCCGCCTCCTCATAAGGTCGCGGTCACTCGAGCGCTCTGCATGAAGTTCAGCCTCGCCGGGGAGTCTCCAGAGACGCTGCTCGCCCGTGTCAACGACAGTCTCTACGGCAACCAGGTCCCTTCCGGGGTTCAGCTCGTGGAGGCAGGGATGCTCGTTCCGCAGGGCGACGCGGTGCTTTGGTCCAACGCGGGGGGCCTTAAGTGCGCCATCCTCCGTACGGACGGCACATTCAACGAGTTTTCCGACCATGGGCCGCCGCTCGGAATGGTAGCCGGCTTTCAGCATGAATCGGAGAGGATCCCGATCGGCTCAGGTGATATGGTGCTCGTTCTTTCCGGGGGCTCCAGGGGACTCTTCCGGGGCGCGGTTGCCGCCGTATCGAACTTAGGGACTACGGCCGCCGGAGAAGTGGTGGAGAGGGTTCAGCGAGCCATCCGAGGGGCGCAGGAGTCGGACCCGGACAAGGCGACGGTTCTCTTCCTGCGCCGGCATTGATGGGATAAGTTGTTTCCGACACAGACCTCTGAGGATCGGATGTAATGCCCGTCACCGAAAAAGACGTTCGGAGCGCTCTGAAGACCGTGCAGGATCCGGAGTTGAACCTGGACCTCGTGGTTCTCGGATTGGTGTATGATATCGAAGTAGACGGGGGCGACGTACACGTCGTGATGTCGTTGACATCACCGATGTGTCCGGTCGCCGAGCAGATCGTGGTGGACGCTCGCAACGCCGTATCCGAGATCGAAGGGGTGGAGAGTTGCGAGGTCGACCTCACGTTCGATCCGTTATGGACCCCCGACCGGACCGCTCCACTGATTCGGGCCTCCTTGGGTTTGTAGGCCCCACTCCTTCAACAGGCCTCTAGGGGACGAGTTGGACGTCCTCGAGGTAATCCCGCAACGGTCCCGTCACTTCCACTGCGCGTTCCGTCACGGCCTGAGTGATGGGTTCGGGAGGATGCGCGGATCCGGTCAGATGATGGACCACGGCCTCCCCGAGTGCGACGTCAGACACTGCTGCCGCCGTGTGATACTCCGCATAACGTGCACTCACACGTTTTTCGAAATGTGGCAACTGTGCCCGGGGTGTTCCGTTATCCACCATATCCTCTAGGACGGCGTCGTGGAGCCCGTCGAGCGTTTTTTTGACGAGGTCCGCCGGCGCGCGCCCGACGAACGCTTGCTGGGTGCCCCGGGTATGGGCCCACATCAAGAAGATGAGGGCTTCTTCCACGGTCCTCCGGTCGGGCTGCCCATCGTCGTCGACCAGGCCCAGCTCTGTGAGTGTGGAGGAGCCCTCCCCCTCCGAAACGAAGTCAGTGAAGCTTTCCCAGACCAGGACCGCCAGGTCGTCAGCCAGGCCATCAGGCGTTATCGTTTGGGGGGCCTGGAACCCCTCTTCGTCCTGGGTCATTTCTTAACCATTGATTCGCACATGACATCCGTTCTGCGAGAGTTCCCCAATTCCGCCCCACGTAGGTTGGAGTGTCAAGGACTTTAGAGTCCCGCTCGAGGGAGTTGTTCAGTTATGATCTTGGGATCATCATCGTATAACCCGTCGCCGCACCGCCGCAGATGGTGGTCGAGAGCGGTACTGATCGCCGGTGCTCTGTTCGCTGGAGCATGCACCGGGGTGAATTCGCTTCCGGCACCACGTCCGCTCGTCGTTCGTTCTGGCGCTCGGGTCTATGCCGACGAGGCGCGCTTGAACGAAATCGACATCTGGGTACGAGAGCACCAAGAGAACATTGTCCTCGATCCGTCGTTCTTGATCGCCGAGAAGAGATCGGCGGAGGAGACGTATCCTTGGGATGGGTTGACGATCCTTGGCGACACGGCTGAAGTTCTCGTATACGCAGCGGCTCCAGAGTCCGGATCCTTTCTGTCCTTCTATGGACACTTCCATTTGATGGACAACATGGATCGGCTCGATGAATTTCTCCCCGAGGCAGTCGGCGCCGAGGGGTACGAGCTCGAACGGGCGATTCTTGCCCGTGTGTCCGACGCCTGGTTGTACGGGCGCGCGGTGTTCGATATTCCTCCGTACGGACCGCTCGACGAGCTTATGTTTTCCCATGAGAACGGGTACCTGGACGCCTTAATCCTCACCGCGCGGCCCGAGGAGTTTGAGGAGGAACGTGATGCGTGGCTACGGGAGAACCCAGGACGGGAGGCGGAGTATACCCGATGGTTCCTCGAGACCTTCGAGACGGAGCCGCCTGGCCGTAGACAGCTGGACTGAAATTAGGCCGTTACCGAAGCGGCCCTGATACTTTCCACTTGAGACCGATCGAGCGTCCGCTTCCCTCCAACACTGCTACATGGAGATCCACGCGTCCGGTCCGGTGTAGCCGATCGTCGGAGGGGTGTCCTCCGAAGAGGGGGAACCCGTGCACTTTGACCTCGAACGAGGTCGCTCCGTCAGGAGACGATACCCTCAGAGTGGCGCCCTTCAGCTCGCGCAGCGTTGGGGCATCACCCGCCTCGAAGCGCAACTTCAGAAACCAACCGCCGTATGGGGCCTCCATGGAGTCCAGCACACGAAAGGTAGCTTTGTGGTTTTTCGCAGCCGTTTCCATATGAACGCGTGGGGGGATGTTGGTCCTCGGCACGGGACGCCAGAGAGTGAGGCTTCAAAGAATCCTAGAGGCGTTGGGGCCCCTTGTGAAGCGTTGAACCTAGAGGACGGGCTACTGGCCCGGGTTGGGGATGCCGGCAGCAGCCGGGCTGAAAAGGCGAGGCCGGAGACCCCGGAGTGAAGGTTGCGTTCGCTGGGTTGATCGGATTCGCAGCGGTTGTCTATGTCCTCCTGGCGAGTACGCCGCTTCGGTGGCTCGACGCTCTGTTTCTTGCCGCACTCATCGAACTTCTTCCGGTTCTTGCTGTTATCCAACTCGATCTGGTTCGTGACTTGGCCGTGGAACGGGTTCAGGTGTATGTAACATCGGCGGTGACGATTTTCTTCCTGGGAGTCTTGAGCCTTGCGCTGGGGTCGAGGTTGGTGGGCATGGAAGGGATGGGCCTTCGGATCGAGCCGGGGCGTGTTGCCTATGTAATGTCCTGGGGTGCAGGCATTCTGGTGCTTGGCACGGCGACGTTATGGTTCTTTCTGGTACTTCGGAAGAGGGGTGGGTGGGGCGAAAGCCGGGTAGTACACGAGTTGTTGCCCGTCACGCGTCGAGAAAAGGGGCTGTACACGGGGTTGTCTCTCTGTGCCGGTTTCGGGGAGGAATTGGCATACCGGGGGTATGCGATTCCCGCAGTGATCGTGGCGGGCGGGTCCGCTCCGGTGGCGCTCGCGCTGACGTCGACCGCGTTCGCGGTACTGCATTCGTACCAGGGCGTTTTAGGAGTTGTGCGAACTGGAGTGGTCGGGGTGATCATGGGTGCGGTATTCCTACATACTGGGAGTCTGTGGCCGCCGATCGTCGGCCACGTTCTGATCGACCTTGCCGTCGGCTTTCTCTTAGCAGACAAATTGCTGTCATAACGTGGTTTCGCCCCACTTCTTCAACAGCCCGTGAAGGCTGTTGAGGGAGTACAGCGGGTCGCGCACATGGTGCTTGTGCGCGTTCAGACAAGGACCGACGACGAGGCGTAGCATAGCTACTCCGAGGAGGAGAGACGTAGGATCAACCGCACAACCGCCATGTGCCCACGACCATGAATG
>Ga0114996_10004094_pt1 | contig 17695 bp, 13 predicted proteins | sample ArcticOcean_MG_C_4_FD_87039 | JGI IMG/M metagenome (GOLD analysis project Ga0114996, IMG submission 87039) | Marine microbial communities from western Arctic Ocean - ArcticOcean_MG_CB4_134 | ecosystem: Environmental > Aquatic > Marine > Oceanic | place: Arctic Ocean: Canada Basin | collected...
AGTCTAAGTTGGATGAATCACTCTTGCAGCCAATGACCGCAATAAAGCAACAGCAGTTTGTTTGTCATACCCATGTACACCCCAAGAAGGTTGACCGAGTAAGGCATTTCGAATGTCACCATCTAAGAAAATGATTTGTCCAGCGCCAACTGAAACAACAAGTGGTGGGTCGATGGATTCATTGTGAAGTTGCGTCCACCCACGAACGCCAATTGGTTTGATTGCAGCATTTAATTCTTGATCTATTTCAACAATGGTTGCAAGTTTTTTACCAACTTTTGCACGAAGTGTTGTCGCAAATGAATTATGTCCACCAATTGGTTCAACAACAACAATTGACCCTTGTTTCGCCGCAGAAATTACATCTTTGGCGAGTTTGTATGTAGCGTCCGATGCTTCTATTCCACCAACAAGCACCACTTTTGAATATGTGATTTGTGCTATGGGTTTCGATGCAATTCCAAATTGGAGTAGCCCTTCTTGTTCAACATCCCAGTTTCCTTCGTAGGAAGCTGTGAGAAGTTTCTTCTGATCAAGATCAAATTTCTGATCCCGCAGTCGTGTATTCCATCTCGAGAGTTCAGCTGCACCGCAACAGAGGTTAACCATCGCTTTTGAGATTTGCGTTTGTTTTCGTTCTTGAAATTGTTTTGGATTTCCACGAACGAGAATAATTCTGTCCCTAATCCCATCGTGCCAAGATTCTATTTGGACACCTTTGGCGTTTTGAATAAGATCTAACACCCAATGGTCTTTGCGTGTTGTTTTGTACGTTGCATGAGGACACAGTTCCGTTGCAAGTTTTGAAAATTGTTGCGCGTTCTTTTTGTCACCAAAGAAGACGAGTAAGCCACCGTGATCGAGATACTTTCTGAGCATTTCGAGTCTCTTTGGATTGATTTCAGAATCTTGGACAAAAAGCAGAGGTGCTTGAAGCCATCGATCAAGATTATCGTCTTGCGTGATGACTCGCCAGCCAAGAGTTTGTTCAATTTGGTTTGAAACATTGCAGGTTATTTTTTGTGCAAGTCGAAGAGGATCCATCGTTGTTTTGTCCCTTCGCAATTCGACAAGCGCGAGGGGAACACGACCGCGAGTTAAAAACAACAGCGCAAAAGAAAGATTCACTGTACTTCCATTAACCCTTTTTTTAACAGAACAGTGTGCTTTCAATACAGCTGCAACACCCTCACGGTACCAATCCTCGTTTCGTAGTTGGTCAAGTCCACATATGATCGCTGCGCGTTCAAGGTTGCACAAGTATGACATCATTGCAGTGCCACCTGTATTTCGTTTTGGTTTGTAGTGTTTCTGTATCCACGAAAGTGCTTTCTCTGTTGCACTTTCAAGCGTTTTGTGTTGAAGAGATGACATTTGTTTGCCAAGTACTTCTTCAATTGCAAGAAGACAGTTGAACCCAGCAACTGTTGTGTTGGGTGCTACTTTTTCTTGGGCGTGCGACCAACCTCCATCTGCGTGCTGCGTTTGCAAAACCGCTAGGGCGATCGATCCAAAGCATGCGGGAGGAATGCGAACACCTTTTCGGTGGGCTTCAAGAAGGGCTACCGTTCCAAATTGTCGGATGATTGGCGAGGTGTCGTCCAATAAGAGTGGGGGAATAGTGTTATATCCCCAGCCCCCAGTACTACTCCCCATCGTTTCGACAAGACGTTTGACGTCACGATTCAATTGTTTGTTATGCGTTCTAGAAAGTTGGCACCAAATCATTGTTCGTATTGCGCACACGTACGTGCTTGGGTTACGAATACTTTCAAGATGATCGAGTGCTACAGTCATTATTGGCGAGTGTTGAGATTCATTGGCAGTAAGCAGTGCAAGTGTTGCAATCGCTGTTGTTCCTCCAAGGCTTTTGCTTAGCCATCCAGTATCATCACCTACAGACTCCCAACCCCTTTGGGGATCAAATCGATTGAGGAGTTCTTCTGAAATGCGGGTGATAGCGAGATCAACGTCGTGCCCTGTGATTTCGCTTGGTTTTTTTGTGGGCAAGGTGACAGCGCAGGCGGCAACGAGTGCCACCGAAAGTGGTTGACAATACATTTTTCTATTCCCTAATTAGTTAAACAAGTACATAAAGTCAGGAGAAGATAACTCGTGAAGCAATGTTTTTAATCGGTCGGTTGTCATTGGTGCTGAAGATGCACCAAGGATCCCACCGAATCCACTTCGCCGTGGTGAGTAACGCAAAATTGTAGGTGTAACATTTTGCAAATTGGATTGTGTTGTTGCAATTGCAATTGCATCTGATAAATACCCGATCCCGTCGATCAACCCATTGCTTAACGCTTCTTGCGAAGTGTACGCAGAACCGTTTGCAACATTTTCAAATGTCTTTGTGTCTTTTATGATATGGCCACGGCCTTCTTGAACCCGACTGAGAAAAACCCTGTACGCTGCGTTCAAAAAGTTGCGAACTTTTTGTTTGTCTTTAATTGTCCAATTTCGGTAGACATCATTTGCTACTGATTTTTCTGGCGAGTCTGTTGCAATGAGCGTAATTGGTTTGATTCCAAGTTTTTCGAGTGCGTCTTGAAACGTCATGATGTTTGCAATTACGCCGATTGAACCAGTGATCGTTGTTTCTTGAGCCATGATGTAATCCGCGCAACAGGAGATGTAATATCCACCACTCGCTGCAACACTGCCGTAACTCGCAACAACAGGGAGGTTTGCTTTTTTAAGCCGCTCTACTTCATTCCAAATTTCATCAGAAGCAGTTACGCCACCACCTGGAGAATCAATGCGCAGGACGACTCCTCGGACGTTTTCGTTTTCTAAGATTGCATTCACAACTTCAGTTGCGTACGCAGAAGTTGCACCATCGATGACACCATGAATATCGAGGACAGCAATGGTTGCTGAACTTCCTTTGGTCATCGTTGTTTCGCTCACCATACCTTGATCTTCGATCGCAGCAGCGAAACCGGTTACGCCAGTGCCAACGCCAATCATAAAAACGATAACGAAGAGTAACATCGCTGCAAAAAATGCAACAAATGTGCGAAAGCCTCCGTTTGTTGCAAGGCTGCGGACAGTAGCAGGCTTTGATGTCGTTTCAGTATTTTTTGATTCCATGTTTCATTCTCCTCAAGTGATTTTGCACCATTGTACGGGAGGATTTACAAAAACCAAGAACTACTGCCTTTTTTCGGGTTTTCTTATCACAATTGTTGCGTCATGGCCGCCAAGGTACGTTTGGGTAAAGGAAACAAGTGGTGTTTTGTGTAAAACATGTTGCAAGAGTTCCAACGTATTAAACCGAGAGGCTGGTTCTAAGCATTCACTCGCTGGGTCGCGACCACTTCTGTTAGAGAGAAAATTAAAAGCAAGCCCAACAGTGCAATGATCATAGAGGGCATCGATGACCTTGATAGCGAGTTCCTCGCCCATTGCGTTAAGCGTGCCCGAACACGTTACCCAATCTGCCTCTTGTAGTTGGTCAAGTGATGTGACGACATCAACAGCAGAAAATGTTGCATTTGGGATTGAACGATTTGTCGCTGTTTCGATCATCTCTTCCATCGCATCGATTCCATGAAAGTCACTAAACGTTACATTTTGCTCAAAAAGATATTGTGCAAAATCACCAATTCCACAACCAACATCTAGAATAGAGTGGTTTTGGAAATCGACACAATTTCGCATGACCTCGAATCGAGCGAGTTGGCCCTCTTTTGAAATCCATAGGGTCGCATCGAAGGTGCCGCCGTATTTATGTACTGCATCTTGATATGGCTGAAGATAGTGAGGCGATTTACTCACACTTTTTGCCGCGAAAGCCTCGAAGACATTGGCATGAGTATTTGCGAAACGCAGTCAAAAAAGCGATCGCTCAACCTGATGTAATCAGGAAAGAGTCTGTCGGAATCATCTTCGATAGTTTGTGCATCGATTGAGTATTCATGCAATGTGCGAGAATCATCTTCAATCCAATCAGTGACCGTCGATCGTTCACATTCAGGATGGTATTGCACAGCGAATGTGCTGATGCCTCTCATCCATGCCTGCACTTTACACTGCCTGTTTGATGCAAGAATGACAGCATCTTCGGGTAGAGTCTCAACTTGCCAGTGATGCCAGTGGAATTGTGGTCCACCCCATGGCTGTCCAGCAAAGAGGGGGTGTTCTCTGCCAGTTGGGGAAAGTGTAATATCGAACCAGCCAATTTCTGGCTTGGGTAGAGGAGACACTTTTCCACCGAGCGCTCGAGCAAGAAGTTGGCAACCAAGACAAATGCCTAGGATTGGTATTTGTGCTTCGTCTGCCGCTTTAAGTAGAGCAAGTTCGGGTTCTACCCACGGCTCATCACAATCTGGTGGTTGTGGTCCACCACAGGTAATAATGCCATCAATTTCTTGTAGATTCTCTGGTAGTTTTTCGCCAAGATGCACGCGGACAACTTGTAAGCTGTGCCCATCGTTTCGCAAACGCATCCCGAGTCGATCCGAGCCAGTACGCTCGCTGTGTTCAATAATCAATAATGCCATTACAAGAGTTTATCCGGTTATTGTTGGTTGTTCAATTGTAGGAATTGAAGTTGGTTGTGATGCAAGAATTTGTGCTACACATCGAGCAATTCCATCTGCGTCAATCCCTGCTTCATTGAGTTGTTCAGGTCGCGATCCATGCCCGATCCACCGATCAGGTAATGCGAGGCGAGTAATGAGAGAAGAGTCAAGTTTTCGATTTGATGCTTCTTCCAAGAGTGCGGCGCCAAATCCTCCAGCGATAGAATGATCCTCAACTGTGATGACTGGTATGTCATTCACCAGTAGGTGTTCGAGTAAATCGCCATCAACTGGTTTTGCAAATCGGGCGTCGTATACGTCGATTGCATATGAGCCTTCAAACCTCTGTGCAACTTCAAGTGCATGTATGGTTGGTACGCCGTACCCAAGAATTGCAAGTTCTGGGTTATGCACTTTTCGTATTTGATGTGCCTTCCCTAATACAAATTCTTCGCATGACCCATCTTGATGTAACACCGAATCTCTTGGATACCGCACTGCGCTTAAACCTGATTCATATCCAGACATAAAAGTTAAAGCAGCGTGCAGTGTGGGTTCATCAATTGCAGCCATAATCGCCGCATTTGGGAACACTCGTAACAGGGCGATATCGCAGAATCCATGGTGTACCGGACCGTCACCACCCACAACACCTGCTCGGTCTAAACAAAGCCGAACCGGTAAGCCCTGAAGTGCACCTTCTTGGAAGGCTTGGTCGAAGGCACGCTGTAAAAATGTTGAATAGACAGCAAAAAATGGTTTGAGCCCAGTTTTTGCCATGCCCGCAAGCATGTCAAACGTGTGTGATTCGCAAAGCCCTGCGTCCCAAACTCGTTTTGGAAATTTTTCTAGCAACTTGTCAACGCCAGTACCATCAGGCATTGCAGCAGTTGCTACAACGATGCGATCATCTCGGCTCATGAGGTCAGTCATTGCATCAGCGAATGCAGAGGTGAAACTTCTCCCCCCCTTACGAACCTTTACTTTGTCCATGACTACTTCAAAGGGTTTTGGAGAGTGAAATGCAGTTGCGTTTTCTTCGGCATAGGAAAAACCTTTTCCTTTGGTCGTATGTACATGTAACAAGAGTGGATGATCTACATCTTTGACTTCGATGAGTGCACCGATTAAAGAAGGAAGATCATGCCCATCGATGGGTCCAACAGAAAGTAAACCAAAATGTTCAAACCATGAATCTGCAGAAATAGCATCTTTCATCATTTCAGTCATGCGATGTGAAAGATCACCAAGAATTGAACCACCAGGAAGTTTTTCCATGACATTTTTTGCAGTTTGTTTGAGTGAACGATACGTTGTTCCAACTCGAATATGATCAAAGTATCCGGAGATCGCACCTTGGGGCTTGGCGATGCTCATGCCATTGTCGTTAAGAACAACAAGAAACTGCCGCTTTAATGTTCCAGCGTTGTTCAAACCCTCCATTGCAACACCATTGACGATTGAGCCGTCACCAACGAGGGCAACAACTCGTCTACCTTGCAGGTTTGATTCTGGATCAAAGGCTTCACCACTGAGCGTATCACCCCGTGCCATCCCAACACTTGTTGAAATTGAAGTTCCTGCGTGACCCACAGCAAAGAGATCGAATGGTGATTCGTCTGGGTTTGGAAATCCAGACATGCCACCACGTTGACGCAGTTTGCTTAACAAAGGAAACCGGCCAGTGAGCAATTTATGAGTGTAACACTGGTGTCCAACATCAAAGAGGAGCCGATCATGTGAGAAATCGAACACATAGTGAAGTGCGATTGTCAATTCAACGACACCTAAGTTTGGTGCTAAGTGTCCACCACTTTTCTTGACCTGTTCACTGATGACATGCCGGACTTCTTTTGCAAGAATGGGCAGTTCATCAACAGGGATCTTGCGAAGATCTGCGGGGGATTCAATTGTTGGGAGGTACATGAGTTCCATTTTATGAGGTGTATTGTACGATCATCTCGTACGGCAAGCCATCCAAACATTGAAAGTTTGCAAAGTCTTTCCAGCCTCTCCAAGCGTTTCAAGTGCGGTTTTTGCAATGTTTTGCTGTGCTTTGATCGCTGCTTCTGACTCATTTACACCAAGGACACTCGGATAAGTCACCTTACCTGCAGCCACATCTTTTCCAGTTGCTTTTCCGACATGATGGGAGGGACTGTGTAAATCGATGAGGTCATCGACAATTTGGAACATCAAACCAACAGAACGACCAAACGTCTCAATTGCTTCAAGTTGTTTTGGAGTTGCATTCCCACACAACGCACCCATCTTACAAGCCCCGTGAATGAGCGAACCAGTTTTGTTTCGATGAATACATTCGAGACCCTCGAGCGTATTGAGATTCTCAGGTAACCCACCAATCGTGTCATACACTTGTCCACCGACCATATCAATCGTGGCTTTGGATAGCGTTTGGCAGAGTTCGACTTCTAGAGAACTGGCATGCGTACCATCCGAAATTTGTTGCATCGCAAGTGGAAGAAGTAAATCACCGGCAAGGACTGCCATCGTTTCATTTGTGTGTATATGGAGTGTTGGTTTGCCTCTGCGGAGATCATCATTGTCAATGCATGGAAGGTCATCGTGAACAAGGCTAAAGCAGTGGATGTATTCAACAGCAACTGCTGCTGACATTGCATGTTCCCATGTGCCCCCAACCGCTTCACAACAAAGAAGTGTAAGTGTAGGGCGAACTCTCTTTCCCCCGTGGACGACAGCGTACATTGCTGCAGATTCAAGGTTTTGGGGTAACTGAGCGATACTGATTCGTCGAGCGAGCTCAGTTTCAACTGCGTTTGCAGCTTCGACGACACGTTTCGGCGTAGTTTCAAGTTGATTTTCCATCACACTCAGATTGTACGCTCTTTGACGGTCAAGGTTCTTTGTGTAAATAAACTGACCCTAGGTTAGTTTATTCTTCATACAATCTGCATATGGTAGATAGTGGAATGAGTGATCTTACTTCGTTGATAGACCGTGGAGGCATCGTGATGGTGCCGCTCTTCATTTTGAGTGTGATCAGTCTGGCATTAATTATTGAACGAATCTGGTTTTGGGTATTGATGGGCGGTCGTGGAAATATGCGACGGCTTGAGAAAATCAACGCAGCCCTAAGAGAAGGTGACAAAGAAGCGGTGATCAATCTCACTCGCCGTGATGGCTCTCCTTATGGTGAGGTTGCTCAAGCATTAACGAATCAAGGCGCAAGCGATGCCGTTGCACTCGAAGCTGTTGAACGGCAGAGGCCTCGTTTAGATCGGTCCATGGTTGCGCTTTCTACAATTATTACAGCCGCGCCATTGCTTGGTATTCTTGGAACTGTCATGGGAATTATCCAATCGTTTCGTTTACTTGGCGATCAAACAACATTAACCGATCCATCTGATGTTGCAGGTGGAATTGCAGCGGCTTTGTTAACAACAGCACTCGGGCTGATTGTTGCGCTATTTACATTATTTCCATACATGATTTTTCGGGGTTGGGCATCCCAAACAATTGGAAGACTTGAAATGATCATTGCTGCAGCACAGCAGGGAATCTCACATGATGACACATCAGCGAAGAAAGGGAATGAGACATGATGGTATGTTGCACACTCGTACTTACAACGGTATTTATCTTTGATGAAAAACCTGAGGTGACTGAACCAGTTCAGCAATGGACTCGCAAGGTTGAAGGCGAGAATATTGTGTCATTAGAAATAGCTTCTCGTCGGTATGAAGCCCCAGGGCGACCTGTTGTTTGGCTTGTGGGTGTTGCGCATATTGCAGACAGTTCATTTTATGACCAAGTAGCATCGTTGCTTGAAGGACTCGATGTTGTGCTCTACGAATCTGTTCTACCCGAAGGCGCACGACCGCCTATGGGAGATACAGCAGAAGAACGCATTACATCAACAAAAAAATCACTCGTGTTTGTAGCGAATACTGCCGCTGCTGCAGCAGAAGAACTTGAAGTAATGCCCCACACGATGGCTGATGTTATTTCAGACGTTTCAATACTTGATCGACGGTTGACCGGATGGCTTGATGACACATCTGTTGATGCATGGGGAAATCCGATTGTGCTTCAAGTTGACGAGGACTCAGGAACCTTGACCTTTACAAGTTACGGCGCAGATGGAAAGGCTGGTGGTGAGGGCGAAGCTGTAGATCTAGTAGAAACTCGTAAAGTAGAAATAATCTCATTTGATGAAGAATTAACAGAAGAAGATATAGAAAATGAAATGACCCAAGAGGACAGTGAGCCAAACGTACAAGAAGAAATGGCTGAAGTCCTTGGGCTTGAGTTTCAACTTGATGCGTTGCCCTATGAAGAGCCAAATTGGTTTGTCAGTGATCTGACCATTGACGAAGTGGAAGCAAAGTTAGAAGAAAATGGAGCTGACACTGCACTGCTTGATACGCTTTCGGGTAAATCTTTCGTCGCCAAACTTGCAAGTGGAATCATGCAAGTTGTTCCGCTTCTTGATGCACTTTCTGATGGGGGGGCAACAGCGACTGCTCGGTTGTTGATGATTGAAGTCTTATCAATGGCTGATAGTGAACAGTTGATGCAGGGGATCGAACCGAATCTTCAAGCAGTCATCATTGTAGATCGAAATACCGAAGTGTTGAGTGATTTGGCAACATTGTTAGAGGCAACTGAAGATGTATCTACAATTGGAATTTTGTATGGAGCAGGTCACATGGTTGATCTTTCACAAAGGATGGAAAAACTTTTTGGATACATTCCTGTAGAAGACAAATGGTTTGCTTCTATGCGTGTTGACCCTCGAGAATCTTTACTCGATGATGGCGACATGACTCGTATGCGATTTATGTTTAAGTATCAAATGTATAAGGCACAAGAAGAAAACTGATATCGGGTCAGTTTATTCACCGATAGTTAGTTTTTTTAGTGCAGTTTATTCACCCAAGGTCAATTTACTCGCTGTGTGAAAAATCATACGCAGGCGTATTAGGCAAATCTCTTGCCCTTGGTATCCACATGCTTTGATCTGCGAGATCATAGATCGAAACATCATTAACATGTCCATCGGCAAAGTAAATAGCGGGCATAGCGTTATACCTTCCTAGTGGAGGGCTTGTCTGAGCAAAAACTTTGATTCCCTCAGCAGTTGGTTCCCACTGGGTTACGTTTGCAAGAATTCTTGGAACCGCAAGATAGGAACCTAGGGTGTCATTTGGCATATCTCTGTATACACCTTGCTGGGCATTAAAACTACTGCAAAAAACTACAGTTTCAGTCGGTTTAGTAATTTGGCTTCCTACTCTTGCAACAACATTGTCAACCTGATTGTTTTCAAGGAGAACCTGAGAATATTTGAGAGTGGGATCACCGAAGTGTCCAGATGTTTCCCAGAATCCTCCGATGTAATACCCGTTGTAACCAAAGGCAGGTTCTTGCGCAACAACTTCCGCATGTTCAACGAGTTGCTCTATTGGCCAATTTTGACTTTTGTAATCAATTAGCATTTCCCAACTGTAATCCATACGGTCAAGGATACGCCATGGCCAAGGACCTGCAACGTTTGGTGTATCTTCTTCGAAGAAAGGAGATGGAGGGACGAGTGTTTCATCTGGATATGCCCATGCAACATCCCATCTCTCTTGTACCCCTGCACTGATGTATCCGGGCATAAGTCGATCACGATTCGACGCGCTGTACAATGACCACGCATTGCCAACTTGTCTGATTTTATTGAGTTCCGTGGTTTTTTTTGCACGTGCTATACCACCGCGTAATGCGGGGTAGAGCAGACCAATGAGTATGGCGATGATTGAAAGGACAACTAAAATCTCAACAAGCGTGAACCCAAGTTGTTTGTTTTTGTTCAATTTGTATGGCCTTCAACAGTGAGCCCAGTTGGCGGAGTAATTGTGACAACCTTGTCCCCAAGTTTGGTTTCACCTTTTCGAACACGATCCTGCAAGTGTCGACATTCAACGAGCAGTCTTTGTAAAATTTCATCTTCGTGAACGTTGGCAACGCGTTCGCCTTGCACATAGATGATGCCACGTCGATCACCAGCGAAAACTGCGACGTCTGCTCCTTCGGCTTCGCCGGGTCCATTCACAACACAACCCATCACGGCAACTTTGATTGGTAGATCAATCTCTTCTGAAAGTTGTTTTCGAACATCATCAACAAGCGAAAACAAATCCACCTGGATTCGACCGCAACTAGGGCAGGCGATAAGTTCAGCGCCAATTCGATCGCGAAGATGAAGGCAGTTAAGCAACTCAACAGCATCTTCAACTTCAAGCACTGGGTCGCTGGCATAACTGATTCGAATTGTGTCTCCAATGCCTGAAGACAAAAGTGAACCAAGTGCAGAGATCGACCGGATTGAACCAGTCTCGCGCGGACCAGCATGGGTAACTCCAAGATGAAGTGGGTAGTCAAAACGCTCAGCAATTTCACGATAAATATCAATAACCATGCGAGCATCCATTAACTTTGCACTGAGACAAATGTTGTGAAAATCTTGTTTTTCAAATAACTCGACGTATTCTTCGAGTTTTACAATCATCATTGCCAATAGATGGCCTTGGTGTCTCTCAGCAAAAAATGAAGCGAGTTCTGCCTGTCTTTTTTGTTTGTCCTTCCGTTCAACAACTGACCCCTCGTTCACCCCTACACGGATGGGAATGCCTGCATCTCTACACGCCTCGATGACTTCACACACCTGCGATTCGTCATCTATATTCCCAGGATTCAACCGAATTTTATGGACACCAGCATCGATGGATTCGAGTGCTCGTTTGTAATGAAAATGCACGTCAGCAACAATTGGAACTTGTACTTGGCTTAAAATTTCAGGCAACGCTAGGGTGTCAGTTTTCTGTGGGACAGCTACGCGAACAATATCAGCACCCGCCTGATGAAGACGATCTATTTCGGCAACACAAGAATCGATTTCATATGTGTAACCAGAGGTCATTGATTGAATCGAAACGGGTGCGTCGCCGCCGATCTTTACATCACCAACAGTAATTTGTCGTGTTTTTTTTCGTTCCACGTAGGTATTCTACGCTGCAAGTAGAACCTGTGATGTCTAGGTTTCTTCAAACAATTCAAGTTCTGCAACACCACCTGGGAGAAGGAGATCTCCAATGGGTGTGCCCTCTGGGATCTCTGTACCGTCCATTTGTTTAATAATTACTTGAGGGTGATCTTGTTCGTGCAATTCAAGTGCTGCTTCAAGGTCACTTTGAAGAGTTTCCTCTAACTTTTTCCAACCCATCCGGCCTTTGCACTTTGGAAATGTTGAGCATCCAAGCCACGGTCCTTTTTTCCCACGTCGCAAATACATAGGACTTTCACATTTTTCACAAGTTAAGGAGTCAACTTGTAATGGTGGGGGTGTTGGATATTTTATACCACCTTTTTTGTCTAAATTTACACACGTTTTAATTTCTGGATAATTGACTGAAGCGAGAAATGGACCAAATCGACCGATTCGTTTTTCCATTGCAGAATCATCTTCTGGGCATGCAACATCAACTTGTTCAGGAAGTGTTGGCTGACCTTTTCGGTCAATTGGTGCTGCGTATTTGCAATCTGGATACGCCCCGCATGTGAGAAACCTACCGTTTTTTCCAAAGCGATACGCGGTTTGACTGCCACACTCAGGACATTTATAAATTGCAGGTTCCATCTCTGCTTTTGCGTGAGACATTTCTTCGTACGCAGTTTCTAGCCTTGCGCTAAAACGTCCGTAAAAATCATGCAACATATCTACCCAACTCGTTTCCCCGTTGGCAACAACGTCGAGCCTCTCTTCAAGTGAACGTGTATATTCAACGCCCATGAGAACCGGAAACGCCTCAATTAATTTTTCGGTGACGACAACCCCTAAATCTGTTGGCCAAAATGATCGCTCAATTTTTTCAACATAATTTCTTCGTTGTATGACATCAATGATGGTCGCGTAGGTTGATGGTCGCCCAATTCCCTGCTTTTCAAGTTCCTTAATCAATGAGGCTTCGCTATATCTTGATGGTGGAGAAGAAAACAGTTGCTTTGTTGCAATATCGAAGGGGAAGAGCGGCGCATTCTCTTGCAGATCAGGTAAATTTTGTTCAGAATCAGATGATGGAACACCGCTTGCTTTATAAAAACCCTCGAATGCAAGTGTTCTACCTGCTGTTTTAAATAGTGCGCCGGTGTCCTTGTCGTTACGAACCATGAAAACTTCAGTCCGATTCCACTTAGCATTGGTCATTTGACATCCGACAAAACGTGACCAGATCAAACGGTAAAGACGACGTTGGTCCTCATCTATACTCGCGGGAAGTTTATCGGGATGTCGATTCGCATCAGTTGGCCGAATGGCTTCATGTGCTTCTTGCGCGTCTTTATTCGATGATGCGTAGAAATTTGGCTTGTCTGGCAGGTATGCTGAACCGTAGGTTGATTCAATGAAATTTCGTGCAGATGCAATTGCATCACCTGAAATGTTTGTTGAATCAGTACGCATGTACGTGATCAGACCAATTTGCCCCTCGCCCTTGATTCGGATTCCTTCGTAGAGTGCTTGCGCTGCTCGCATTGTTCTTTTTGCAGCAAAACCAAGGCCAGTTGAAGCGGACGCTTGTAAAGATGAGGTAATGAAAGGAGCTGGGGGCCGAACAGTTGTTTCTTTATGCTCAATGTTGCGAACTTTGTATTTCACGCCATTGGCGATAGTTCCAGAAAGTGATATTTTAGTTTTAGCAGGTCCTTTACCTTCTAGATCTTCAGAGATGTCTAATTGGATATCCTCCAAACCAACTTCTCCTGCAACATGTTGCAGTGTTTTTTGGTGTTGTGTGGTGTCATCCTTGCAGTCTGCTTTTCGACCAACTTTGAATGGTTCACCACCAAACTCGACAAGCGTTCCTTCAACACCTCCATGTTGTGCAAGAAATTCATTCATACGTTTTTTCGTTGGAGGTTTGCCACGTTCATCTTTACTGTTAATAAATGCTTGCCATAAGGGAGTGAGTTTTGCTGCTTCATTTTGTTGCATTGCAAAGCGAGCAGTGATATTCCATGTTTCATCAGGTACATGGGCTTCAATGAGTTTCTCTCTTTCAACAACAATTCGGACGGCGACTGATTGGACTCGCCCCGCACTTAGACCGCCAGCGACACGTTTCCAAAGTAATGGCGAGACTTGGTAGCCTACGATGCGATCAAGAATTCGTCTCGCTTGCTGGGCGTTGACAAAATCCATATTAATTGGATGTGGATGTTCGAATGCTTCTTCGATTCTTTTCTTCGTTATTTCGTTAAAGATGACACGCTTTGCTACTGAAGGATCAATGTTGAGTTCTACAGCAAGATGCCACGCGATTGCTTCTCCTTCACGATCTAGGTCACTGGCAAACCAAACAGCCTTGGCAGTTTTGGCTGCTTTCTTAAGTTCCTTGATGAGGGCTCCTTTTCCCTTGACGATTTCATAGGTTGGTTTGAAGTCATGTTCAAGGTCGACCCCCGGAACAAGTTGTTTCACACCCTTAGGAGCGCGGGGCGGAAGATCACGAATGTGCCCAACGGAAGCAGTCACCACAAAATCTTCACCTAAATACCGATTGATCGTCCTTGCTTTTGCAGGAGATTCGACAATGACCAATTGCTTGCCAGAAGCATCGATTGCCTCGGTCTTTTTCTTTGTGGTCTTTTTCTTAGTTGTTTTTTTCTTGGCCAAATTTCGCCCTCTATAAGGAATGGAATCATCAGTACGCCGCTACCATCGGCATGAAGTGGTGCTTTGGCGGGACATTTGAGCGAATTCTCAGCGTCTGTCAACCACTGATTTCAGAGATTTGACTCCCTAAAGCGTGTGTAAGTGCTTCTGTAGCAATGACTTGAGGCTGTTTTTCGCCAATTTCAATAAAATGTGTTTTAGGCAGTACTTTGAACCTTCGAAGCCAAGTTCTTTGCGCTTTGGCATATCTACGGGTCAGTATTTTGATTCTTTCCACGGCATATTCAAGATCACACTCGCCTCGAAGATGAGCAAGAAGTTGCTTATATCCAAGTGCCTCGGATGCCTGCATGCCAATTTCTTCTTGTAACGAAATCACTTCACTTAGAAGTCCATCGTCCATCATCATTTTGACCCGCTTGTTGATGCGTCTATTGATCAGTCCTACTTGCCAATCAAGGCCGATGATGCGGGCGTCTTCTCTGGAAGATTGCCCATTCCACTGGGTTTGTTGTTCTGAAATTGGTTTGCCTGTCATTTCGAAGACCTCAATTGCTCGAATTGTTCGTCTCCTGTCATTGATGTGAATACGCATCGTCGCTTCAGGATCTATCTTTTGAAGGATTTCTCTAAGTTGATCATTTGTGTACGATTCAAGTTCAGCGCGTCGCTGTGGATTTGCACTTGGGGCATCAAACATACCAAAGAGCAGTGATTGAACGTAGAGGTTTGTTCCTCCAACTACGATGGGCCACTTCCTTCTGCTACGGATTTCTTCGATCTTCGTATTCGCTTGCGAAAGCCAAGAATCGACTGTGAATCCTTGCTCTGATGGCTCAATCAAGTCAAACAAATGGTGCGGGGCAGCTTTACGTTCTTCCATCGTTGGTTTTGCGGTTCCGATGTCCATTCGCTTATAAATCTGCATCGAATCCGCGCAGACACACTCACCACCATTTGGAAGCTTCTTTGCTAGCTCAATGGCTAGGGATGTCTTGCCACCTGCAGTTGGTCCAAGAATCATAATAATCGGTCGCATCTCCACATCCTACTTGACCACAATAAATGACTGCGAGTCAATGATCAGTAATTGACTCGCCGTCAATTAAATCGCGTCTGATTGATCAAAAAAGTTGTTATTTTCTACATTGACTCGCAGTCCATGTAGAAAAGTAGAATTTTTACGTAGGGTGGGATCTTTTTAATTGGTGAAAAATATCTCAAGGCGATTTATTTTGGGAATGTACAATGGCAGTATGAAGCGAACTATTGAGCAAGTAGATGTATCAGGAAAACGGATACTGATGCGGGTGGACTTCAATGTGCCGCTACAAGATGGTGTCATTACCGATGATCGACGGATCATTATGTCGCTTCCGAGCATTCGAAGTGTGCTTGACCGAGGTGGTAGCGTTACCCTGATGAGCCATCTAGGTCGCCCAAAAGGGGAAGGGTACGAATCACAATACAGCCTTAAGCCAGTTGCAAAACGCCTTGAAGAATTACTCGATACACCAGTTCACTTCGGTGACGATGATCCAGATGCAGAGGTCGTTCTGTTAGAAAATGTACGGTTTGATGCAGGTGAAAAAACAGGGAGCACGTCATTCTCAGAAAAATTAGCAATGCTAGGAGACATCTACTGTAATGATGCTTTTGGTACCGCGCACCGAAACCACGCATCGATGGTTGGTGTGCCACAGTTGATGGAAGGGAAACCATGTGTGGCAGGGTTACTCCTTGCAAGTGAATTGGAATATTTAGGAGACGCCATCGAACATGCAGAAAACCCTTTTGTCGCAGTGTTAGGTGGCATAAAAGTTTCTGACAAAATGGATGCGATTAAACACCTACTTGGAAAAGTAGACATAATTCTTATTGGAGGGGCAATGGCGTATACATTTCTTGTTGCAACTGGTAAAGAAGTTGGAAACAGTTTGGTTGAACGAGATCGAATACAAGATGCGAAGGAAATGCTTGATGCTGCAGCAGTAAGTTCTACTGAGTTACGTTTACCACACGATCACGTTTGCGCGCAGCAAATTGTCAAAGGTACTTCAGTGCAAGTCACAAATGACCCGATCCCAGAAGGGTGGATGGGTGTAGATATTGGACCCGAAACGCAATCGAAGTACACTAGTACATTATTGCATGCGAAAACGATTGTTTGGAACGGACCCATGGGCGCGTTCGAAACATCGCCCTTCGATGAGGGAACACGTCAGGTTGCGGAAGCAATTGCAAAGGCAACAACTAATGGAGCAGTTTCAATTGTTGGGGGAGGGGACTCCGCGGCGGCGATTTCAGCTTTCGAATTGGATGCCCAAATAACCCATATTTCCACAGGGGGAGGGGCTAGCCTCCAAATGCTCGAAGGGAAATCATTTAAGAGTGTTGAATTACTCGATAATCCACTATGATGGCGGGTTGTACTGGCTTATACCCAAAGGAGAACCCATGCGTCTATCTACTACCTACATCTTCGTTTGTCTCATCATTTTTACAGTGACTGGATTTTCCCATGCACAACGTACAACACTTGGCGTGGGCTCTACAGCACCTGGCATGGATATCGCACATTGGGTGAAGGGGAATTTCAACAAAGAGGAATCAGAAGTCTACGTCGTTGAATTTTGGGCAACATGGTGCCCGCCCTGTCGAAAATCAATTCCTCACCTCACTGACCTGCAAGAAGAATTTGGACCTGCAGGCCTGACAATTATAGGTGTCACTGATGAAGATGAAGATGTTGTTGAACCATTTGTGAACCGTCAGGGATCCAAAATGGATTACACAATCGCCATTGATAACCGCAAGAAAACGAGCAATGCTTGGATGAGAGCTGCAAAGCAAAATGGAATCCCCACAGCATTCATTGTAGATCGATCTGGCACCATTCAATATATTGGCAGCCCGCTTGCAGAAGAATTTGACTTAACGTTGGCAAAAGTAATGGCTGGTCGGTATGACCTAACAAAACAAAAAGCTGCTGCATCTGTGATTGAATCTGCTGTTCGCAGTAGTAAAGGCCAAAGTTGGTCTGCTGCAATGAAGTCATACAATCAAGCGATCGAAATGGACAAGATGGTTTTTGCAAAGTTATACATTGAACAGTTCAAAATGTTACTTCTTAAAAAACGAGATACTGATGCTGCCTACGCCCTTGCTTCGAAAATCATTGCAACGCGAGGCGAAGAAGACCCCGAACTCCTTATATGGCTTGCGGACGCCATCGCAGTCGACTCTGAATTACAGCAATCACAAAGAAGAATGAACACGGCAATTCTTGCTGTGGAAACTGCACTTAAACATGCACGAACTCCCAATGATCCAATATATCTCTCTGCGATAGCAAGGATTAAATTCCACAATGGGGACGTCGATGATGCAATCGAGTATCAACGACGTGCATATTTTGCTGCTCGTGAAAACCATAAAACCGCATACAAAAATGTACTCGACGGAT
>Ga0114996_10004096_pt1 | contig 17690 bp, 19 predicted proteins | sample ArcticOcean_MG_C_4_FD_87039 | JGI IMG/M metagenome (GOLD analysis project Ga0114996, IMG submission 87039) | Marine microbial communities from western Arctic Ocean - ArcticOcean_MG_CB4_134 | ecosystem: Environmental > Aquatic > Marine > Oceanic | place: Arctic Ocean: Canada Basin | collected...
CGGAAGGGGTCAGGTCCATGTTTTCGGCCAACGCTTTTCGCAAGTGGCAGAGTCTTGCTCGCCGAAAAATGGACCAGACCCCAGACTTTGCAGTTCTCCTGCGCCGTCAGGGCGGATCATCGATGCGGACCGTTCGCTTGTCGTACGGCACAAAACCGGCGCGGCGATAATTGCCCAGGGCCCGGGGATGATCCAGAGTACAAGTGTGAAGCCAGAAACGACTCGGCCGGTAGGACCACGCCTGCCCGACGGTCCACGAAAGAAAATAGGCCCCGAGTCCCTGCCCAATGAACTGTGGAAAGAGCCCGAAATAGGCCATTTGCACTTCGTTTTCGATCCGCCGATCAAGCTCGGCATAGCCGGCGGTCTCTCCTCCGACCGACAGCACCCAAAGTTCGACGTTCGGGTCCTGAACCGTCTTGGCGATCTCCTCGTCAGGGGCCGTACGCAAATCGAACCATTGCCATTGGTCACCCACGGCATCGTAAAGATATCGATAGTAATCGACCGTTGGGTTTTCGGCCCGCTCGACCTGCAGATCGTTTCGTGGTGGCGGAATCGGCTCGCCATCGGGCGGAGCAAGCATTTCTAGATAAGTGATCTCAACCTCGGCCATCGGTCATCCGTTTCGCAAGAGTAGCCTATTTCACTTCGTTTTCGCTTTGGCGCGAATCTTCTTGTAGACGTCCAAGGCCTGCTCGATTTCGGCTAACTCGGGTTTCGTCAGCACCAATTTATTGCGCAGCAACTCTTGCTCGACTCGCGAAATCAAATAGTCAATCTCTTCGCGGCGCGGGCGAAGCGGCCGGTTCTTATCATCGAAGAAGACCGGCGCGGTGTGAGCAATCCGTACTCGCTGCTCGACATGTTTCTCGTGACAACGCACGGCAATCCAGGACGAACCGGCAATGTTGATCGTCTCGTCGAGCGTTGCGACGTATCCGCCCTGCTTTGTTTTTTCGACGCCCGGAAGAATCTTCTTAACGACCCGACCGTTGACGATAATCTCGATACGGTCGATCGGCTGAGCTCCTTCGGCCGTTCCAACAATGTGGCACGACGTCTTTTGTTTGCCGGTAACATTCACCCGGCTTCCCGGCGGCTTTCCGTTGAACTCGACAAACAGCATCGGCCCGTTGGTCACGAAGGTTCTTCCTGCGGCCAGCCCCTTCATCCACTGGTCGTACGAGAATCCCTTGGGAAGATGCACATAGACCCGCGAAAACCCCAGCGGCACGGGATGCACGCCACTGGCGGTTCCGGCGGACGGCATCAGGGGAAATCCGCAGTTGAGCAGCGCGTAGTAATTCTGCAGCCCAAAGTCGACCCAACCCCATTCAGTCCAGCCGCGGTCGTTCTTTTGGAGTTTCATGTACTCAGGGCCGAATCCGGTGTACCAGTTCCGCATGGCAAAATTGGTTCGCCATGCGTGATTGTTGAGCAACTGATACAGATCAACCTTCATCGTCGGCACCAGAACCATCGACCAGGGCCAGGAGTGCTTCTCCAGGTCGATCAGCCCGCCCTCGCGATGGGTCTGTTCGGCAATCGGGCCCACGGGTGGGACGCCCTTTTTGAATCGCGTCTTGTGCCCCAGCAACAGTACGGCGCCGAGCACGTGCGGTTTGCGATTGATCGAGAAAATTTCGTACTCGGTGTTTCGCGGATAGATCACGTGCGTCTTGTCAACTCGAATCAGCTTGCCAGGGGCAGTCGCCTCGTCCGGCGGCCGGCGGGCAACCGTGATCCAGTCGGTCAACGGAAACGCGACGTTGACTTGCTCTGTCTTCACCACTAACGGCAACTCGCTGAGCGTACGATGCACATGCGTATCGCCTGAGTACCAGCCGCGCTTTGCCATGTCGATCCAGCGATGAAGTTTGATCTCGCGCCGGATCGGCTTGCCTTTGACAACGACCGTCGCCTGCCAGGGACGATACTCTTTGCCGCGCTCGACGGTGACCAGATATTCGCCATGCTCCAGTTCCACCTGAAAGGGATGAGCCGAGAGCGTGACGTGGTTCTCGCTGCTGCTGCGTCCCCGCTGCTTGCGATAGCGAACCGCGCGGCCTGCCGGGTCGGCCGATTCGGCGAAGTACCACAGGCCGGACTTCGTTGATTCGATGTAGATTCGCGCGGGGATTGCCTCGCCCGTCGTAGCGTCGGTGACCCGTCCGCTGAATACCGTTTCTTGGGCGCTGGCCTCCGCGACCAGCGATCCGACGATCACGGCGGCGGTCATTATGGCGCGTCTCATGGCAATGAACCTCCATCAGGAAGAAACAGCCTTACCCGTCAGTTTCACCCGGGGCAGTCCGCCACGTCAAGCGGTCACGGCCCTATGGCTCAGGCAGCAGCACCAGATCAATGATTAGTGGACGGTGATCCGATCCGCGGCCTTCGCCCTCATAGATTGCCTGACAGGCAAACTCGGGCGAGATCATCGCATGGTCGATACGAATTGGCGGCAGTGACATTTCTCCGTTGGGCCAAGTGACCGCCGAGCCCCGACCACGATCCTCGTGCGCACTACGAAGGTGAGTGGCAGTGAGACGTGCATGCCAGGCTGAATGTTGCGTTAGATTGAAGTCTCCGATGGCCATGGTCGGGCCGGTCTCGGCCTGCAGATGCTCGAAGATCACGGGCCACTGCTCTCGCCATCGATGATACGCTCCGCGGGACGGCGGCTTGGGATGAATGTTATAAAGTCGCACACGTCGGCCCTCGACCAACACCGTCAGACAGATAATCGGGGCGTCGTCGGCGTTCAGGACGTTCTGATCAGCCAGGGGCCATTTAGAATAGACCCCTTCACCAAAGTTGCTGCTTCGCAGAACCTCGGACTTGTGCTCGTATTGCGACAGTAGGCCCGCTGCGGTTAGAGATTCTCGCCAACTTGGCGAATACTCCTGCAGCAGAAGAATATCGGGGTCGGACGCTCGAATCTCGTCAATCAGACCCTGGCGGTCTCGATTGCCGGCACGCAGATTAGCGCTAAACACGCGAATCGCCACACCATGATCAATTGCCGGAGACGGTGCGGCGGCCGGTCGCCAGTCTGGCACAACCCAAATCAGATGACACCCGACCACGATCGCCGCAGCGCAGAACAATTTCCTTTTTCGCCGCCACGCAGCCCAGGCAACAACAAGATAGGCTGGCAGATAGAGGTAAAGCGTGAACGAATTGGCCCAAACCAGTAACATCGCCCCGTCATGAGCCACGAGTCGGGCCGAGGCGAATCCGGCAAGGACTACCACAACGGACCAGGACAGTAGTGCTGTCGCGGCATGACCCCTGGGTGTCGAGGCAACAGCAGGCGAAGGTGTCATTGTGGGCGAATCTCGGTAAGGTCGAATTCCCGTCGTACGGGGCCGCAACAGGGTTCTCAGCCAACTAGTTCGTCAAGATATACCGTATATTGGGGTTAGTGCGAATCGCGATACTGTCGCCCGATACTCTATTGCAACGTTCGCAACGTGAATTTCAGGCGGCTGGCCTCTCACGCCGATCTTTTCACAGGGGCGACTGATTGCTATGTTCTGCGCCCAAAGGTAGAAAAATCAAGAGCATCTCGTGCAGATTATCCCCAGGAAACCAATCCCAGTGGCTGGAGAGTACCTCGATATCACGAGTGATCCGATGACTCGCGCCGCCGCGGGTCGCCCCAGTCGGCGGTTTATTGGGGTCACGTTCTCTTGCTGCAGCACGTATGCCCGAGTTTATATCAATCGAAGCGAAACGGCATACGATGGCAAATGCCCCCGCTGTACCAAGCAGGTGCATGTGAAGATTGGCCCCGGCGGTACGGATTCGCGATTTTTTTCTACGACTTAGCGGTCCGCTGAAAAAGTCGGGGTCTGGTCCAATTTTCGGCCAGATGACGTTTTTCGCAGCAGGGGGATGACCGAAAACTTGAACCTGACCCCTTCCTTCAACTTTTTTAACGGACGGTTAGGCTCGGCCTATTGAGATTGAGCCAAAAGCGACATTTCCCTACGATCCGCGGCGAAAATTGAGTGCGATGATGCTTGATTTTGAAATTCAACGTTGCACTCGACACTGTGCGGCGACCGAGAGAGAGTTGGCCGCTGGCGAGGAGTTTTACTCTGTGCTCGAGGCCGAAGGGGGCGACGTGGTCCGGCTGGATTACTGTGCCGGCGCGTGGGAAGGGCCGCCCGAAGGTGCGTTGGGATGGTGGAAATCTCACATGCCGCTCCCCAACCAGAACAAGATGAATTGGGCGCCGAATGACGTCATGCTCGACCTGCTTGAGCGACTCGAAGGCGACTTGCAGAAACAGGACATGCGTTACGTGCTGGCGCTGCTGCTGATCCGGCGACGCGTCGTGCGATTCGAGGAACCGGAACTGCCCTCCGCCGACAACGAGGTATTCGTGCTTTATTGTCCCAAGAAAGAGACCACCTACCGCGTACCGGTCGTCGCACCGACGGCGCAGCGGGCCGACGAAATCCAGGAAGAATTGGCAAAGTTGTTGTTTGCCGACGCGGCGTAGATGATACGAAACGAATCACCACAACGTCATGGAAGGACGTTCTGTGATGTCCATGGACTGGAAAAAAGGTCGTCGCCCGTTGGCGGGGCTGGCGGTAATGCTGCTGCTTTTCGTCGCCGGCGGCGCCAGTTGCCCCGGTGTGCTGCACCAGTATGTCGAGCCGATCCCGCCGGTGCTCACCGAAGAAGCCACGCTGCCAGAAATTATCGAGGCCGTGAATGCCAACACCGCCAGAGTTCGGGCCCTCTCGACCGATAATGCCAGCATCAAGAGCGACGGTCTGCCGGCCCTAAAAAGCCGCATTGTGTTCGAGGGCCAGAATTATTTCCGTCTCCAGGCCCGGCTGCTCGGTTCCGAAGAAGTCGATCTGGGCAGCAACCGGGAACGATTTTGGCTCTGGATTAAGCGGAGCACGCCAAAGGCACTCTATTTCTGTCGTCACGACCAATTCGACCAGAGCCCGGCCCGACGTATGTTCCCCGTCGAACCTCGCTGGCTGGTCGGAGCGATCGGGCTACCGCACTTTGACCCACAGGACCAGCACCACGGGCCATATCGTCGCGATGGTGGACGAATAGAGGTTCACACAGTCCACGCCACTTCGCTCGGCAACCAGACGAAAGTGACCGTGATTGACGATCGCCGCGGCTGGGTGCTGGAGCAGCGACTCTATGACGCCAAAAACCGCCTAATCGCATCGGCCACCGCCCAGGGACATCGCAGCCATACGCTCGGCGGCGACATTCACCAGCGTGTCGTTCTTCCACAAATCGTTCATGTCCAGTGGCCCGCCATGGGGCTGTCCATGAAGATTGATCTCGGCGAGGTGACGCTGAACGGTGCGCCGGTTTCCGACCAAGTCTGGGCCATGCCCGACTATTCTGGCTGGAAAAACATCGACCTCGGCAGCCAGCAGCTACCGGCGACGCTCAAAGCAATTCCAAGCCGAGCCACCGTACCGCCGGCAGAATATGGCCGCCGGCCAGCGGAATATGGCCGTCCGCCGGCGGATCACAATAGTCGCCGGCGAGTGGCGCCTTAGCGAGCGATGGCATCATGCGGCGCGATCAAGACGTCGCGGAATCCGCCCCCGCACCGCGCATCTTGGCACGCGCCCGACTTAGCATCGGTCCGATGCTGTTTTCCGGCACTCCAGTGATGTCGGCGATTTCCTGATAGGTCTTGCCTTCGAGATGGAAGAGCCGGACCACTTCGGCCTCGCTGCCCGAGAGTTCCTGGAGCAATCGCTCGACTTCCTCGCGATTGTCGATCGCCTGCTCCGTCTCGTGACCATTCTCGCCCGTCTGTTCCGGTGCGACCGAGAGACGAACGGCCGATTTGCGTCGCAAAAGCTCGCGAACCACGATCCGGCGAGTGACGACCGTCAGATAGGTCGCGAGGCTGCTCGACCCGCGAAAACGCCGTAAAACGGTAAAATCGTCTTTGACGATCGCCAAAAAGACCTCCCCGCTCAGGTCGTCACGATCAGCACTGTCGATCTGGATCGATCGCGACTGGGCCGTGTGATTGATTACATGAATCACGAGCCCCAGGAACCGACCGACAAACTCGTCCCAAGCCCCTGGTTCATTTGCCAGGCAACGTTCGAGCAGCTTTCGGTCGATGTCGGAGAGCGCCACGTGATGACCCGTTTACCCAACAGCCGGTCCACGAGGGCAAAGCCCCTTTGGCCCGCGGCGAGAAACAAAAGACTAGGACTTCCATTGATTTTAGAAACCCGCGGCGATCGAAGCAAGCCGTAAGTACGATCTGGCCGATGAGAGGCGAAGTATTTAACGGTTGACACCCCGGGAGGCGAGTACTAAGATTCTCGCATCGCAGGGGCAGGAAATGTCTCCTGCGGTCGACTATCGTCGGTGTTTGGGGGAACGTCACTGGCACTGGCCTTGATGGTCCGACCCGCATTTTTGGTCCAAAACGTATCGAGGAGATTGAGTTCGATGACTCACGTTGTTTGCGAACCGTGCTTTGGCTGTAAGTACACTGACTGCGTCGTCGTTTGCCCGGTGGAGTGTTTCTATGAGGGAGAAAAGATCCTCTATATTCACCCCGACGAGTGCATCGACTGCGAGGCCTGCGTCCCGGAGTGTCCCGTCGAGGCGATCTTTCATGAAGATAACGTCCCCGAAGAATGGACCGCTTTCACGGAGCTTAATGCCGAAATGGCAACGCAGTGCGAAGTGATTACCGAAAAGAAAGATGCGCTGGTCGACGAGTAATCGCGGCGACTAACCGCTGAAGAAACGAATACGCGGAATCCGGCTTTGCGCCTGGTTCCGCGTTTTTTTGGTACATCCGGTATTTTCGGGGACCGTCAAGGGCAGAAAAGGAAACGAACCGCGGATGGACGCGGATCAACGCGGATGCTCTGAGTTTACCTACAGGGGACTGGATCGCCATGCGTTTTTCTTGACTCTGGATTGCCCGAGTTTTCATTGAACGGGAAGAATAGGTGATCCGCGTCTATCCGCGGTTCTTATTGAACTCTCAGGGGGATTGGTCAGCCGGGGATAGCCGATCTCCACCGATGAACTGTTTTCTTGGTCATTCCTGCCAAACGGCCCGCCGCTACTTCAGATCGACCTCCCAGTAGGCCCGGTCGAGGAATGTCTTCCAGCTTTCGTACTTGGGGTTACCAAGTTTCATCGAAATCATCGGGCTGCGTCTCGGCTGGACCGGCTGGCGAATCAGCTTCATCGATGCCTGCTTGGGAGTACGGCCGCCTTTTCTCATGTTGCAGCGCACGCATGCACAGACCAGGTTGGTCCAACTGGCCTCGCCGCCCTGTGACTTGGGAGTCACGTGGTCCAAGCTAAGTTCTGGCGTCGCGAAACGCTTGCCGCAATACTGACATCGGCCTCCGTCACGAGCAAAGACGTTCCGTCGATTAAAACGCACCGACCCACGTGGCTGACGGTCAAAAGACAAGAGTCGAATGACGCGCGGCGCCTGGACCTCGAAGTTGACCGCGCGAACCCAATCGTCATTTGGCTCTTTGAATTCGGCCTTGAGTTCGCTGATCTCGCGCCACGACTGAAAGTCGTAATTGCCGTATTGACCCTCTTCGAGATGAATGACCTCGGCCAGTTCGCGAAAGAGCATCGCGAAAGCCCGCCGAACGTTAACCACATGAACGGCCACGTACAGCCGGTTCAAGACCAGCACGCTAGCATTAAGCGGACTGCCCGGCGAATTAAAAGTCTGCGCTCTGTCCATCAACCTCTCCCCAATCGAAAGCGGCGGCGGAAGCGATGACACGGTAAGCCAAAAAGCGAAAGCATGCGGCGCGCAGACAAACACTCGCGCGGCGCACAACGACTGAGAGGCTCAACGGCGGCTGCCCCACCATTGTAATGGCCCAAAGAGCGTGGGGCCAGCGTTAAAGCGCTTTGCCACCGGAACAATTTATCCGGAATAACGCCAAAAACAAGCGGTTTACGCGCACGCTTTCGATCATGGTCCCGATTTTGTCGTTTCCCATGCGAAGCTGGACAGATACCCGCGTCAACGTTGAAATTCGCCGGTTGATTCACGCCTTCCGCTTCGTCCGCCGCTGTTCCACCTGGCGCGGCTGCGTGAAGTTCGGCGCGCCAAACGGTGAAGACGATCAATACGCGGGCGCGGGGTGAGCTTAAAAAATTATTTCGGCCACAGGCAAAAAAATCACCAATCAAGGGTTGCCACCGGTTCTGGTTTGTTATTAGGATGAACCATGTCGAGACGCACACGCGCCGCGTCACGGAAGGCACCGTCACCAAGAACTGGTCGAAGGAGTTACGAATGGTCCATTTTACATGCGATCTGTGCAAGTGTTCGATCGACGCGAAGCGTGATCTGCGCTACGTCGTCAAAATGGAAGTCTACGCGGCCATGGACAATACTGCCGAAGACGAACTCGACGACGACCGCGACTATCTGCTCGAGATTCAAGACATCCTCCAAAGGATGGAAGACGGGCAGTGCGATCAAATCAGCGATGACGTCTATCACGCGATGCGTTTCGACCTCTGCACCGAGTGTCGGCAACGATTCGTCAAACAGCCGCTGGGACGTGAGGCTGTACCGCAGCTTGACTTCAGCCAAAACTAGCTTGGTGATCACACGGCCGCTGTGGTGATGAATGGCGCGCAGATTCCACCGACCTCGCACGAAGTCAATCTGGCTTGTCGTGCTGGTCGTGGTCGTAATGCTTGTCCGGTATTGGTCGACCGAGAAGCGACGGCCCGCCCCCGAGGTTCTTTCGGCGGGAACCTATCAAGTCGAGCGGGTCGTCGATGGTGACACGCTAGAACTTGCCAACGGGGCAAGGGTGCGGCTCATCGGCGTCGACACTCCCGAGACCGTTCGCCCGAATCATCCGGTCGAACCGTTTGGCCCCGAGGCGACCGCGTTCACGAAACACTTTGTCCGCGGCGGTGAGGTTCAGCTCCGGCTCGATAAAGAGCGACTAGATCGATACGGGCGTTTTCTCGCCTACGTTTGGGTCGACGATCAGATGCTCAACGAGGAGTTGGTTCGCGCCGGGCTTGCGCAGGCGAAGACTTCCTTCTACTACAGCGATGCGATGAAGCGACGCTTTCGCGCCGCCCAGCAAGAGGCTCGCGAGGCCAATCGGGGAATCTGGTCAGAGCCAAAATAGTGCCGCCGCAGCAACTTGTGAGGCTCTTGGGCCGCTGATACAATGCTCGATTCGATTTGTGGCGACCTCCCCGCGGTAATGCCACGGCCGAATTCCAGCCAAGACTTCTACAGGGCCGCTCGCGAAGTGAGCACCCTCATCCCCATAGTCAAGATTCGAGGATCATCGTGAGTACGACAAAAATCGCAGTCATCGGCGGCGACGGAACGGGACCGGAAGTCACGGCCGAGGCCATCAAAGTGCTCGACGCGGTGTCGAAGCTCGAGGGTTTCCAGTACGAAACCACCCCGTTCGATTTCGGCGGTGAGCGGTATCTCAGGACCGGCGAAACGCTGCCAGAAGGTGCGGTCGATGAGCTTCGCGGTTTTGACGCGATCTACCTCGGTGCCGTCGGACATCCAGACGTTGCACCGGGAATCCTCGAAAAAGGTCTGTTGCTGGAACTGCGATTCCAGTTGGACCAGTACATCAATCTTCGGCCGGTGAAGCTTTATCCCGGCGTCGAAACCCCACTGGCCGGCAAAGGTCCCGAAGACATCGATTTTGTCGTGGTTCGCGAAAACACCGAAGACATGTATTGCGGTACGGGCGGATTCCTCAAGAAACACACCGCCGATGAGGTCGCCGTGCAATCGGCTGTTTATACCCGCAAGGGCTGCGAGCGGTGCATCCGTTGGGCGTTTGAATACACCCGCAAGCGGAACAACCCCAAGGGCAAGATGCTCACGCTGGTCGCCAAGACCAACGTGCTGACCTATGGCCACGACCTGTGGTGGCGGACATTCGAGGACGTTGCGAAAGAGTATCCCGATGTGAAGCAGGACTATAACCACGTCGACGCCTGTTGCATGTGGATGGTCAAGAACCCGGAATACTATGACGTGATCGTCACGACCAACATGTTCGGCGACATCATCACCGACCTCGGCGGCATCTTGCAGGGCGGCATGGGGGTCGCAGCGGGCGGAAATATCAATCCCGACGAAGGCGGCGTGAGCATGTTCGAGCCGATGGGCGGCAGCGCTCCCAAGTACACCGGCCAGAACGTGATCAATCCGATCGCCGCCATCGGCGCCATGGCGATGCTGCTCAACCAGACGGGCCATGAAGCCGCCGGCACAAGAGTCACCAACGCGATCCAAGCCGTCACCGGTACCAAGATGAAAAGCCAGGCCGCCGGCAAGATGGGCTACTCCACCACCGAAGTCGGCGATCTCGTCTGCGATGCCCTGGACGCCTAGCGCAACGCACCATTGCCCTCCTGTAAAGCCGCGACCATTGGTCGCGCCCGTGCACGCTAGCTATGCATCCGCGCCAGCCCATCACCATTCGCAATAATCTCGGCTTCCGCCACCGCCAATTCGGCCAATCGCAACTCGACCTCCGCGTCCGGCGCAAAGTCCTTCGCCAGCCGCACATACGTCGTGTGATGCCGCGCTTCTGACTCGAACAGCCCTCGATAAAACGCGGCCAGCGGTTCGTCCTGCACATGGTCGGCAAGCCGAGAAAATCGCTCGCACGAACGGGCCTCAATCAGACTGGCCACCAGCAGCCGATCGACCGCACGTTGTGGATCGTCCCTTCGCACCAGTGCATGGAGCCGACTGCCATAGCTGCTTTGACGCTGGCGACGAAACACAATGCCCCGCTCGTCAAGCAGCCGCCGCACCATATGAAAGTGCTCGAGCTCTTCCTGCACGATTGTGGTCATCTCCAGGCAAAGCGACTCGTTCTCGACGTACGCGGTGAGCAGCGTCATCGCGGCCATCGCCGCCTTTCGCTCGCAGTGCGCATGGTCGATCAGTATCTCGTCCAGGTGGTCATCCACCACCTGCAGCCACGCATCGTCGGTATCAGACCGCAAATTCAACACTGCTGAACATCTCTCGAATAAAGGGGGCTCAAAGGCGAACCGTAACCAAGCCGCCTCGTCGGGGTTTCATCCAAAGCAGCCGAACTATACCGGTTATACCGCCTATGGTCACGCCCCGTCGTTTTGGGTTGACTTCACTCTGGCCCCCCGACATCATGGTAGGTAGGTTCTTTTTGTGCGCTGCAACCACAGGGTTTTCTATGATGCGTGAGGCGATTTTCGAGGCGAGCATCGACTATTTCCTTAGCCCGATCGGCGAGCATTTGGCTGACGATTCGGTGACTGAGGTAATGGTCAATCGCTTTGATCAGGTCTATGTCGAACGCGGCGGGCGGCTCTACGAGACCGATTCGCGTTTCGAGAGCGAAGACGCCCTACTCTCGGCCGTACATAATGTGGCCCAGTGGGTCGGCCGCGAGATCGATGCCGAGCAGCCAATCCTCGACGCACGATTGCCCGACGGCTCACGGGTACACGCCATCATCCCACCGGCCTGTCGGCAAGGCACCTGCCTGACAATTCGCAAATTCAAACGTGGCGGCATGACACTGTCCGATCTGATTCAGTTTGGCAGCCTGTCGGAGTCGGCGCGCGAGTTCCTCGAACTATCCGTCCGATTGCACCAGAACATCATCATCTCCGGAGGCACCGGCACGGGGAAGACCTCGTTGCTGGGGGCGGTCTCTGTTGCGGTGCCCGAGGAAGAACGCATCGTCGTGATCGAAGACACGTCAGAACTGACGCTCGTGCAAAAGCATTGCGTCTATCTCGAAGTCCAACAACCCGATCAGTTTGACCGCGGCGGGCTCGATATTCGTCAGCTGTTCGTCGCCTCGTTGCGGATGCGCCCCGACCGAATCATCGTCGGCGAAGTGCGTGGCGGCGAGGCGCTCGACATGATCCAGTCGATGCTCAGCGGCCACAGCGGAAGCCTGTCAACGGTCCACGCCAACACAGCCGCCGATGCGCTGGTACGGCTCGAGACCTTATCTCTGATGTCCGACGTGGAGATTCCCATTTACGTTGCCCGAGCACAAGTCGCGGCGGCGCTTCATCTGATTGTCCAGTTAGAACGGTACTCGATCGATGGTTCGAGGCGGGTATCGCGAATCACCGAGGTCCTGGGACTCGACGAACACAATCAGTACCAAATGCGTGATCTGTATCAATGCCATCTGCGCGGCAAAGACGCCGAGGGGCAGTTGATCGCCAGCCTTGAGCCGACCGGCGAAAAGCCAACTTTCGCTCGCGATCCCTACGAACAAGGCCTGGAATCGATGGTCAGCCACAGCGAGGATCTTTGGAGCCGGTAGACGGCGCGAAACATGGCCAAACCTCGAATAAAACGCTGGAACAACCTCAGCCGGCCTGCCCGCCGTGGCGTGGCCGCGATGGATTACATGCTGGTGATGGGGGTGGTGTTGCCGCTGGCGGCATTTCTCATGTGGGCCGCACCGCGTATCATGAACTTAGTGTACGAGATGACAACCGTGCTCGTTTCGTGGCCGTTTATGTAGCCGTTTCTAGGACGGCAGAGAAAAGGCAGAACAAACCGTGAACAACAAAACGAACAAACCGCAGTCCTCGTGGAGGCGTTTGCTCAGACAGGTCCACCGTGACGAAAAAGGCGCGGTCAGCATCGAGACCGTCCTGATCATCGCGGCCATCGCGCTGCCGATCTTGATCTTTATCATCAAGTACGGCTGGCCGAGGATCGTAGAGTTCTTCAACAAGGGAATGGATAGCCTCGAAGAAGAAACCGACGAGCTCAACGCACAGTAGGACACGGGACCTCTTCGGCAGATCGCGCATCGCATGGTCACCACGGCAATCCTGTTTGTCCTGCTCGGCGTGGCCAGTGTGACTGATCTGCGTTGGGGGATGATCTTCAACTGGACAACCTATCCGGGAATCCTCCTCGCGTTGGCAGGAAACCTGGCGGCCACCTTGGCCGGTATTGACTTGGCGACGAGTCACGATGCAACGCGGCTCGGCATGGTAGGCATCGAGCAGAGCCTCACCGCACTATTGCTGTGTGGCGGCATCATGTTGGTTTGTTATGTCTTCTTCGCCGGCGGCGTCGGCGGAGGTGATATTAAATTGATCGCAATGATCGGCGCTTTTTTGGGCGTCGAACAAGGTGTGACCGCGATGCTCTGGACGTTAGTCCTGGGCGGCTGTTTCGCGCTGATCACGTTGATATGGAAAGATGGGGCCGTTACGCTCCTCGCCTCGTGTGCCCGATACGTCTGGTTTGTGTTGAGTACGGGCACCCGTGACCCGCTCGGCAGGGAGCAACGAGGGCGATTGGAAACGCAGTTGTATTTGGCGCCCAGCGCCGTCGCGGCCGTGATTATTGTGCGGCTACGATTGATCGAGCTGTTTTGACTCTGTCGCAGATGGGGGCCGCGCGAGTCAAACGGCAAATAGACCGAGTCGGATCATGCACCGAGATATCTTATTCGCCTGCTGGCCCTTCGTGGCGGCGCTCTTAGCGAGCGTGGTCGTTGCCGTGCTGCTCGTGCGGCTGAGCGGCGGACAGCTTTGTCTGACTCAGCTTCGCAGACTGCATCGTGACCAGCAGGGAGGCGTCCAAAGCCTGAGCTTTGTCCTCACGTTGCCGCTGTTCATGATGGTGATGATGTTTATCGTGCAACTCAGTCAGTTGACGATCGCCAAAGTCACGGTCGAATACGCCGCCTTTGCCGCCGCGCGTTCCGCCATGGTGTGGATTCCCGCCGTGGTAAGCGACGAAGAAGACGCCAATCGCATTAGTATGCTGACTCCCGACGGAATGGAGTCGGGCGACGATGGGGCGACCTATCATATCTACAAGGTTGAGTCGGGCAGCCCAAAGTTCGAGAAAATCCACCTCGCCGCGGCGACCGCCTGTATGCCGATCTGTCCATCGCGAAACGTGGGGGCTTCGACCGACCACGCGAGCAACGCGGCAGTCGATTCTTTGCAGGCAGCGTATCAGGCGATATCGCCGGCCAGTAGCGACAACAGCCGTATTCCCTCGCGGCTCAGCAACAAACTGGCATATGCGCTAGAGAACACGCAACTGGAATTGACAATCCATCACAAAGAAGACCGTCGCGAGCCGCCACTCGCTTCGCACGAAGTGCCGCGAGATCTGCTTGAGTTTCATCCCAACGAAATCGGCTGGCAGGATCAAATTATCGCCACGGTGACCCATGACTTTGCACTGCTTCCGGGACCAGGACGGATTCTCGCTCGACGCACTGACGCACGCCCTGGCTCCAGCGCGGAAGACGATTCCGGCACCCGTAGTACGGCAGAGCGGATCGAACGTAACGACAATGTTTATACCTATGAAATCACCGCCACCGTGCGGCTGAGTAACGAAGGCGAGAAGTCCGTGCTGCCCTATCAACAACAGCTATCAACCGGCGGAGGGAACTAAATAGCGTGCCACGCCGTAGATCCCACGCCCGACTCATCCCCTTACACGGATGGCCCGCCGCCATCGGCCGCTGGTCGATGCGCCTGCATCACGACCAACAGGGGTCGATCAGTGTGGTGTCGGTCATCGGGTTGTTGCTGCTGGTATTTCTGCTGGGAATGGTGATGAACTCGGGTCAGCAGATTGATCAAAAAGTCAAGATGCAGAACGCCGCCGACGCGGCAACCTATTCCGGCGGTGTGGTGCTGACCCGCGGCATGAACACGCTCTCGTTCACCAATCATCTGCTGTTCGACGTCTTTGCCCTGACCGCCTTTCATCGCGAGGGGGGACAGCGAAACGCGGAGGGGCTTACGCCCGAGATTCTTGATAACTGGGAGCGCATCGGCCCGATCTTTGCCGAGTCCCAATATCAGAGTTTCGCTCGTCTAGGACCCGCGATCACCGAAAAAGTCCCTCAAGAACGCGAGATGGTTCGCACGTTCAGCGAATGGGCCGCGGCGGCTTCCGAACTGATGTTGCCTACACTCGAAGGGATACTCGCCGAGCGGCTCATCCCCGAATATCAGCGGGCGCTGGTTGAATCGGCACCGCGACTTGCCCAATACGCGGCCGATGAAGTTGCCAAGCGACACGGCGAGGCATGGCCCAATGACGTGACTTTACGGGCCGTGATGTGGCGGACCAACGGACAGTCACTTGACGGCGATGGCCAAAGTGACGGCCACGTGTTGCCGGTTGTCGACCCGGTGATGGATGCCGTTGGCGGTCAACAAGACTATCTGGATACGGCCAGAGACCAGCGCGAACAATACGCAAATACGTATCTGCGCACCTGGAACAACGATACACTCCGGGCGTTCGATAGCTACGGCAAAATGTCGCAGTTTGCCAATCTCTGGCGAATCTTCACCTGTGGTCATCTCAAGCAGTTGCTCGAGGAGGAATACCCTGACACGAATCTTCCACACGTAATCCGCACCGAGATCGACGATATCGACGACGTAACGCAGCATATGCACGACGATTTTTCGTTCGTCGGAATCGTCTATCGCGATCAACGTAATGATCGCGTTCCCGGCGTCTTCAAGAATCCGATTCGCACCGACACGCAGGCCTATGCCCAGATCATGGTCTTCGTCCCGCGACGTCGTTTGATCAAGGCTTGGCCCGGAGAAACGTCGGCCGACAACGAAGGTGAACATGTTGGCGGTGTGCCAGGCGAAGAGGCCCATCTCCCGGTTGAGTCCGACAATGAAGGCGGAAACGACGGCGGTGAAAATAACGAGGAAGACGAATGGTGGGTCGTGCGCCAAAGCGGTGCACTCTACCCGGAAAGCTGGAATCTGTTGAACCAGAACTGGGCCATGCAGATGACGCCGGCTACCTCTGTGAGCATCCCGCGGATCCTTAGCACCGAACCGCCAACGGGCGACTTCCAAACGCCGAACTTAGAAGAGCTTAACGCCGAAGACCTGGGGTGGTTGAGCAATCACTAGCCTAGACCCGTCTTACTGGTATTTCCCTATGCAACGAACCCCAACATCACGACGTCTCCGCCGCGGACTCGCCCCGCTTGAGTTGGTCATGTGGCTACCGGTGTTGCTGTTCGTCACGGGCCTGATGGTCAATCTAGGAACAGTGACCGCATGGCGGGTGCGTGGCGAGATTGTCGCTCGCGATGCGGCGTGGCGAACTCGGTATCCGCGCACCGGGGCCAACGAACCACGTCCCGAAGATCATGTCTGGCCCGACGAGGCGACGATTGGCGTCGTCGGTGAAGAAGACGCCAACCAGATCGACGAACTCGACGACCCGGAGATCGACCATGAGGTCGCGCGGGGACCACTTCCGGGCGACTGGCAAGTGACCGACGTGCTCAAGCCGGACCAGGGAGCGTTTCGGGGTGAGGCCAGCATCGAGCGAGACTACGTCTTTCTGAAGAACCTCGGCCGTTTTGAGAGTGGCTCGATCAAGCATCCGCTGCTTGATCGCAAATGGTCGAACGCCGACATGGGTGTGCCCAGCAACACCTACCGACGCACGTTGATTTTATACGAGTTGCCGCAGACCGATTCGAGTCTCCCGCAGGCCTACATTGATACCGTGATCTCGATCGTCACGGCGGCCAGCTTCGCGGATGTGCGGATCTTGGACCACGACGCGGAGGTCCGCCGATATCGCGGCGGCTATGCGGACTTTCATCCGCGCATCCGCACCAGCCTCTGCACGATCGATGTCGAGGAAGTTACCGAGGAGGAAGTCGAGCGGCTGATCGACACGATGGACGAGGAGGGCCGCCGAATTCCGGGGTTGATCAGTCTGATTCCGGCGAGGATGGCGAGGTATTACATCAGCATGTATCAAACGGCGCTGCAAGACGATCCACCGAATTCAGCGGAACTGGAGATGTACATCCAGCAGCTTCAGGAGTTTCTCGAGCAGTTGGAAGACGAGTAACCGCTCGGTGCGACCGTCTCGGTTGCCACTTCACAGTAATCAAGCTACAGCAATTTACTCACGGCGATCAACAGAGCCTCTGCTTCGCGATGACCCAATCTCCTCAAGCCGATGCCCCGAAAACGCTCGGCAAACGTTGGGCCGGCTGGGCGTGCAACCTATTAGCGACCGGCTTGATTCTGCTGGCCGGCTTGGTCTTTGGACGCCGTGTTCTTCAGTGGTGGGGACAAGAACCGGGCGATGCAGCCCGGGCGGTCGCGTCGGCTGATCGAGGCGATCAGCGACTGGGCGACCTACAACAGACACACTGGATGCAGTTTGGCGAATTGCCGGGCCAAATGAGCCGTACGACGCTCGACGGTGATCAAGATGCGGTTCGCGCGCGACTGGCCATTCTCTGTGAGCAGGCGGCAACGACGACTCCCCTGCCCTCTGAACCTCCCGGCCCGGCTGAGACTCGAATGCTCGCCTCGATCGACCGTCAGGTCCCGACGGCCGAAGTGCCCGGCAAATGGCAAGTTTTTACGCTCGGCGGCCCGGTTCCGATGGCGGTTTCGCTGCGGTTTGTAGTGGTTACGACGCCAAAGCCACAAGTTGTCGGACCTTCGCGCCGCGTGGTATCCTGGGGTATAGGGATGCCGGTCTCCGAGGGACGCTGGGTCCTCTTTTCGTATCAACCAACCGTTCCGCTCGGCGCGGGGTCCTCGGCGAGCGGCGGCCTCCAGTTGCCACCGCCACCCGAAGGTGGAAGCCG